>ERZ1066115.397-NODE-397-length-11679-cov-13.756022_pt1 | contig 11679 bp, 13 predicted proteins | sample MGYA00382762_ERZ1066115 | MGnify/ENA primary metagenome ERZ1066115 (study PRJEB33369, sample SAMEA5778345) | biofilm metagenome | biome: Industrial cooling water; feature: Water cooling tower basin; material: Biofilm | place: United Arab Emirates | collected... | reverse complement strand
GATATACGCGAACTGATCCTGCAAATGTCGCAGGCCAGGCGAGACATCGCCGGCGTGCAGCAATACGCCCAGCAGATCGATACGAACGTCCGCAGCTTGCTTGTGACACGATCGAACACGCCGGCGGCCCCGGTGGCAAACATCCTTTGGAACGGCGAGGTCGGGCATTCGGTCAACTCTTGGCACGACACGGCCTACACAACCGATGACAAGTCGAAGGAGGCGGCCTGGTGGTTCTCACACAACAAGCCCGCGGGACCGAAAACCTTTACAACTATTTCGGTGGCGAATCAGATCCCGATCACCGGCCACGGATTCACAACGGGATCGACGGTTGACCTTTTGACGACCGGCACGCTGCCGACCGGACTCGCAACCGGCACGCTGTATTACGTTATCAGGATCGACGCCGACATCATCAGCCTTGCCAGCACCAAAGCCAACGCGTTCGCGGGCACTGCTTTGCCGATAACAATAGCAACCGGCAGCGGGACGCATACGATTCAGGAGCGGTTGATCGCAACCGATGCCCGAACAAGTTCGACCAATTACACGCTCAAAAAGGCGGATCACACGACATACGACGCGAGGTATTCGCGTTGGAATTCCCTTAATGGCTGGGCCGAACTAACCGGGACCATGACGGTCGATCAACTGCTCCCGTCCAATGCTATTGACGCGACGACGCCGCTTGCCCGCGTAAGCCTTATCGCAGCCCGAAAGAACCGGAACATCGAGATCCCGGACGGATGCCTGATCGCGGCGGGGATATGGGATAACACCGATGGGCAGAGAAAGTTCCTCGAAGGCGACATTGGCTTTACTGCGACACTTGTCGGAACTCCGGGCACGGTCGAGCGGCGATACAGAATTCTGATCACGAGCGACCGCGGATTCGAACTACTTTCACCGGAAATCACCATCGCGAACGGCCCGTCGGACGCCCAATTCTCGACGTCACGCAATATCGCGATGAGCTGGCAGCAGCAAGCCGGACAACTGCAGGTAGATATTTACGAATACCTGCCCGCAGGCGGCGACGGTGTTTCGGCACCGGAATATCGTATCTTGACGCAAATCTCGGCGGCGACATCTTATATTCACCTCGGGACGTTCCTGCCGAAAACGATCTCGGGCTATCCGACCGCCACGGGGACGGTCCGTAATGCCACATTCTTCACCGCAGACGGTGAAATTGAGAATTTGCCGGTTAATGCGGTTTCGCCCTCGTGGGCAACGATCAACTTTCCGATCGGCGTTCCCAACAACTACAACAAGGGCAATACGACCGAACGGCAGTGGCTGCGAATTTGGCTGACCAAGGCACCGAACTTGTTCGTAACGGGCTGCACCACGGACGGATCGACCACTATCACCGCGGCATCGGCGGCGTTCGACTCGGAGTATGATGCCGAGTTTGACGCCGGTAATCTGGTCGCCGAGGTTTACGACTCGGACGATGTGCTGCTCGCGACAACCACGGTCGCATCCCGCACGGACGACACAAATTTAGTTCTTGGGACGACGATCCCGGCTGGCACAAACCGCAAGATCCGCATTGTCGGGGCCGGATTCCACGGCGTTTATCTCGACAAGATCCATCTCGGCTTTCAACTGAACACGTCTTACGCCCCGAACGCCCTGGATAGTCGCTTCTTGCAGCCGGTGGCCGCTCCATCGTCGGGCTCGCAGGGTGGCGTCGGCACCGGAGGCACCGGAGGCGGCGTTTCAACGTGCGTCGTCACTAATACACCGATAAGGCAAGCGGATGGATCATGGAAAACGATCATCGACGCGGAACCGTTCGATGTTTGGGCCGCTGGGGGCGTGAAAAACAACATCCTTGCCCAACTACGGTGGGGCTTCGACTACGTTCGCCGAGTTCGGACCGCGAACGGATGCGAGGTTACCTGTACCGACACCGAGCGGTTCACCGCCGGACGCGACGACGAGCACGGTACACCTCTGTATCTGCTGCGAGTCGGCGATACGGTGCTTACCGAGATCGACGGAAGGATCGAGGAGTCGGCGATCACCGAAATTGGCGCGAAATCGAGGGCGAAGTTTCAGGTGGTAACGCCGAGCCTGACGGGAAGCCATCATTTCATTGCCGGACACCGCAGGCCATCGTACCTGGAGTTCATTTGGAGCCTGTTAACGCGTCGGAATTGGAAGCGCGGCGGTTTCGTGCTGCACAATAACAAGCCGCTCGATGATCCGGGCGGAGGGTCACTACCGGAGCCGCCACCGGAGTCATAAAACCCTATTGTGTTTTTCGGCCGTTTCGCGTAATATTCTCTTGTCTTACGAGGCCCTTAGCCGCACTCACGAGTGCTTGTTGAAAATCTTTCGACAGGCACTCGTTTCTCTTTTGCCCGAACCAATGCAAATCAGACTCGTTGCCACGCAGATATGCAATGGGAAAAAAGACAAAAGCACTCTACCAGCAATTGCTGAACGCCATCACGAAGATGCAAAACCCCGAGTCGAACCCGGCGCAGAACTTCCTCACCACGGAGGCGATTTCCGGGGCGAATTGGCTGAAATCGGGCGATTACTCGCAAATGCCCAAGGGCATGTTTTTCAATTTCGAGGGACCGGCCGCACAGATGGATCGCTACCAGCGCATGACGGACGTGTCGCCTACGGGCACCTTTGCGCTTGCAGACGGGGCCGGACGAGGCAAATCGATGGGCCTCGCCACGCAGTATCTCAAGGATAAATTCGCTCGAGACGCGTCCAACAATTACCAGAACAACATCGCCGGCGCGGCCGGGAATATTCAAGGGGCACTTGGACAGGCGGCCGGAGCCAAGGCCGGGAATGACCAGGCGGTGATCGGGGCCCTGCAGGGGCTGTATCGCACGATGGCCAACAAGCCGAACATGGGCGGAGCCCTGCTGGGAGCAATCGGCGGGCTTGGTGCATCGGCAATCACGAAATGGTAGCACCAGGAGATTAACCAAATGATCGCAAGAGCAGTAAGACGGGTTACGGTCGGCACGACGGGTACGAACATCCGCGAAACGAACGCCCGCCCGGTGACAAAAAGCGTTCTCTACTATCCGACGGGCGGCGGCACGATCGAGATCGGCCCCGACCCGGATATGGCATTTGGTGAGGGGCTGGCACTGACAGCCGGCGAACACTTTACGCTGGAAGACCAGGCTCTGCAGTTCTACGCGGTCGCGTCCGCGGGCACGGTCGAACTTCAAGTATTGGACTACGAGGCATAAACACATGAGTAAACAAACAGACAGAACCGTTCGCGTGACGACGGCAAACAACGCCTGGGAAAACCTCGGCACGCTGATCAAGAACATTGCTGGGTTCGACAGCGAATCCACGCTTTGGGCCGATGTGGTCGCAGAGGTGCCGTCTGGTGCCGGCTCGACCGTGCTTGTTGCGGCGACCGACAACGCTCAGTCGGCGCCAACGGCCGACGCAGCGGCCGTGCAGATCACGGCGGGCGATATTCGAGCCTTTGGGTTGCTTGAACTCACAAACACGTGGGTGAAGTCGCCAACCGCCGCATCCGTGATCGAGCTTATTGGATCTCCGCAATAGGAAAAACATGCTGATCAAAAAATATGACAATGACGCCAATCGCAGAGCGTGGCAGGAGTTCCTGAACACGCAGGGCGAACGGCTCACCGTGGACGGCAAGTTCGGCCCGATGACGAAGGCTGCGACCGGCCGGTTTCAGATGAAACGGAGCTTAACGCCGGACGGCATTGTCGGTGAGGACACTTTATCGGCGGCGGCGCAGATGGGATTTCAGGGGTTTGGTGTGGGAGTCGGACTTTCTGAAATTGGGCAAATACTCATCTGCGTCTCTGCCGGCCATACCAACACGCCGGGACGCGACCAGGGCGTCGCCGCCAACGGAGTGATCGAAGGCGTCGAGGCGGTAAAGATCCGCGACCGGGTCGCCGAGCATCTGCGCAAGAAAGGTTATTCGGTCATCGAGGACGGAGCAGACGGAGTGAACGATCCGCTTTCAAAAGCTTTGGTCCTTGCCGGTAAGGCGGACTTTGCGATCGAGTTCCACTTCAACGCATCCGAGGCCGCGACCGCGACCGGTATCGAGGTTTTGTCGCTGCCCGCCAAGCGGCAACCTGCCCAGCGTATTGCCTCCGCGATAAACGAAGCCCTAAGCCTCGTGGTTCGCGGCGACAAGGGCTGGAAATCGGACGCTTCGGGTCAGCACAGCCGCCTGGCCTTCGCCCGGGCGGGCGGGCTCGTGGTCGAAACGTGTTTTGCCACGAACGCAAAGGACGTGGCGAGCTATCGGGATAACTTCGACGCCTTGTGCGTCAATTTGGCTGACGCGATCGAGCTCAGTCTTTGAAAGACAAGGTCCGGCGTTCGGTGCAGGGCAATCAAGTCGGAGATCTACCATACTCCTTCGAAAAGCCTTACCACGACGCCGATCACGCGGTTGGGGATGGCCCGATAACCAACTGCCAAATCGGCCCCACAGAGCCGGACGCCGGGCATATTGAGGGAATGAGTGAAGATCGTTTTCAAGAGGTGCTGGCATGGATCGCTGGATTGGTGATCGCCTGGCTGTTCTTGTCGGCGATCGCTCTGATCGTTATCGGGCTCGTCCGAACTGATGGCGGCCCGGCACGTCCACCTAGTGCGTGGAACGGGAGGTAAATATGGATCACAACTATCAACCATTACTAATTCTTTTGGGGTCGGTCGTTCGGTATCTGCTGGCCGCGGTTGCCGGAGTGCTGCTTGCTTATGGGGCAACCCAAGAGCAGATCGATGCAGCGGTAGATGCGACCGTCGCGATCGTGATCTCGATCGTCATCACTCTGGCAACCCTCGGCTGGTCGTACCTATCGAAGAAGGCGGCCTTTGAGACGCCACCAACGGAGGATAAATGAAGCAATTTCTGATCGCACTTATAGTGCTCGGCAGTCTGATACTCACCGGCTGCCCGAAGGCTAAAAAGACCGTCCGGGAGTTCAAGGAGAAATCTGCGGAAGTCACCATCTACGCCCGCAATCTCAACCAGGCGTTCAATAAGGCGTTCATCGATGGGGTAATAACCCGAGACGAGCTTCGTCTTTACGGCACAGTCGATACCGCGTTCGGCAAGGCCCTGGCTGCGTATAGGGCGGGCATCGAGGCTGCGGAGAAGGTCGTTAACGAGACCGGAGAACTGCCAAAGGACACCATCCTGAAGGTCGATCGCCTGCTGGACAGCGTGGTGACCGCGTTCCTTGACCTGACCGTCAAGCTCGGGGTGATGTCGTTCGCCCAAAGCGAGACCGTTCGGACTATATTGCGGGGCATCCAGATGCTCTTGCTCTCGCTCAAGGCGTTCGTCGCCGATGCTCGCGGAGCCTACGGATTGGAGGTGAACTATGTCTGATATTTTCCGAGGATTCGAGATCGCCCGCCGGGTGGCGGAAGCGATAGCGGCGGGAAGGATCGAGGCGGCCGCCGTTGGTGATATGACCGACGAGCAGCTCGCCGAGTTCGACAAGGATGTTTACGCCGAGTATCTGGCGAGCCAGAAGGAACGTGAAGATCTTCTTGCGGAACCGACACCGCCTGAGAAGCCGGAGGAGTAATTGAACCTCGCTTTATTAAAAAAGCAGATAGCCAGGCTCAAGGCCGGTGGGACCCCTGGGATCCGAGGGCTCGACCGGCACTTGTCGTTCAACGCCGTTGGGCTGACGACGAGCCACCGTGCGGGGTTTACGCTCTATCCGGGGCCTAACAAGACGCAGCCGTTCGTTGTAGCGGAGAACCCGTCAACGCATGCGATTACGCCAACGCTTGCGATCGATCATTACCTCGACTTCACCGGCATACCTTCCAGCCGGTACATGGTCGGTCAGATGATCAGGCAGTACGTGGCGTGCAGCGACGTACCGGCGGGCGCCATGGAGATCATCGGTAGTTGGGTCATTCAAGCGAACAACATCGACGACAGCGGCAAGCTGAGAATGACGGCCGGTCAGTTTCATTGTGAGGTCGAGCATCCGGTACTAGGCGCCGTAGGGGCCCGCGGCTCCGCGGCGATCGGCAGCGGCTGGGCGTACACGGAAGCTAACACCAATGTCGTGACCGGGGTATTCGCCTACGCAGGTGTAGGTCACCAATGGTCGAACTGCAAGACCGGGGCGGCTGTTGTTGCCGAGGTCAGCAACACCGGCTCAGCCCACGGCACCGCCGATGAGGTGATGGGCCTGGAGGTTAGGACCAACTTCCGAGGCAGCAACGATGTTGTCAACGGTGCGATCAGCGTCGGGCGTTACCGCGGCATCGCGTTCACGCAGCCGTCGCAATTCGGCACGGAGGCCCCGGAGTTTGGCACCTTCATTGGCATACACTTCGAGGACTCCTGGGACCATTTAGCCATGGGGGCGGTAGATGAGGCGTGGCTGTTTAAGTCGGACAGCTACCTACCCTCGTACTTCCGCGGCAAATTCAGTTTCGACAACACAGTGGTCGCTCCGGCCCAAGCGTCGTGGTGGTCGGCAACAAACACATGGACCTACGGAAGCGTCACGCTCCCGTCCGGATGTGACTCCGAGGGCACCCTGACCGTTCACGTGTACGACCCTGCATCGAACCTGGTGGCCACGGCCACGGTCAACTCATTCGGCAACTACACATCATCTCCGTTTTATCTTAACGGGGTTTGGAACGACGCCGATACGTTTTTAATAGGGAAAAAGGTGAGCGGCGCTATACGGCACATCGATATTATCGGTGGCACGGGCTGGGAGTTTAACTTTACCCCGCAAAACATCTATTGCTACTAACGAGGTCTCTATGAGCTTGCTTCAAAAACAATTAGCGTGGCTGCGGTCGGTGTCCCGCAGGAAGCTCGGAAATCGTGACGTGCTCGGCATAATCTCGGGGGCCGGTCTTGTGGGCGCCCAGCCTAAAGGCGGACGTGTAATCGGCGTTAATGGCACCTCCGACCTTTATACGGTGCCACCTGGGAAGGTCGCTGTCGGCGTGGCGTGGTTCCGAAACAATCCAACGGGCGGACCTATCACGACCGGACTCAACATTATCACCGGCGCGAACTCGATCAGGGTAAACGCTTCACCAGCCGCCATTGGTGCGGGGGTGGCCAACAACATCAGCATGGCGGTCGGCACACTAATGTCGGCCGGCGATATACTGCGTGTCACCGATGACGCGGCTGGGCTGGCCCATACCTGGTCTGTGGTCGAAGGTCCGGCCGACCTGAACTCCTTTTTTAAGCTCGCCAGGTCATTTGAGATCACGACGGTGGCAGAAAAAATATACGAAGCCCCGGCCGGCAAGATCGGAATACTGACAACTACCCCGATCGGCGGATCAAACACATTGACATTCTTCAACAACTCCGGCACAGGAGCCAAGACGTGCTCCTTGTATCTCGTGCCTCCGGGGCAGTCTGTTGCCGCGGAATATCTGATCGGCACAACCTCGCCGGCCGATAACGGAAATGGTGGAGCGGTTAGCGGTGTTCCTCACATCCCTACCGGCTACAGCTTGTGGGTTACGTCCTCCAGCAACGATGCCGGCGTGAAGTGCAGGGCGCTCATTGCGGAGTACGACGCATAATGAATTTACTCTGGAAGATCGTTACGAACCTACGTTCCCGCGTTAAAGCCTTAGAAGCTGGCGGCGGGGGCGGGGTCCCGTACCTGACCTATGTCGCGGAGATCGACCAGAGCGGGACATCAAACCCGACAGCTTTGGTCAGGGAGAACACGCTTGGCGTCGATGTGACGTGGACGCGCGCCGGTGCGGGTTTTTTTCAAGGCACGTTCTCCGTTGCCTTCGATCCCGGAGTGAAGATCTGGCCGAGGGTGATCGACGCTAATCCATACCCGTCAGGAGTCGAGATATACGCCGAAGCGAATCAGAGCGGCATAAACATCTACGCGGCCGACAGCACGCTCTACCGGTATCCGATCGAGATAAGGATCTACCCATGAACAGAAAGCTATTAACAGTATCACTGCTTTTCGCGGCCCTATTGCTTGCGGCCTGCCCGTTCAAGAAGGACTCGATGCCGGACATCATCAAGGCGGCGGCGAAGTTCCCGCCTGGATCGGTGCCGATCTCAAGCGAGATCCAGCAGCGCTCGCCTGAGGGCATCGCCCACCACGGCTACAAGCCAATGACCGATGCCCATCTCGCATTAGCCGACCAGGGTGTGACGGATCTCAACAAAGCGGCGATCGAGGATGGGTTCAAACCGGAGGCCAACAAACCGCACGGCGGGTTCCTGCTTTCAACGCCCCCACTGCCCTGCACACCGTCGCCGGTCTCGAGAACGCCGAGCTTCGTCGTCAATGGCGGAGTGTTCTATGACGGGACGATATACGATCAGTACAACACCAAAGGCAAGTACCCGACACCGGTCCGCCGTGAAAGCGACGGAGAAATGCTTTATTTCAAGCCGGACAACGTCTCGGTGATATTTGCCGCTGAAATGGTCTTGGGCTACGGCAACGATCCGCCGCGAGATGCGTTCGTCTGGCTCTACGTCTGCCCGGACAACTCGGTTATCGCTAACGCGGTCAAGCACGGCGGTGAGCACTCTTTCTTGGCGACATTTCCCTATATCGAAAAGTACCGCGAGTGCGGTCCTTACGACGGCTATGCGTGGTTCAACGCAACCGTGTATCACGGGCCAGGGCATCCGCTGCTGCCGCGGCCGGTATCGGTTCTGGAACTAAAGAGCGCCGAGAAGCCCAAGCTGCCAGAGTTCGGTGAGGCCGAAAGCACACCGGAGCTGGACTCTCTCGCAGGTGACCTTGGTGTTCCAGACGTCAAATGGATGAAGGGCCAATTCCGGCCAGTGAGATGAACAAGTAACTAGACACCCACACATGGGGAATAAATGAAAACAATGGCTCTCGAAACACAGACTCCCGAACTGCAAGGACTAGCCGCACTCATTGCGGAGTATTGGGCCTACTTGGCCGCGATCGGCGCGGCGGTCGGTTCGATAATTACTCTGTGGCGACGGTATGTGAAAAAACGAGTCGCTTCAACCCGGACATGGTGGAAGGATGCGGTCAACCTGCCTACGACTCTGATCGAGATCAAGAACGAGTTGCAGTTCGAGAACGGTATATCGTTGCGGCAAAAGCTTCTCGCTATCGGACAAGACCTGTTCGAGTTGAAGCGAGTGATCGTCAGTGAGACGGCAGCTCGTCGCGCGATGCTTCAAGCCGTCGAGGCACCGATATTTGAGTGCAACGAAAGCGGTGCGTTACTTTGGGCTAATGCCGAATTCTTGAAGGTGACGCAAAAGGGCATCCAGCAGATACTCGGCTCCAATTGGCGAAACATCATCGCTTTGCCCGACCGCGAGGAATTCGTTGACGGTTGGCAGCGGGCAATAACAGAAGGCACTGACTTCAACGCGAAGTTTCGCCTCGCCCGGGCGGACGATGAGGTCTGGATGAACTTCGAGGCTGTCTGTGTCAAGGACGACCTCGGCAACGTCGTCAGCTACCTGGGCGGACTCAAACCGACGCGGGACCCGCGCCTGCATACCACGGAGTCATAATGACACCAGGAGCCAAGCAACGTAAGAGGCCCGAGTCTTGGTCGGAACGGATAGCCAAATTGAAAATCAGGACGTGCAGATGCGGGGCAAAGCTTCGAGGGAAGGAGGTCGAGTGCCGCGATTGCAGATCGGCCTGTTCAGAATGAGACGGATATGTCAGTAAAGTACAACATATATGCCAAGCTGTTCCCGGAAGCGGCGAAGAAGGCGGCGGCGATGCAGGGGCCGTCGCAGCCCGCAGGCCAGCCCGTCACGCCGACCGCTCCGGTGCCGCAGACCGTAAGCCAACCGTCGCCGCGGACGCCGTTTGCCGGTGCCACGCCGAAAAACCCGCTTGACCATTTGTTTTATCCGCAGGCCGAACGTCCGGCACCGGAAGCAAACGCGTTACCGCCGGGCGGGCAGGGGCAGTTCCCGCCGTTACCGATGGATACCGCTCTTGGCGGAGGCGGAGGGAATCCGACCGACTATTATCCGACACGGGCGACGGGCATCATCCAGGGTGGCGGCGGAACGGGATCTCCACAAATGCAGCAACTCGCTCCGCAGATGCAAACGCCAACCGCGATCCAGCCGATGGCCGGCTATCAGTCGCCGTCCGAGATACGCCCGGCAGACCCAAAGGCGATCGCACGAAACGTGCCGCCCGAGGACGCCCAAGAGGCATTGAAGTATTGGTACGACGAATATAATAACCCGACCAATAAGGATAAGGGATGGAAAGGCCTTGTTCGGGAGTTGGCTGAAAACTTTCTTTATGGAATGAGCAAGGCCCAGCCGGGAATGAGCATGACCGATGCCTTACTCCTCGGCGGAACCGGAGCAGGTGCGGGATTCTTCAATAAAGGATGGAACGAGCGGCGATATGCCGAGCAGATGATCCCTGTGGCCCAACAACGCGTCGAGTTTGAGACTCAGCAGCAGGGCCGCGAGGCTCAGATAGCCAACCAGCAGAACCAGATCATGAATCGTGACCGGCAAACCGCTCTCGACATGGAAAAGGGGATTCAGGACCGTCTTACAAAAGAGCAGGATCAGCTTATCGGAATCTGGAAGGACGTTGACGACTTTGACCCGGAGACGAACCCGCAGCACAAGCAGATCCAGGCTCAGGCGGCCCAAATGGGCATCGCTCTGCCGGCGAAACGTAAAGGCGAACGGTTTTCGACGCAGATCGCACCAGACGGCCGTATCGTTATCACGAACACGGCGACCGGACAGTATGAGATCGGCGGCGAAAGCCTGGCGAAGCCACGTATCTATAAAGACGAGGACATCCCGGACAGCCTATTTGGTCTGAAATCGGATAAGGATATTGAGATGGAGGCCATGGCCTCGGTCGGCATTGGTGGACCGAACAGGCGGGTACGGCCCGAGGTTGTGGCCAGCCTGCCGGACGCGTTCAAGAACCCGGACGGATCATTCAACGAGGCCGCGTATATGCAGGCACTCAATCGCGGCACCACGGAGATCAAGCCGTCCGATATTTACGAGAACGTGCCGGACAACTATAAGCAGAGGCTCGCGGACGCCCAAAAGAACTTACGAAACAGCCAGGGCGGACTCAGAAAGCAAGTGGCACGGTTTAGGTCCGTGATCAACAACCGGACGCCGAATCCAAACGGCACGCCGATGTCGTTAGATGAGGTCCAGGCTGCCTTCAAGGAAGTGCTCGATAAGGGCAAACCAAAAGACCTTGAAGAATTCTTTACTTATCTTAGAACCGCAAATATTCGCTAAATGGCAGACGACGCAGTAAGAAGTGTTCTTGATCGAATGAAGGCCGCGGCCGGCGCCACGGACGAACCGAAAACGCCAGCCACCGGGAACCGCAGCGAATCGTTTCGCCGCGCGGCGGAAAAGCTCGGCGTGGACCCGGTGGACCTCGCCTCGATCGTTTCGTTCGAGACGGGCGGCAAGTTCGATCCCCATATCGTCGGCGGCGAGGGGAATAAGTACCGCGGGCTGATACAGTTCGGCCCGGACGAGCAGAAGCAGTACTACCGGCAGGGGCAGTCATTCGAGGAACAGCTAGAGGACGGCGTTGTCAGGTTCTTTCAGGACCGATTTAAGAAGGTCGGAATGGACACGCGCGGAGCGAAGCTGGAGGACCTCTATACGACGGTTAT
>ERZ1066115.395-NODE-395-length-11773-cov-8.358679_pt1 | contig 11773 bp, 8 predicted proteins | sample MGYA00382762_ERZ1066115 | MGnify/ENA primary metagenome ERZ1066115 (study PRJEB33369, sample SAMEA5778345) | biofilm metagenome | biome: Industrial cooling water; feature: Water cooling tower basin; material: Biofilm | place: United Arab Emirates | collected... | reverse complement strand
TAACTTGCAGGCATGGTAAACCCGAATCTTTTTGGAGCTGAGATAACCCGGTTTATTGAAATTGCCCTTCCGGTTCCGGTTCCCAAACTTTTTACCTACCGGGTTCCTGCAGCATTCACCAACCTGGTAAAAAGAGGTCAACGGGTGATTGTACCCTTTGGGCCAAAAAAAATCCTGACCGGCATCATCGTCCATGTACATGAACGTCCACCTAAGGATTACGAAGCGAAATACATGCTGGAGATACTCGATGAAACCGAAATCCTGTACGAACCTCAGTTTGCGCTTTACCAATGGATGGCTGATTATTACTTATGCACACTAGGCGAGGTAATCCAGGCTGCCTTGCCATCCGGGTTAAAGTTATCCAGTGAATCGATGGTTCAGCTAAAGCCCGGCTTCGTCCTGGACGAATCGGAATTTGACTTTTCAGAAAAAGAACGAATGCTGTTAGCCCGATTACAATCCGATACCCTGAGCTACACCGAGGCCGCAAAATTTCTGGGCACCAAGTCTATTTACCACATCCTGAAATCCCTTAGCTCGAAAGACGCCATCCTCTTGTTAGAAGAGGTGAAAGAGAAATACAAACCGCGAACAGAGCGACACATTCGACTTCACACCGCCTACCTGGACAAAAAGAACCTCGAAGCACTATTCGAAACCTTGGCAACCAAGCCAAAACAGGAGGCGGTGCTTCTCAAATACCTTCAGGCTGTTCCGGTGTTTTCCCATCCTGAATTAAACGCCACCGGAATCCGAAAGAGTGATCTGCTGGATGCTGAGATCTCAGAGTCGTCTGTGAACACCTTGAGAAAAAACAATATCCTGGACGAATTCGAAGTGATTGTGCCACGCTTTGGATTTCCCGAACAAACTGCACCCCCCATCCTGCTCAGCGACCTGCAAGAACGCGCCCGAAATGAACTCATTACCGGCTTCGACCAACACGGCACTGCCGTATTACATGGAGTTACCGGCAGTGGTAAAACCGAAATTTATATTGACCTGATCCGGAAGGCACTCGAAGGTGGCTCTCAGGTTTTGTATCTTCTGCCTGAAATCGCCTTAACCACTCAGATCGTCCAACGACTAAAAAAAATCTTTGGTGCCGAGATGGGAGTCTACCATTCCAAGTTTTCAGATAATGAACGGGTTGAAGTATGGAATGGCGTGCTACACGGCAAGTTCCGGTTTGTGGTTGGCGTACGATCATCCATTTTCTTACCGTTTGATAACCTGGGGCTGATCATCGTGGATGAAGAACATGATGCCTCCTACAAACAGCAAGATCCGGCACCCCGGTACCATGCCCGTGATGTAGCGTTAGTAATGGGGCAATTGCACCACGCCCGGGTATTATTGGGTAGCGCCACTCCTTCAGCAGAATCGTTTCACCAGGCACAACGCGGGCGCTATGGTTATGTCACGCTGTCACAACGGTTTGGTGAAGCCCAACTGCCCAAAATTGAATTCGCCAATCTTCAGGAAGAAAGAAGGCGGAAAACGAATAAAGGCGAATTCTCCTCGAGGCTATTGAATGAAATTAAGCTGACCTTGGCTAATAAGGAGCAAGTTATTCTCTTTCAAAACAGACGTGGTTACTCACCGCTGGTACAATGCGAAGATTGTAACTGGGTTCCTAAGTGTATGAACTGTGCCGTGAGCCTTACGTATCATCAGTATCGCCACGCGTTAATTTGTCACTATTGCGGATACCGTGAAGACCTTCCATCGCAGTGTCCAACGTGCACCTCCAAACGGATTCTTACGCTAGGCTATGGAACGGAAAAACTGGAAGAAGAATTAAAACTTCATTTTCCGGACGCCACCATCCAACGTATGGATCTGGATACCACCCGAACACGGAGCGGTTATGAGTCGATTATGGAAAACTTTGAAACCGGTGAAACTGATATTCTGGTGGGCACCCAGATGGTCACGAAAGGTCTTGACTTTGATCGGGTAAGTTTGGTCGGAGTTTTCGATACCGACCGCATGTTGCACTTTCCGGATTTCCGTTCCTACGAACGGGCCTTTCAGTTGATTACCCAGGTAAGCGGCCGGGCCGGCCGAAGGGAGAAACGAGGAACGGTAATATTGCAAACCAGTAACCCAAAGCATGAGTTGTTTCAGTTTGTTCTCCATAACCAGGTAGCTGGCTTTCTTGAGGAACAATTACGAGATAGGCAACAACATGGCTACCCCCCCTTTACACGACTCATTGAAATCACGTTGAAACATACGGATAAAAAGGTGGTCACCACAGCCGCCACAGAATTGGTAAAAGAATTGAAACGTAAGCTACCCATCATCCGGGTACTGGGACCGGGCGAACCCATGGTATCTAAAATCAGGAATGAGTACCTGATGGTTGTGCTCCTCAAAATCAAGCGTGATCAGGGCAAGTTACCGGAAATAAAATCGGAGTTGCTGCAAGTCGCTAATGAATTACAACAACGCAAGGAAAACCGAAACGTGAAATTGGTATTTGATGTGGATCCGGTGTGATCACCCCAGGATATTCCACTCCTCATTTAAGACCGGAATGGCGGAATGAGCGGTAAGATCAAACTGGCAGGGCACCACCGAAACGTAATTGTTGGCAATCGCCCATTCATCATTATCCTCCCCCTTATCAAAATTCACGAAGTTGCCGGTCATCCAGAAATAGCTGCGACCGTTGGGATCAAAGCGTTGAACAAACTCTTCCACCCATTTGGCATTGGCTTGCCGGCATACGCGTATCCCCTTAACCGGCTCATTGCGCTTGGGCGGAATGTTCACGTTTAAAGCCACACCCTTAGGCAATCCTTTCTCCAGTACCTGTTGTGTTATCCGCTTCACAATTTCCGGTGTGTGCGAGAAATCTGCTTTATGACTATAATCGCAAAGCGAGAATCCGATGGAAGGGGTCCCTTCAATGGCCCCTTCAATGGCAGCTGACATCGTGCCGGAATATAAAACACTGATGGACGTATTGCTTCCATGATTAATTCCACTAACTACCACATCGGGTTGGCGTGAATCCTTGCATACAAAATGGCGTGCCATTTTAACACAATCAGCCGGTGTACCCGAACATTCAAAGGCTTTCACCCCTTCAAAAATAAACGTCTCCGTAAGCCGCAGTGTGTCGCCTACCGTGATGGCATGCCCCATGCCTGATTGCGGGCCATCGGGCGCCACCACCAATACATCACCTAACTCCTTCATCACCTGAACGAGGTTCGAAATTCCACGGGCGGTGATGCCGTCATCATTGGTCACCAGAATCAAGGGTCTTGCCATATTGTATTGCAGATTATTTGGAAAAAAGGGAGTTATAATATTCTACCACCCGCTGAAGCTCGTATTTATCATCCAGATCCAACTTATTGCTTTTCACGAACTGCTCCACTTCCGATTGCTTTTTGCGCATGAGGTCATACCAATCGTTCTTTTTACCTTTAAATTCTTCGATGTTGCCATTGTCGCGTAAAATGAAATATTTATACACTAATACCAGTCGCGAATAGGTGCCATAGTAATAAAATGGACTAGTCGAAGTACGGTATTCCAGCGCTTCGCGACACAACAAGGTAACATCCCCCTCGGTCATCAGCTCGAAGAAAATCGGAACTTTATACTGACCGGCTGCTGAATAGGGTAACGAATAAAAATTGCGATACCGTTTGACGGTGCCATCAAAAATCTCGAAAAATAAAATCTTACGTGCTGTGAAACTTTCCAGCTTGTTTTCAATTTGAATTTGTAGGATATCCGACTGCATATCATACTTGATGTTGCCGCGCAATGTATCCCCCGAGTCCAGTACTGCTTTACCGGCATGCCAGTACTCAAAGGCAAACTGCTGGGCCTGGACAGTCGACACCAGAACTAAAATCAGAAACAAAAACCCAACTCTCATTTTTGCTTTAAGATCGAATGACCCAGTTTGTCACGCTTGGTTTGCAGATATTTTTCGTTATGTGGATTCGGAGCAATTTCAATGGGAATGTTATCCACAATTTCCAGACCATACCCCATGAGTCCCACGCGTTTTTTCGGATTGTTGGTAATCAACTTGATTTTGGAGATCCCTAAATCATTGAGGATCTGCGCCCCGATTCCGTAATCGCGGTTATCCATATCAAACCCAAGTTGCAAATTAGCCTCTACCGTATCCATCCCCTCCTCCTGAAGTTTATAAGCCTTCAGTTTATTGATCAGTCCTATTCCACGGCCTTCCTGTTTCATGTACAGCACAACTCCTTTCCCTTCCCGCTCCACCATCCGCATGGCATTATGAAGTTGACCACCACAATCGCAGCGGCACGAGCCAAAGATATCACCTGTTACGCAGGAAGAATGAACCCGCACCATCACCGGTTCGTTTTTCTCCCACGTTCCTTTGACTAACGCCATATGAACCTCATTCGTATTGATCTGCTCGTAAGCCGTTAATTTAAAATCTCCATACTCGGTGGGCATATCTACCGTAACCTGTTTGCGGATTTGAGACTCCGCTTTCATGCGGTAGGCAATCAAATCCTTGATGGTGACCAGTTTTAGTCCGAAGCGATCTGCCACTTTTCGCAAATCCGGCAGGCGCGCCATGGACCCGTCTTCATTCATGATCTCCACCAACACCCCGGCCGGACGAAAGCCAGCCAACCGCGCAAAATCAATGGCCGCCTCGGTATGACCCGAGCGCCTCAATACGCCCTCTTTTTTTGCTTTGAGTGGAAAAATGTGCCCAGGTTTACCCAACTCATTGGGTTTTGTTTCCGGATCCACCAACGCCTTGATGGTTTTAAATCGATCATGGGCCGAAATCCCGGTGGTACAGCCGTGGCCAATCAGGTCAACGGAAACCGTAAAGGGCGTTTCAAATACTGCGGTATTTTTACCCACCATCAGTTCCAATCCCAACTCCTCACACCGGCTTTCAATGAGGGGTGCGCAAATCAACCCACGTCCGTGGGTAGCCATGAAGTTGACGATTTCGGGAGTAACCGTTTCGGCCGCACAGATAAAGTCGCCTTCATTTTCGCGATCCTCGTCATCCACCACCACAATCACTTTGCCTAGTTTGATGTCTTCAATCGCAGATTCGATCGTATCAATTTTTATATGACTCATGCTTAAAATTTCAATCCAACATTCAATACTCCTATATCAACCTCAACCGGACTCCGATTGTTCCTAACGGGCAATAACAATGCCCAGCATCTTGGCTAACTCCTGCTCGGCTTCCTTGAGTCCGGTTTGCGCCACCAAAGCAGCTTCTAACTCTTCCCAGGTGCCACCTGTTTCCGCGAGTTTCACTTTTTGCAGGTTATCCTCCATCATCTTTTGGACGACCCGGAATTTTAGCCTCAGCACATTGGTTAACGCCAACTGGTCAACCATTTCCTCTTCTTTCGGGAAGAAGATCTTGTACTTGTCGCTCCAGTGTTTGCTGGTGTCGTACCGGGGGGTAATCAATTCGGTAATGGCTTGTTTAACGGTTTCATCCCCTTGCTGCAAAAAGTAATGACTGTCGGGTATTTTTCCGGATTGAATCCCGTGGCGGAATTCCTCATAAATCTTTTTAAAGACCGGATGGGAGAAACTCACATCATCCAACTCGCGTGCAAAAAAATCAGAGAGCGTGTTGTCATCCACCCGCTTATCGGCATAATTCAACAAGAGGCGGATCGTTTCCCGCTCTTGCCGCTCCACCATACTTTGTGCATCCAACTTAACCGGTGCCGGTTCGGGGATCGACTCATGAGGAACCTGAACCTCATCCTGATCGCGGAACTTTTCACGATCAGTTTTTTTACGTTCCTGAATAAGAATCTTATTCAGTTCGGTTAAAAGCACCGGCTCTGCTATTTTTAATTGCGCACTGGTTTCCTGTATGTAAACTGAGCGCTTGACCGGATCCGGAATCTGGGCAATGCTGGTCACAATCTCTTTGATGGACTCCGCTTTTTTGATCGGATCGCGGGCGGCATCCTGCGCATACAAACCAGCCTTAAACGAAACAAAATCTTGGGTATTCTCGGTCAAAAACTTTTGGAAGGCAGTTGTCCCGACTTTTCTGGAAAAGCTGTCCGGATCTTCGCCATCCGGGAAAAGGACCACGCGCACGTTGAGTCCTCCCCGTAGAATCATATCAATACCGCGCAAAGCCGCTTGGATTCCGGCTGCATCACCATCAAACAATACTGTGATATTTTCGGTAAATCTGCGAATGAGTTTGATCTGGTTTTCGGTAAGAGCCGTACCGGATGAAGCCACTACATTTTGTACATCGGCCTGATGGAGGGAAATGACATCGGTATACCCTTCTACCAGGTAACACGTGTCATGTTGGCGGATGGCATTTTTACCCTGATACAAGCCGTACAATACATCACTTTTATGATAAATGTCGGTTTCCGGTGAATTGATATACTTGGGCTGGTTCTTTTCCTTGCCCAACATGCGCGCGCCAAACGCGATCACTTTACCCGAGATGTTGTGAACCGGAAAAATCACCCGCCCGCGAAAGCGATCATACGTGGAACCGTCATCTTTCTTAACAACAAGCCCCGTCTTCTCCAGTAATTCAGGATTATATCCGTTAGCGATTGCCTCTTTGCTGAAATTTTCCCAGCCTTCCGGGGCGTAACCCAATTCAAACTTTTCGAGTGTGCGATCATGAAAGCCGCGTTCGCGAAAGTAACTGAGCCCCACACTGATTCCTTCTTCGCTGCCCGTTAATTGCCTGCGGTAATATTCCTTGGCAAAATTCATGAGGATATACAAGCCTTCGCGCTCCGACTGCGCTGCTTCTTGTTCAGCCGATTGCCGGTCTTCCTTAATCTCAACTCCGTACTTCTTGGCCAGATACCGCAACGCATCGGAGTAACTCATCTTCTCGTGCTCCATCACAAACGTAATGGCATCACCACCCTTGCCGCTGCTAAAGTCTTTAAAGATTCCCTTGCCGGGAACGACAAAAAAGGAAGGCGTTTTTTCGCTGGTGAATGGGCTCAGGGCCTTGTAATTCTGCCCCGACTTTTTCAACGAAACAAAATCACTGATAACATCCACGATATCAAGGCGGTTTCGAATCTCTTCTATGGTATCGCGGGAAATCAAGGCCGGTCGATTTTGGACCTCAAAGATACTCTTTCCCACCTAAAATCGCGTGAATGGCAAACTGTTACCACCAAGTTTTGTTTTAGGGAAAAGGCCCTCTAAATTGCGTATTCATTCGTTTTTTATTACCACTTCGCATGTCATTCACACAAGCTGATATTCTCCAGGCACTCAGTACGGTTCATGATCCGGATCTGAAAAAAGACCTGGTTACGCTCAACATGATTAAAGAGGTTGACGTAACCGCCAATCAGGTCAGTTTTACCGTAGTGCTGACCACCCCGGCTTGTCCTTTGAAGGAGAAAATCCGACACGATTGTGAAACCGCAGTCCGCAAGGTGGTGGGCACCACTCCTATCTCCATCCGCATGACATCCGCAGTTACCAGCGTGCGCGACAATACGCCCGTATTACCCGGTGTTAAAAACATAATTGCCATTGCTTCGGGTAAGGGCGGTGTTGGGAAATCAACCGTAACCAGCAACCTGGCAGTAGCGCTCGCTCAGGCTGGAGCTAAAGTGGGGTTGATCGATGCTGATATTTACGGTCCCTCCATGCCGGTGATGTTCAACTGCGAGTTTGAACAACCCGAAGTAAAAGTGATCAATGGAAAAAACTTTATTGTTCCGCTCGAACAGTACGGAGTTAAATTAATCTCGATTGGATTCCTGACCCCGGCTGATAGTGCCATCGTGTGGCGTGGCCCCATGGCGTCATCCGCCCTTAAGCAATTTATTACGGATGCTCTATGGGGTGAACTGGATTATTTGCTCATCGACTTACCTCCGGGCACCAGCGATATTCACCTGACCCTGGTGCAAACTGTGCCCGTTACCGGAGCCATTATTGTTACCACGCCTCAAAAGGTAGCCTTGGCCGATGCCACCAAAGGAGTGGCTATGTTCCGGCAACCCCAAATCAACGTTCCGGTATTGGGCATCGTTGAAAACATGGCCTGGTTCACACCCGAAGAGCTGCCTGACCACAAGTATTACATCTTTGGAAAAGACGGAGGCCGGAACCTGGCCGAGAAATTTCATGTTCCTTTGCTAGGCCAAATCCCGTTGGTGCAGGGCATCCGCGAAAGCGGAGACAGTGGGTTACCGGCTGTTATGAAGGAAGGAATTACAGCCACTGCCTTTCGGGAATTGGCCGAAAATGTGGCCCGTCAGGTTGCCATTAGAAATGCTAACTTTGAATCAACGAAACCTGTCGAGATTACCGTATAACTTACACCCGGTGAAAAAAGAAGAAATTACCAATCGCGTTGAAACTGCCCTGAACAGCATTCGCCCTTACCTCGAGGCCGATGGTGGTAACGTTCGGATTTTGGAGTTAGATGCCAATAATATTTTGAAGCTGGAATTCGTTGGAGCCTGTGGTAACTGCCCCATGTCAACCATGACCTTTAAGGCCGGAGTTGAGGAAGCCATTATACGGGCCGTGCCGGAAATAAAGGCCATTGAGGTTGTTAACCTGACCACTGTTTGAGGTTACTCCCCATTCCGTATTCCTATTAATCCATAAACCACTGACTTGCCTGAGCCGAAGTGTGCTGATATGACGATATCCCAGTTTCTTCTCGCCACACTGCTTTTCGGGCTAACCCTACCTGCTGCTGCTCAACAGCGATGTGGTACCGATGAATATGAAACCTTGCGCCACCAGCAGAATCCAAAGCGGGAACAAGCGGAACAATTTGAAGGGTGGATCAAGACCAGGTTAGCCGAACGAAAGGCCACCCTATCAACCCACCGCACCCAAGCAACCTACACCATCCCGGTAGTGGTTCATGTCATCCACAATGGCGAACCCATCGGTAGTGGCACCAACATTTCAGAGGCGCAGATTCAATCTCAGATCAATGTTCTGAATAAGGACTTTCAACGCCTGAACACAGATGCAGGCAGTACACCATCAGAATTCTTACCCGTGGCCGGTTCGCTGGATATTGAATTTGTACTGGCGAAACAGGACCCCTATGGCGCACCGACAACCGGCATTCTGCGCACCAAGGGCACCAAGTCTAGCTGGACGATCGTTGACAATGCCACCTTTAAAAGCTTAAGCTATTGGCCGGCTGAAGACTACTTTAACATCTGGGTAATCAACATTCCGTCCTTCCTCGGCTATGCGCAATTGCCGGTATCGAATCTTCCTGGATTAGAAGATTCATCCGATGATCGTTTAACAGACGGCATCATCGTGCACTACACAGCCTTCGGCTCCAATGCAGAAGGTCTCGGTACATTTAATCTCGACCCCCAGTTCGACAAAGGGCGCACTGCTACCCATGAAACCGGCCATTTCTTAGGTCTGCGACACATCTGGGGCGATGCCTTTTGCGGCACCGACTATGTGGATGATACTCCTACTCAAACAAATGAAACGACAGGCTGCCCAACTCATCCTCAATCCACCACCTGTACCGTGCCCCGGGTGAAGATGTTTCAAAATTACATGGACTATTCGGGCGATGCCTGTATGAATATCTTCTCGCAAGGCCAGGTAGCCCGCATGGTGGTGGTGTTGGAAAACAGTCCGAGGAGATTTAGCCTGTTAAATTCTGATGGGGCAACTGTCCCCACAGTGTTGACCAACGATCTGGCCGTGATCAAAATCCAAAATCCGACATCTACCATCTGTGGTGGGAGTTTTACTCCTTCCATTCAGCTCAAGAATATCGGAACAACAACCGCTACTTCGGCTCAGGTCGAGTTAAAAGTGAATGGCATAGTGAATCAAACCCAGTCGTTCACATTGGCATTGGATAATCTGGATTCTGTCTTCGTCAGTTTTAATTCCATTTCGCAAACCACGGGTTCTGTTAATTATGAATTCAATGTGCTGACTGTTAATGGCGTACCCGATCAGCAACCTGAAAATGATCTCATTCAACTTACGACAACCGTACCGGGTCAGGTATCCCCTCCTATAAGTGAGTCATTTAATGCATTTCCTTCCGGATGGACGACCGAGAATCCTGACAATGGCAAAACCTGGGAGTACCGGAGCTTTACCGGAAGTCAAAAAGCATTGTATGTAAACTGCTATGACTATGAAAATGAAGGCGCAGTGGATCGCTTGGTTACACCCATTCTCGATCTTACTGCCGCCACAGCAGCCTCTCTTAAATTTGACCGTGCCTATGCGCTTTACAGTTCCTCCAATCCGGATCGCCTGCGGGTATTGGTCTCAACGGTTTGTGATTTCTCGGGACCTGTTACTGAAGTCTTTAACAAAGCTGGAACTGCCCTCGCAACAGCACCCCAAACAACCTCACCCTTCACTCCTACAACCAGTCAATGGGTCACGGAAACTATCTCGCTAAACTCATTCCTGGGCAACAAAATTCAAATCGCCTTTGAAGTGGTGAATGCCTGGGGCAACAATGTCTATCTCGATAATGTGATTATTGAAACGGATGCCTTCATCGATCTGGCCCTCGTGGCACTGGAAAGTCCGGGGCCGGTAACCTGTGTCGCTGCCCCCAACCCGGTGGTTCGAGTCAGGAATAGCGGCAGTATTGACATTGCCTCGTTTACCATCGTACCCCGTATCAATGGCACCAACCAGTCTGCGCAGGTAATCTCGTTGAGCACCCCCTTACTACCCGGTCAGGAAAGATCCATTACCCTCAATCCTCTGGCGTTAGCTGTCGATCTTAACTTTGTTTCGTTTACGGTGAGTGCACCTAACGGACTGACTGATGTGAAGAGTGATAATAATCAGATCTCCAATCGCAGGGTGGTTAATCAGGTGACGGATATCCTGCCGTTGCGTGAAAATTTTAATGACGATTTTCTGGCCGAGTGGCCGGTGATTAGTCAAAACAATGAGGCCACCTGGATTCCGTTTGCCACAAACAAACTTTATTCTTTGGCCTACAATGCCTACTCCAATACCAAACGCGGTGAAGAATCCTGGATCGTGAGTCCAGTTCTGGATCTATCGCAGGTTTCGGAAGCCAGTTTGTTCTTTGATGTTAGCTATGCAACCCAAACCAACGGTAATGAACGCTTGCGCGTAGTATACTCGGAAGATTGTGGTCAAACTTATCCGTTTGTGTTATACGACCAATCCGGCAGCTCGCTCGCCACCACTACCTCAAGCTCCCCGTGGATTCCCACACAAGAGGAAGATTGGCGCAGGGAGTTTATCAACCTGAAAGCTCTGACTGGTAAAGAATCAATCCGGATTGCGTTTGTATCAACTGCGGATAATGGTAATAACCTGTTTGTTGACAACCTCGAGTTTTTCACAGACGATGATCCCGATCCGGTTTCCATTACGGATTTATATGCAATTTATGGCGGTGGCGATTCCTTTAACATTACCTTCAACTTATCGGAACGTACACCGGTGACGGTGGCGGCTTACTCCGTTACCGGTCAGGTTATGTTACAACAAACTCTACCGGAAACGCTTAATCAAACCTATACCATTGATTTGCAGCAGCAGGGTACCGGTATTTATATTGTCAAAATCCAGATCGGCAATGTGGTTGGAGTTTCTAAAGTATTCCTGAACGGTAATTAAACTCGCCTACCGACAGAAAGGGTACTTTCACCATGTGCAGCCAAACGGTATCTTTGAGCTTTACTAGCCCATGACAAAACAAAAAATAGCCATCCTCTATGGTGGACGCTCGGTAGAA
>ERZ1066115.393-NODE-393-length-11850-cov-14.182281_pt1 | contig 11850 bp, 6 predicted proteins | sample MGYA00382762_ERZ1066115 | MGnify/ENA primary metagenome ERZ1066115 (study PRJEB33369, sample SAMEA5778345) | biofilm metagenome | biome: Industrial cooling water; feature: Water cooling tower basin; material: Biofilm | place: United Arab Emirates | collected... | reverse complement strand
TCCTGGACTCGAGCGAGGCGCGGGCGGCGTTCAAGGAATCGATCTTGTCCGAGAGCGCGGCCCGCTGGAAAGCGTAGGCCTGCGCCGCCTCGCGGCGCCCGAGCTCGGCCAGGGCGAGGGCCTCCTCGGCCTCGAGCAGGGCCCGGCTCCTATCGGCGACCTCCTTGGCGGTGCCGGTGCCGGCCGCCTCCAGCTCGCGGGCCCTGGCGAGCGCGGCGCGCGCGTCCTCGACGGCCCGCGTCTTCTTGGCGCCCTCTATCTCCTCGCGCTCCAGGGCGAAGGCGCGGCTGGAATCCAGGACGGCGAGCTCCCGCCCGGCCGTCGCGATATCGCCCAGGGCCTCGGCCAGGCTATCGTCCAGCTCGGGGGCCTCTACGCGCCCGAGCGCGAGCTCCGGCGTTACCCAATCGCCGGGCTCGGCGATGCGCTGGGTAAGCGTCCCCGCCTCCGGGCTTAAGACCGTCCGCGAGCGCTTCATCTCCACGCTACCCGACACCTGTATGACCTCGTCTATCGGACCGACGGAGGCCGCGGCCTCGGTCCAGCCGCTTATCGCGCCGCCCGAGCGGGCTCCCAGCGCCAGCCAGAGCCCGGCGAGCGCGGCCGCGCCGACGGCCAAGGCAGCGACGGCCCGCTTCGCGTCCCGCCCCGCCCCGGGCGGCTTCGGCTTATAGCCCCCCAAGATGGGCGCCGCATGATCCCTAGCCATAGTCGCTCCTCGATCTCCGGTAGTTTCCATGCGCGGAGGATAGCGCCGATGCCGCGGCCGGTGGTGAAGTTCGGGTAAAGGCTTTGTAAACGACGTAAAACGAGCGCCGCCCGGCCGCTCGGGCCGCGGCCCCGGACGGCCGGGCATGCTATAGTAGGCCCGTGATGAACGTAGGCAGGCCCCGCGCCGGAGGGCTCTTTATACTCCTGCTCCTTCCCGTCGTAGCGGCTTCGTGGTTCGCCCTCTCGGACGCGTTCACGAAGGCGGCCTACGCCGACGCCGAGCGGAGCTTGGCCGCGCTCATGAACCAGGCCGACCGCCTGGCCTTCGACCTGGACCTGGAGCTATCGCTGTTCGACAGCTTGCTATCGCGCCGTAACGAGCGGGGAGAATCGCCGCGCGCGGCCGCCGTCGCCGCGCTCGAGGCCTACCGGGCCCAGGCCCGCTGGCCCGGGCTCCTACGCTCGCTCTATTTAGTCGAGCGCAAGGCGGGCGGCGCCCCGAGCGCGAGCCTGATCGTCGACGCGAGCGGCAAGGCCGATGCCGCGGAGGCGGCGGGCGTGCTCGGCCATTACTCGGGAGACGAGGGCGTAGGCGGCCAGACGATGTTCCTGGCTCGCTCGGCGGTCTTCCGCGGAGAGCGCGACCCTGCCGATCAGGCGGCGGGGCGGCTATGGGGGGCCGGCCTTATCGTAGCCATCATAGACGAAGCGACGCTCGGCGGCGCGATGGCGGAGCTCGGCGAGACCTATTTCGGCCGCGGGACGGCCTTCTCGGATTACGGGCTGGTCCTGCGCGACGCCCTAGGCGGCGTCCGTCTCGGGGCCGTCCCGTCCGACCGCGAGCGCCCCGACTTCTCGCGGCCCCTCGTACGCGATTCGGGCCGCTTCGACCTGCCCCGCTTCTACCTGAGCTTCGCCGGCTCGGTCGACGGCCCGCCCGGGACCTCGCCCGTCGCTTCGCCTGACGGCTCGCCCGGGACCTCGCCCGTCGCTTCGCCCGGGCCCCGCGTCGAGATACGGCGCCTACCGGGGCCGGAGCAAGCCTCCCCGCCCTCCCCCTCCCTGATTGACCGCTATCGATTCCAGATCATGGACGCGCGCGGATTTTGGAGCCTGGAGCTGTATCGCCGCGGGCTATCCTTAACGGAAGCCGCGCTACGCGACGCCCGCCTATCCGCATCGTGGTCGGCCGGGCTGCTCGCCCTGCTCTACGGCTGCATCGTGGCCCTCTATTGGGCGGCCAGGCGCACGCGCGAGCTGGCGGCGCGCGAGCGCGCCTTCGTGGCCAGCGTCACCCATGAACTTAAGACCCCCATCGCGGTGGCGCTATCCGCCGGCGAGAACCTGGCCAAGGGGATCGTCGCCCCGGAGAGGGTCGGCGCCTACGGCGAGGCGGTGGCCCGAGAATCGCGCCGCCTGGCCGACTCGGTCGAGCGCCTGCTCCTCGTAGCGGGGCTCGAGGCCGCCGGCGACGGGTCGGGTCGGCACGGGCGCGGCGAAGCCCTCGACTTGGGCGAGCTGGCCCGGGAGGCCGCCGCGGCGCTCGCTCCCCTGGCGTCCGAGCGCGGGGCGACGATAGAGCTGGAGATCGACGCTCCCGGCGGGGTACGCCCCCTGGCCGACGGCTCGCGGCCCCTCGTGGCCGCGGCCATACAGGGCGTACTAGGCAACGCCGTGCGCTACGCGGGCGGCCGCATACGCGTCCGCGTCTGGGAGGAACGCCGCCGCGGCCGGAACCTCGCGATGCTACGCTGCGACGACCAGGGGCCGGGCATCAGGCGGGACGAGCGCCGCCGCGCCTTCGAGCCCTTCTACCGCGGCTCGGGGGCCTTGGCCTCCGGCTCGCCGGGCACCGGCATAGGCCTCTACCTGGCCAGGCGCTCGGCCCGCCTCTACGGCGGGGACGCCCGGCTCATACACCCCGCGGGCGGGGGCCTGGGCGTGGAGCTGTCGTTCAGGAGCTACGTATGAGCGGACGCACGGTGCTCTTGATAGAGGACGAGCCGGGGCTCGTCCTGACGCTGAGCGACCTCCTGGCCGCGGAGGGCTACGCCGTCGCGCACGCCGCCGATTTCTACGCCGGGCGAGCCGCCCTCGCCGAGCCCGGCTGGGAGCTGGCCCTGCTCGACCTCATGCTACCCGGGGGGTCCGGCCTGGAGCTCCTGAAGGAGCTCAGGGCGCGGGGCGACGGGCGGCCCGTGCTCGTGCTGACGGCGCGGGCGACCGTTCCCGAGCGCGTCGTAGGCCTAAAGCTCGGCGCCGACGATTATCTGCCCAAGCCCTTCGATTCCATGGAGCTCCTGGCTCGGATCGAGGCGCTCCTACGCCGCGCGGCCCAGGACGCGGCGCCGACCGATCGGGCGGAGGCTCCCGGCTGCCGAGGCGCCGCGATCGTACGTTTCGGGGACGTCGAGATAGACGGGGACCGCGCCGAGGTGCGGAAGGCGGGCCGACGCCTGCCACTGACCGTGCAGGAACAGCGGCTCCTCTGTTTCCTCGCCGCCCATCCGGGCAAGACCCTCTCCCGGGAGCGGCTCCTGGACGAGGTCTGGGGCTACGGCTCCGACGTCGCCAGCCGCACCGTCGACGTGCACGTCTCGTCCCTCAGGCAGAAGCTCGGCGACGACCCGGCCAGGCCCCGATGGGTACTGACCGTCCGCGGCTTCGGCTACCGCTTCGAACCCTGAGGCCCGCGCCCCCCGCGAGGGGCCCGCGACGATGCGACGGCCGGCCCGCCTAGAACGCGCCGCCCGCCAGTATCGGGATGGCCACGAAGTTACCTATGGCGCCGCCCAAGCTCGAAAGGAAGAACACGAGGAGAATATGCGTCACCTTGTTGCGGTAGAAGCCGCGGAGGCTCGTCGCGTCGTCGGCCAGGGTCTGGAAATCCTCGACGCGCGGCTTACGGAGCCAGGCCTCGGTGACGCCGGAGAACAAACCCACCGCCACGAGCGGGTTCAGGGTGGCGATGGGCGCGGCGGCGAAGGACACGAGGATGGTCAGCGGATGGGCCAGGCAGAGCAGGCTCCCCAAGGCCGCCAGGGTGCCGTTCAGGGCGACCCAACGCAGGACCAGGGCCAGGCTCGCCTCGGCTCCCGAGTTGACGAAGCCCAAGGCGATCAGGCCGACGATGATCGCCGGTACCAGCCAGCCGGCCGAGCGGGCGAGGAGCCCGGGCTTGGGGAGGCGGTCGAGCTCCGACACGTCGACGCCGGCCTCGCCGGCGGCCATGCGGCGCAGCCAGGCCTCCACGCCGGGCGCGTGCCCGGCGCCGATCACCGCCACGATCCTATCCCCCGGCGCGGCCCAGATCTTGGCGGCCAGGTAGCGGTCGCGCTCGTCGATCAGGGTCTCCTTGACGCCCGGCAGGTAGGAAGCCAGCTCGCCCATCATCTGGTCCAGCTCCGAGCGCTCCTTAAGCTTCTCGATATCCTCGGCGCTCGGCTCCTCGCCGAAGAACGCGCTCTCTACGAGCTGGCCCAGGAGCTTGGCCTTGTTCCAGAAATTGGACGCGCCCCAGGCGCGGCGTAGCGTAGTCTGCACGTCGCGGTCGCAGAAGCTATACGGGATGCCGGCGGCCTCGGCGGCGCGGACGGCGGCGACCATCTCGGCGCCGGGCTTTACGCCGGCGTCGGCGCCCATGCGCCGCTGGAACGACGAGAGGGCCAGGTTGGCTAAGAGGAGGAAGGCCTTGCCCTCCTTGATGATCTTGACGACGTCGGTCTTCCGCCAGGCGTCGGCCTGGCTGATGGAGCGCCAGCGCGCCTCGTCCAGCTCGACGCAGACGCGGTCGGGCGATTCGGCGGCGATGACGGCGGCTACCTCGTCCACGCTCTCCTGCGAGACGTGGGCGGTGGCCACGAGGACGACCGTCCGGCCGGCCAGCTCGAGCTTGCTTACGGTTTCGGCCACGTTACTGCCCCAATCGCTTAAGGTCGGCTTCCGCCAGGCGCCGTTCGACGGTCCCGACGCGGTTCTCGTCGTACGACATGCGGATAAAGCGCGCGCCCAGCTCGGGCCTACCCCGGCCGACCCAGTAGGCGCCGAGGTAATAAAGCAGGCTCGCCTTGGTATCCAGGCTGCGCTCGCGGTTGATCTGCAGCTCCAGCTCCGAGCTCATATCCGTCTGGTCGAACACCAGGCGCAGGGCCAGCCAGTGGCCGGGATAGGTCTCTCGATTAATCCGCGGCAAGGCCTTGGACGCGTAGTCCTTGGCCGCCCTGGCTTGGCCGGCGCGGAGCAGCGAGACCCCGGCGGCCACGTAGTATTCGGGGTGATTCGGCGTCGCGGCGGCGGCCTTGTCGAAGGCGGCGTGGGCCTCCTGCCAGCGGCCGAGCCGGTAGTTGAGCGCGCCGATGGACTCGAACGAGAACCAATAATCCGGCTGGAGCCGAACGACCTGCGCGTAGTCGGCCAGGGCCTCCTCGTCGCGGCCCTCTTTCTCGCGGATGCCGGCCCGGTAGGCGTACGGCAGGAAGTAGGAGCCGTTGAGCTCTATGGATTTCGTGAGGTCGGCTTCGGCTAAGGCCGGACGGCCGGTATCGAAGTAGAGGATGCCGCGCTCCATATAGGTCCAGGCCGAGCGCGGCGCCAGGCGGATGGCCTCGCCGAGCTCGGCCTCGCACTCGTCGTAGCGGCCGAGCTCGTAGAGCGCGCGGCTACGATCCAGGCGCACGATGGCGTCGTCCGGGGCCGCCGCGACGGCGCGGTCCAGGCTGGCCAAGGCCCCGGCCTGGTCGCCGCGCCTGAACTGAGCCCGCGCCAGGCCTACGAGCGCGTCGGGAAAGTCCGGCTCGGCGGCCAAGGCCTTGCGATAGGCCTCCTCCGCCGCCCGATAGTTCTTGGCGTCGTAGTGCAGGCCGCCCATCGAGACGTTGGCCTCGACGTTCTGGGGGTTTACCTTCAGTATTTGATCCAGGAGGGCGCGCTGGGCGCGGGCGTCGCCGGCGAAGCGCTCGATCTCCGATAGGAGGAGGAGGGCGGGCACGGCTTCCCGGGCTTCGAGGCCTTCGGCCGCGGCCTTGGCCAGCGCGCGCGCCTCGCCGAGGCGATCCATGGATAGCAGTATCGACGCCCGTAGCAGCGGGTAGTCGCGGTTTTCGGGCCAAGCCGCCGCCAGCGCCTCCAGGCGGCCGAGGGCCTCGTCCATCCGGCCCTCCGAAAGGAGGCCGTGGACGGCCTCGAGCTCCATCCTCGCCTTCTCCTCGGGGCTCGGCTCTTTGGCCGGCTCAACGACGGGCTCGGGCGGGGTCGGGCGCGGCGGCGCGACGGCGCAGGAGGCGGCGAAGAGGGCGAGGGCGGCCGCCGCGGCGTAGGCGGCCGCTCGGGCGATTCGAATATGTCGTCGTTCCATGGTTACTCCGAAATTACATGAGCTCGCTAGGGTTACACCCTAGCCGCAACGGGCTCTCTTAATCAACGGAGAGCCGCGACGCGAGGTACCCGTCGCGACGCGACGCACCCGTCGCGACGCGACGCACCCGTCGCGACGCGACGCACCCGTCGCGCCGCTCCGTTGGCAAAGCGGCGGGAAACGTATAGTATCGGCTCTTATGAGAATCGGCGCTTTCGGCAAAGGCTTGATCCTGACCATCGGCTATATCGCGGCGTTCGTCGCCCTCGTCCTCCTGCAGTTCCCCTCCGCGGGCCCCGTGAGCCTGGCGGCCGGGGGCTTGAGCCTCCGCGCCATCGTGGACGAGGAGGAGGGCATTCGCTCGCTGGAGCTGCAGTCGGCGGCCCTGCGCCTCGTCCTCTCCGAAGGCGTGGCCTTGGAATACCTGGACCAGGCGAATAAGCGCCATGCCGCCCATCCGAGCTCGTTCGAACAGCTGCAGGACGGCTTCTCGGTTCGTTTCGACGACGGATCGGCCCTGACCGTGCGCGGCGAGGGTCAGGGCTCCAATTGGAACCTCTCGACGCCCATGCCCGTGATCTCGGCCAGCCTACCCTTCTCGGCCGCCCGGGGCACCAAGCTCCTGCCGCCCAACGACGAAGGCCAGCTCCGGATCGAGAGCGCCGGCAAGCCGTACCTGATCAGGGGGCTCGCGGCCGACGCCTCCGGGCGGCTCGCCTTCCAAACCGAGCGCGGCAGGGTACGGCCGGTCAGCGCCGGGCCGGAGGAGGCCCGACCCGCCGAGCAACGGCTCGTAGCCCAGGCCCCCATGGACCCGCAGGCCTGGCAGGCCCTCCTGGCCGCCTGGCAGGACAAGGCCTGGGCCTGGGTCTCCGGCGAGCGCCTGGACGCGGAGAGCGGCTCGTGGCGGCAGGCCGGCGGCGGCCTGGCCTTCGACGAGCCCAGCCTGATCGCCTTCATGTCCGAGGCCTATCGCCGCGGCGCCTTCGACCGCGCCGCCTCGCTAGCGGCCGTCGTCAGGGCCAGATCCTTGGACCGCGTGAGCTGGCGCTCCATGCCCTACGTAGGCAGGAGCGCGGCCGCGATGGCGGAGTTCGAGGGGGCCAGCCTGGCCGAGACCAAGGAGGCCGAGCGCAAGCTGCAGGCCAAGTCCCCCGAGCTCTTCTACGAGCCGGGCGTCATCGGCCTCCTCTTCGACCGCTCCCCCTACGCCCTGGCGCAGGAGGCCATGGCCTTCGCCGCGACCGCCGATTTCTCGGCCGCCGGGCCGGCCAATACGGTCCGGCTCCTCAGGGCCTACTTGGACGCCAAGGCCTACCTGCCGGACGATAAGAACCCCTTGGCGCGGGTCACCGAGCTGGCCGACAAGGTCCTCTCGCCGGCCGTGCGCAAGGCCGAATCGGGTTTCTATCTCGTGACCGGGCCGGACGGCCAGGCCGATACGGCCCTGAACCTGGAGGCCGGCCGCGTCCTCGTCGCCTTAGGCGAGGCCGTGGGCAAGCCGGTCTACGTAGGCCTGGGCCAGAGCCTCGTCAAGACCATACTGGAAGGCGCGGGCGCCGACGGCAGCGTGGCGCGCTCCTTTACCCTGCGCGACGGCGTGGCCGTCCCGGCCGGCGCGCGGCTGACCGCCTCCGAGCTATACGCCCTGGCCGCCGCCTCGCCCTACCTGCCGCGAGCGGTCAGCTTCTTCAAGGAGCTCGGCCCCGGCGTCTGGGCTTGGACGATCAGCCCGGACCTGACCCTGGACCAGACGGCCGAGCGCATCGCGTTCAAGGCCGGCTTCCGCGTAGGCTACTCGCACTACCTAGCGCTCTACGGCATCAAGCCCTTCGGCCGCATACAGCTCTACGGCCTGAACTACAATATGGATCCCGGCTTCGAGAACTACAACGCCTCGGGGTATTTCTATAAACGGGCCGCCGGGGCCATGTACGTGAAGCTGCGCCACCGCGAGCCGTTCGAGGAGATCAGGCTCTTTAATTAAAATCGGCGCGCGCGACCTGCGCGCGACCTGCGCGCGACCTATGCGCCGCCGACGGGGCGGGCCGAGGCGGCGGCGCTTGCCGCGCGGCGGGCCCGTCTGCTAGTATGGGACATGCGCATAGAGCTACGTTACAAGGATATAAGCCTTGACGGCAGGGCCCATGGCCTGGCCGAGAAGCTGTCGCGGCGGCTGGGCGCGAGCCTAGGCGTCGCCGTCGTCGACGCGATCATACCGAGCGCGCCCGTGTCCCCGGACCGGGCGCGCTCGCGCTTTATGGACCCCGTAGCCCAGGAGCTGGTCATGGGGGAGCCGGCGGCGGCGGGCCCGGGCCTGGCCGGCTGGTCATGGCTCGTGGAGGTGGCCTGGAAGCCCGGCGTTACCGATACCCTAGCCATCACCGCGCGCGAGGCCCTGAGGCTCGCCGGCGACGAGGCCCCGGCCCTGGCCACCGCGCGCCAGTACCTGCTCTACGGCGAGCTTAGGCCCGAGGCGGCCGCCCGGGCGGCCGCGCTCCTGCATAACCCCCTCGTGCAGCGCGCGACGCTCATCTCGGCCGCCGAATGGGCCGCCGGCGCGCGGCCGCCCGAGGCCTACCCGGCTCCCGAGCTCCACGACCTGCCCGAGCCCGAGCTCTTCGACCTGGCGGGCATGGACGACGCGGCCCTGGAGCGCCTGTCCGAGGGTCGGCTCCTGGCCCTGAGCCTCCCGGAGCTACGCGCGCTACGCGCCTACTACGCCGATCCCGCTACCGCCGCGGCCCGCCGCGCGCGGGGCCTGCCGCCCATGGCCAGCGACGTGGAGCTCGAGATGGTCGCCCAGACCTGGAGCGAGCATTGCAAGCACAAGATCTTCAACGCCGACCTAGAGTATTCCGAGGACGGCGGCCGGCCGGAGACCGTCTCCTCGCTCTTTAAGACCTATATCCGCGCCACCACCGAGGAGCTGGCCCCCCGCAAGCCCTTCCTGCGCTCGGTCTTCACCGACAACGCCGGCGTGGTGCAGTTCTTCCCCGGCTCGGCGCTCTGCGTAAAGGCCGAGACCCACAACAGCCCGAGCGCCCTCGATCCCTACGGCGGCGCGATTACCGGCATCGTGGGCGTGAACCGCGACGTCCTGGGCACCGGCATGGGCGCCAAGCCCATCTTTAATACGAACGTGCTCTGCTTCGGCTACCCCGACACGCCGGACGAGGAGCTCCCCGCCGGGCTCATCCACCCGCGCGAGGTCCTGGAGGGCGTACACCGCGGCGTCGTGGACGGCGGCAACCAGTCGGGCATACCGACGGCGGCCGGCGCCTTCGCCTTCGACGAGAGCTACCGCGGCAAGCCCCTGGTCTTCTGCGGCACCGGCGGCATCATGCCCGAAACGGTCGCCGGCAAGCCGGCCTGGGAAAAGCGCATCGAGCCGGGCTACCTGGCGGTCATGCTCGGCGGCCGCATAGGCAAGGACGGCATCCACGGCGCCACCTTCTCCAGCCTCGCGCTCGACGAGGCCAGCCCCGTCTCCGCCGTGCAGATCGGCGACCCCATCATCCAGCGGAGGATGACCGACTTCCTCCTGGAGGCGCGCGACGCGGGGCTCTACGAGTTCATCACCGACAACGGCGCCGGCGGCCTGTCGTCGAGCCTAGGCGAAATGGCCGAGGCCTCCGGCGGGGTCTACATCGACTTGGACGCCTGCCCCCTGAAGTACCCGGGGCTCTCGCCCTGGGAGATCCTAGTCTCCGAGAGCCAGGAGCGCATGAGCCTGGCCGTGCGCCCGGAGCGCTGGGACGAGTTCGCGGCCCTGGCCCGCCGGCGCGACGTCGAGGCGAGCGTCGTAGGGCGCTTTACCGACTCGGGCTTCATAGAGATAGCCGCGGGCGGCAAGCCCGCCGGGCTCCTGTCCATGGACTTCCTGCATCGGGGCCTGCCGACCATGCGCATACCCGCGCGCTGGCGGGCCCCGACGCGCCGTTCCGACGCCCTGCCGAGCGCGGCCGAGCTCACGCCGGCCCTGCTGGCCATCCTGGCCGATCCCAACGTAGCCAGCAAGGAGCCCTTGGTGCGGCAGTACGACCACGAGGTGCAGGCGCGCTCGGTGGTCAAGCCCTTTACGGGCCTGGGCCGCGACGCCCCGAGCGACGGCGCGGTCATGCGCGCCGAGCTGGGCTCGGACCGCGGCATCACGGTGACGCACGGGCTCTGCCCGCGCTACGCCGATTACGACGCCCTGCGCATGGCCCGCATGGCCGTAGACGAGGCCTACCGCGCCCACGTAGCCCTGGGCGGCGACCCCGAGCGGGCGGCGGCCTTGGATAACTTCTGCTGGCCCGACCCCGTGGAGTCGGAGGCGACGCCCGACGGCGCCTACAAGGCCGCCCAGCTCGTGCGCGCCTGCCGCGGCCTGCGCGAGGCCTGCCTGGCCTACGGCCTACCCCTCGTCTCCGGCAAGGACTCGATGAAGAACGACGCCCGCGTGGGCGGCGTGACCATCTCGGTCCGCCCTACCCTGCTCGTCACGCTTATGGGCGCCCTGGGCGACGTGCATAAGGCGCTCAATACCGACTTTTTAGGGATCGACGAGCTGGTCTACCTAGTCGGCGAGACGAACGGCGAGCTGGGCTGCACCATGTTCGAGCGCGTCCTGGGCCGGGACGCCGGCCTACGCGCCGGGCTGTACGGCGACGCGACGGGAGCCGACGCGACGGGAGCCGTCGACGCGCCGCTCTTCGGCGAGGCGCCCGACGTGGAGCTCGAGGCGGCCGCCCGGCTGTACCGCGCCTTAGCGCGCGCCATATCCGGCCGCGTGGTGCGCTCCTGCCACGACTGCTCCGACGGCGGGGCGGCCGTAGCCCTGGCCGAAAGCTGCCTAGGCGGCCGCGTTGGCCTGGAGGCGGAGCTGGGCGGGATACCGGGACGCTGGGCGCGCTACGCCGACGGCCGGGACGAGGGCCGCGGCGGGCCTAACGGCCCCGCGGAGCCCGGCCGCGAGGCGCGCGCCCTTTTCTCCGAATCGGGCGGCCGCTTCGTCGTGTCGATACGGCGCGAGGACCGCGAGCGCTTCGAGGAGACCATGAGCGGGCTGCCCTTCCGCTGGATAGGCCGCACCCTGGCCGAGCCGCGCTTCGAGCTCCGCGTGGATGCGAAGCCCGCGGTCAGGACCACCCTGGACGCCTTGGAGCGCGCCTTCGGCACGCCCATCGCCTAAGCGAAACGACGAGGAGAACACGCGATGCGCGCGATCATAGTCTGCGGTTACGGCATCAACGCCGACCTGGAGCTGGCCGAGGCCTTCAGGCTGGCCGGCGCCGAGGCCCGCCGGGTCCATGTCCGGGATCTTATCGACGAGCCGGCCCTCTTAACCCGGGCCGAGTTCTTGGGCTTCCCGGGCGGCTTCTCGTTCGGCGACCACTTAGGCTCGGGCCTAGTGCTGGCCGGCCTCTTTAGCGAGCGCCTCGGCCCCGAGCTCAAGGCCTTCGTGGCCGACGGCGGCCTAGCCATAGGCATCTGCAACGGCTTTCAGACCCTGGTGAAGGCCGGCATACTGCCGAATTCCCGCGGCGACGGCCGGCCCGAAGCCACGCTCCTGCATAACGACCGCGGCCGCTTCGTCGACGATTGGGTGCCGGTGCGCTTCGAGGAGGCCTCGCGCTGCGTCTGGACCCGGGGCCTTAAGCCCCGCATGCTCCCCATCCGCCACGGCGAAGGTCGTTTCGTGGCGGCCGACGAGGCGGCCCTGGCGCGCATAGAAGGCGGCGGCCTCGTGGCCCTGCGCTACGACGGCGCCGACCCTAACGGCTCGGTGAACGCCATAGCCG
>ERZ1066115.392-NODE-392-length-11853-cov-17.769368_pt1 | contig 11853 bp, 6 predicted proteins | sample MGYA00382762_ERZ1066115 | MGnify/ENA primary metagenome ERZ1066115 (study PRJEB33369, sample SAMEA5778345) | biofilm metagenome | biome: Industrial cooling water; feature: Water cooling tower basin; material: Biofilm | place: United Arab Emirates | collected... | reverse complement strand
GCATTTTTTCCGGTCGACCGTAAACCACCTGCCCGGACCAGCCGATTCCGCACTCATTCGCACACTCATTCGCGCACCGCATCGAATAACGAGACAACCCATGAATCAGCCACTGAACCAGCCGCTTGTACAAGCCCTGAAGCAGCACCTTCCCGCGCATCAGGTGATTACCGACGACCTGCGCCGTCTCGCCTACGGCACCGATGCCAGTTTTTACCGCCTGATTCCGCAAGTGATCGCGGTGATCGAAAGCGAGGCCGAACTGCGCGCAGTGCTGGCGGTGGCCGAACAGCAGCAGACCCCGGTGACCTTCCGGGCGGCCGGCACCAGCCTGTCGGGTCAGGCGATTTCGGACGGCATCCTGGCCCTGATCGGCGAAGGTTTCGCCAGCTTCAGTCTGGCCGACGACGCCAGCCAGGTCCGGGTCGGCCCGGGCATGGTCGGCGGCGAGGTCAACCGGCGGCTGGCGCCGCATGGTCGCAAGATCGGTCCCGACCCGGCCTCGATCAGTGCCGCCAAAATCGGCGGGATTGCCGCCAACAATGCCTCGGGGATGTGCTGCGGCACCGCCCAGAACAGCTACCAGACCCTGGTCGGGATGCGCGTGATGCTTGCCGACGGCACCCTGCTCGACACCGAAGATCCGCTGTCGGTCGCCGCCTTCAGCCAGTCGCACGCGGTACTGCTTGGCGAACTGGAGCGCCTGGGCCGCGCCACGCGCGACAACCCGAAGCTGGCCGAACGCATCCGCCACAAGTTCAAGATCAAGAACACCACCGGCTACAGCCTCAACGCCCTGGTCGATTACGAAGACCCGATCGACATCCTGGCGCACCTGATGATCGGCTCCGAAGGCACGCTCGGCTTCATCTCGCGGATCACCTACCAGACCGTGGTCGAAGACCCGTGCAAGGCCTCGGCACTGGTTTTCTTCCCCGACATCCGCAGCGCCTGCCAGGCGGTGATCCGGCTCAAGCCGCAGCCGGTGGCTGCCGTCGAACTGCTCGACCGGCCGGCCCTGCACTCGGTCGAAAACAAGCCCGGCCTGCCGCCGGTGATCCGCGAATTGGGCGAAGATGCCGCCGCGCTGCTGATCGAAGTCCGCGCCGCCACGGTCGACGGGCTGGACGCAAAAATTTCCGCCGTGCACCAGGCGCTGACTGGCATCGCCACCGTCGAACCCATGCAATTCTCGACCGACCCGGCGACCTGCGAGATGTACTGGAAGGTGCGCAAAGGCACCTTCCCCGCCGTCGGCGCGATGCGCCGCACCGGGACCACGGTGCTGATCGAGGATGTCGCCTTCCCGATTGAATCGCTGGCCGACGCCACCCTCGACCTGCAGGCGCTGATGCGCCACCACGGCTATCACGAAGGCATCATTTTCGGTCACGCGCTGGAGGGCAACCTGCACTTCGTGATCACCCAGGACTTCGGCGATCCGAGCGAGATCGACCGCTACGCCCGCTTCATGGATGAACTCTGCCACCTGGTGGTCGACAAATACGACGGTTCGCTCAAGGCCGAGCACGGCACCGGCCGCAACATGGCGCCCTTCGTCGAACTCGAATGGGGCAAGGAGGCCACCGAGCTGATGCGCCGGATCAAGGCGCTGTTCGACCCGGCCGGCCGCCTCAACCCGGGGGTGATCATCAACGACAATCCGCAGGCCCACCTCGAAAACCTGAAGCCGATGCCGGCCGCCGAGGACATCGTCGACCGCTGCATCGAATGCGGTTTCTGCGAGCCGCTGTGCCCGTCGCACCGGCTGACCCTGTCGCCGCGCCAGCGCATCACCAGCGTCCGCGAACTGGCCCGGCGCAGCGCCGCCGGCGAAGCGCCCGGTGCCGTCGGTGACGATTACGCCTACATGGGGCTCGATACCTGCGCCGGCTGCGGCCTGTGTTCGACCGCCTGCCCGGTCGGGATCGATACCGGCGACCTGACCCGGCGCCTGCGTGGCCGCCAGCTGGGGAGCACGACACGCACGGTCAACCGCTGGATTGGCGACAATTTCGCAAGCTTTGCCGGACTCAGCCGGCTCGGGCTCAAGGCCGGCCATGCCGCTGCCGCCGTCCTCGGTGCCCCGCTCGTCGCGCGGATGTCCGGCGGCGCCTGGCGGCAGGCAATGCCGCAGGCCGGGCGCGCGCCGACGGCGGCAAGTCCCCGGAGTGGTCAGGGCGACCCGGTCGTCTATTTTCCGACCTGCGGCGGGCGCATCTTCGGCCCCAACCAGGGCGAAACGGCGCAACTCGGCGACATCGTCCAGACCCTGCTCCTGCGTGCCGGCTATACGCCGATCCTGCCGGAAGGTTTCGAACAACTCTGTTGCGGCCAGATGCTGGCAAGCAAGGGCATGCTGGAAGAAGCCGAGGCCCTTGCCCGGCGGCTTGAAGCAGCGCTGCTCAAAGCCTCGGACAATGGCCGGATTCCGGTGGTGATGGACGCCAGCACCTGCTCGGCACGGATGCAGAAGCATCTGGCAGCACAAGCAGGGGCGCGGTTGCGCATTCATGATTTTCATGAATTCGCCCACGATGCGCTGCTGCCGCGCCTGATGCTGCAAAAGCAGCCCGGCCCGGTGGCCCTGCACATCAATTGCAGCGTGCGCAAGCAAGGCAGCGACGGCAAGCTGCGCGCCCTGCTCCGCGCCTGTGCCGAGCAGGTGGTCGAACCTGCCGGCGTGACCTGCTGCGGCTTTGCCGGTGATCGCGGTTTCGTCGTCCCGGAACTCAACCAGCACGCGCTGCGCCACATTCACGGCGAACTGCCTGCCGGCTGCGCCTGCGGCGTGTCGACCAACCGGACCTGCGAAATCGGCTTGACCGATGCCACGGGAATCGGCTATCAGTCGGTCGCTTACCTGCTGGAGCGCTGCAGCCGCCTGCCGGAAAACGCCTGCTGAGGATTTTCCCTAAGAGTCCGAAACGCCCGGCTTTGCTACCTTCTCCCCGTTATCCCCTGATTGGAGTCAGTCCATGTACAAGAACGTGATGGTCGCCATCGACGACAGTGAAACCTCGCGCAGCGCCCTCAAGGAAGCCCAGCACATTGCGCGTACCAGCAATGCGCATCTGCATATCGTCCACGTTGCCGACGAAACCCTGCTCAACCTGCACGGGCATGCCCTGAGCAGCGTCGCCAACCTCGAACAGGCGGCCAGTTCGCTGATCAAGGCCGGCCAGGCGCTGGTCGACGCAGCCGTCGCCGAAAGCCAGGGGCTGGCGGTCAGCGGCCTGGTCGTGGAAGCTCGCAACCGCCGGGTGTCCGAGACCATTTGCGACAAGGCCAAGGAACTCGGCGTTGACCTGATCGTGATCGGTCGCCACGGTCAGCGCGGCCTGGCCACCCTGTTGCTGGGCTCAGTCGCCGAACAACTGGCTAAAATCTCCGACGCCTCCGTCCTTCTCGTCAGAAAGCATTAAATGTCACTGCACACGCTCGATACCACCAAAGACGAACCGCTGAGAAACGATATCCGCCTGCTCGGCCGCATTCTGGGCGACACCGTCCGCGAACAGGAAGGCGACGCCGTTTTTGATCTGGTCGAGCGTGTCCGCCAGACCGCGATCCGCTTTGCCCGCGACAACGACCCCGAAAGCCGCAAGCATTCGCGCGCCGAACTCGCCGCTCTGCTCGATCCGCTGCCGCGCGACACGACCCAGGCCGTGGTCCGCGCCTTCTCTTACTTCCTGCAACTGGCCAACATCGCCGAGGACGAGCACCACATCCGTCGTCGCCGCGCGCACGATCTGGCCGGTTCGCCACCGCGCGAAGGCAGCCTGGTTTTTGCCCTCGACGCCTTGTCGACCGCAAACGTTTCACCCGAGGCGATTGCCGACTTCTTCGCCCATGCGCTGGTCGCCCCGGTGCTCACCGCGCACCCGACCGAGGTCCAGCGCCAGAGCCTGATCAAGAACCACCGCGAACTCGAGCGCCTGCTCGACCGCCGCGAACGGATGCAGCTGACGCCCGAAGAAGAGGCCGAAAACGATCTCGGCCTGGCCAACGCCATCCTCACCCTGTGGCAGTCGCGGATGCTGCGCCCGGTGCGGCTGAAGGTGATCGACGAGGTCAAGAACGGGATTTCCTACTTCAAGGAAACCTTCTTCACCGAACTGCCGCGCCTCTACATCCAGGCCACCCAGCAGCTGCAGAAGCGCTACCCGGAAAAAATCTGGGCGCTGCCGCCCTTCTTCCGGGTCGGCTCGTGGATCGGCGGCGACCGCGACGGCAACCCCTTCGTCACCGCCGAAATCCTCACCGAAGCCCTGCGCCTGCAGTCGGCGGCGACGCTGCAGCACTATCTCGACGAGATCCACGAACTGGGTGGCGAACTGCCGCTCTCCGACCTGCTGGTCAAAGTCACCCCCGACTTGCTGGCGCTGGCCGAACACTCGACCGACCATTCGCCGCAACGCGCCGACGAGCCTTACCGCCGGGCGCTCTCCGGCATCTATGCGCGGCTCGCTGAAACCGCCCGCCATCTCGACGGCGTCGAACCCCTGCGCCACGAAATCGGCCACGCCGAGCCTTACCCGACGCCGGAAGCACTACGCGCCGACCTCAAGGTGCTGGCCAACTCGCTCAAGCTCAACGGCGCCGCCGCCCTCGCCGGCGGCCGCCTGCGCCGGCTGTTGCGCGCGGTGCAGGTGTTCGGTTTCCACCTGGCACCGATCGACCTGCGCCAGAACTCCGACGTGCATGCGCGCAGCGTCGGCGAACTGCTGGCCCGGGCCGGCCGTTGCGCCGATTACGAAGCGCTGCCGGAAAACGAGCGGATCGCACTGTTGACCGTGGAAATCGCCACCCCGCGCCCGCTCTACTCGCCCTATCTCGATTACAGCGAGGAAACCCGGGGCGAACTGGCGATCTTCTTCGCCGCACAGGCGCTGCGCGCAAAATACGGCGCAGCGGCGCTGCCCAACTGCATCATTTCCAAGACCGACGGCGTTTCCGACCTGCTCGAAGTCGCGCTGCTGCTCAAGGAATCCGGCCTGCTGCGGCCGGCGGCAGGCGAACAGCCGGCCCGCCTGGAGATGAACATCATCCCGCTGTTCGAGACCATCGGCGACCTGCAGCAGAGCGCCCGCACCATGGACGCGATATTCGCTCTGCCGGCCTACCGCGCGCTGATCGCCGGTCGTGGCGACGAGCATGAGGTGATGCTTGGCTATTCGGATTCGAACAAGGACGGCGGTTTCCTGACCTCCGGCTGGGAGCTGTACAAGGCCGAGATTGCACTGACCCGCGTCTTCCGCCAGCACGGCGTCCGCCTGCGCCTGTTCCACGGCCGGGGCGGCTCGGTCGGGCGCGGCGGCGGTCCGTCCTACCACGCCATCCTGGCACAGCCGGCGGGCGCGGTTTCCGGCCAGATCCGCCTGACCGAACAGGGCGAGGTGATTTCGACCAAGTACGGCAACCCCGACAACGGCCGCCGCAACCTCGAAGTGCTGCTGGCGGCAACGCTGGAAGCCAGCCTGACCGACCACGAAAACCAGGTCGAACCGGCCGAACAGTTCCACCCGGTGCTCGACGACCTGTCGCAGCGCGCCTTCAACGCCTATCGCGGCCTGGTCTATGAAACCCCCGGCTTCACCACCTATTTCCGTCAATCGACGGTGGTGTCGGAAATCGCCTCGCTCAACATCGGCAGCCGCCCGGCCTCGCGCAAGGCCTCGGACCGGATCGAGGACCTGCGGGCGATCCCCTGGGTCTTCAGCTGGGCGCAGTGCCGCCTGATGCTGCCCGGCTGGTACGGCTTCGGCTCGGCGGTCGACGGTTGGCTGGCGGACAACCCCGACGGCCTGGCAACCTTGCAGCGGATGCTCAAATCCTGGCCCTTCTTCCGCACCCTGCTCTCGAACATGGACATGGTGCTGGCCAAGACCGACCTGGCGATTGCCTCGCGCTACGCCGAGCTGGTCGCCGATGCCGAGTTGCGCGAACGCATCTTCAGCCGCATCCGGGGCGAATGGGAACTGACCCGCCGCCACCTGCTGGCGATCCTCGAACGCGACGAGTTGCTCGCCGACAACCCGATGCTCAAGCAGTCGCTGAAGCTGCGCGCGCCCTACATGGACCCGCTCAACCATCTGCAGGTCGAGTTGCTCAAGCGCCACCGTGCCGGCGACACCGACGAGCGCGTTGCCCGTGGCATCCACCTGACGATCAACGGCATCGCCTCGGGGCTGCGCAACAGCGGCTGATCCGGCTCGCCCGGAATAAAGCCTTGCCCCGGAAAACACAGGCACGCCGCTGGCGTGCCTGTGTCGTTTCAGGCATCGCACCTGCAGCATCCCTCGCAAGAGCGAACGAAGCATCGCCGGTTCACGGTCGACTGCCTGGCGCCGGCAAAAACCGGCGGCTGCGCCCTAACCCCCTAACGCCCTGGCGTCGGCGCCGGATAATCGGCGATCCGCCTTTGCAAGCGCGCGGCCAGCCCGCGATGGGCGCTGCCCAGTTCGGCCAGGATTTGTTCCGCCTCGCAGCGGTAAGCCGCCACCTTGTCCGCTGGCCAGTGCGCTGGCGCGCCGTTCAGATTGCAGATCCGGTCGGCCAGCTTGACGCACCACACCGCCGCCGGTTGCCTGCGTATCCGCTGCAGACTGTCGGCCATCGCGGCCGCCTTGGGCAGGTCGGAACGCTTGGACAGGGCCGCCACCCCGGCGGCGACCGCCGGCCCGAAACGCTGCGCCAGTTCAGCCTCGCTGACGCCCTGATCCTCGATGCAGTCGTGCAGGATCGCACACTGCACCGCCAGGTCGAGATCAGCCAGCGGCTCCAGGCGGTCGGCAGCCAGCACCTCAAAGGTGACGGCTCCGAGATGGCGCAAATAGGGAATTTCTGTTCCCGGAACCGATTGCTGGCAATGCCTCTCGGCGGCAAATTCCCAGGCTGCCTGCCAGCGCTCGGAAGACTCAAGCATCGCCCGGCCGACCAGCCCGAACGGGAACTCGCCCGCCGTTTTCACGCGGCAGCAAACACAGACCGTTCAACGCCCCGTCTGCAGCCATTGATACAAGGTCTGATACAGGACTTCGGGGCTGACCGGCTTGGAAATGAAATCGTCCATACCTGCGGCCAAGCAGCGCTGCCGATCTTCGGCAAAGGCGTTGGCGGTCATCGCAATCACCGGCAAGTTGGCGCACTCCGGGCGTTCGCGCAATCGCGCAGTTGCTTCCAGGCCATCGATTTTCGGCATCTGCATGTCCATCAACACCAGCGCATACGGCGACCTGGCCAGCAAATCGAGAGCAGCCGCGCCATCCTCGGCGACATCGACCACCAAGCCGACATCATCGAGCAAAGACAGCATCACCTCCTGGTTGATCGGCTCGTCCTCGGCAAGCAGCACCCGTCGCCCGGAAAACTCCTGGCGCAGCGCATCCTCGGCATACCCCGTTGCCACCTCGCCGCCCTGGACGCCAACCTCGGCCCGGCGCAGGACAACCTCCAGCCAGAACGTACTGCCCTTGCCCAGCTCACTGTCGACTCCAGCACAGCCTGCCATCAGTTCGGCAATCCGCCGGGTGATCGCCAATCCCAGCCCGGTTCCTCCGTATTTACGGGTAATCGAGTTATCGGCCTGTTCAAAAGCAGAAAAAAGCCGTGGCAAGACCTCGGGAGCGATCCCCGGACCACTGTCGGAAACCTCGAAGCGAACCCTCTGCAGCTGCTCACCGGCCTCAATGGCCCGCACCCTGAGCGCGATGCTGCCGTGCTCGGTGAACTTGACCGCATTCGATGCGTAATTCAGCAAGGCCTGCCGCAAGCGGGTCTGGTCGCCGAGCACGCCCGGGATCGCCGGCGGCACATCGACGATCAGGGTCAGCCCCTTGGCTGAAGCCTTGTCGCCAATCATCGCGGCAACATCGCGGATCATCGCGCCGAGGTTTATCGGGCTCTCTTCCAGCGAAAACTTTCCCGCCTCGATCTTGGAAAGGTCGAGGATTGCATTGATGATTTCCAGCAGGTGATTGCCGGCACTCTCGATCCTGTCGAGTTTTTCCGCCTGCTGCTGGCTCACGCCCGAACGCCTGAGAATATGCGCCATGCCGGAAATCGCATTGAGCGGAGTCCGGATTTCATGACTCATGTTGGCCAGGAATGCGCTTTTGGCAATATTGGCCGCTTCGGCAAGCTGCTTGGCTTGCTCCAGTTCGCGAGTTCTTTCCGCAACCAGATGCTCGAGATGCTGGCGATAATCAGCCAGTTCATTCTGGATCGCCTTCATCTCCGAAATATCCATCGCCAGCCCCTCGACCCGATATTCTTCACCATCCTTCTCGATACTGATCGAACGATCAAGGAACCAGTGCCACCTCCCGGCCAGGTCGCGTATCCGGTACTCCAACCGGTAGGGCTGCTGCTCTGCCATCAGGCGAGCCACTGCGGTGCTGACCGCCTCGCGGTCATCCGGGTGAATGGCGTTGCACCAGTAATCCGGATGCGCTTCGAGATAGGGTAGCGAACAGCCGAATATGCTTGCCGCACCAGGGGACAAATACAGAATCCCACGCGTCGACGAACGGATGTAGGCAATATCCGGCAGATTTTCAACCAGCCGGCGATAACGCGCCTCGCTGTCGCGGAGAATCTGCTCAGCCTGTCTGCGTGGCGTGATGTCGGTATGGGTGCCGCACATCCGCAACGGCCGTCCGTCGGGGTCGCGCAGGATCACGCTGGCCTGGTCGAGAATCCAGCGGATACTGCCATCCTTGTGCAACATCCGGTACTCCAGACGATGCACGCCAGCCTCTCCTTGCAGCACGGCATTGATCGAGCTCCAGGCCTGGTCGCGGTCCTCCGGATAGACGAATTCGCTCCATTGCCTGGGGGTCTGCTCGATTTCCGCCAGGCTGTAGCCGAGCATTTCGGCCCAGCGGGCATTTCTCTCCACCGCGCCGGAAGGTATGTCCCAGTCCCAGAAGCCAAGCTCGGCCCCTTGCAGGACAAAGCGCAGCTGCTTCTCACTGTTTTCCAGCGCCAGCAGCGATTGCTTGCGGGCCGTCATGTCATGGCCAATGCCGAGAACCCCGATCAGCTTGCCTTCGTCGGTATACATCGGCACCTTGGTCGTCTCAAGGATTTCGCGATGGCCGTCGCTAGCGAAAGTGATTTCTTCTTCGTTGACCGAGGGTGCGTTATTGAGCATGGCGCTGCGGTCATGCCGACGAAACTCGTCGGCGAGTTCGCGGCTCACGAAATCGTAGTCGGTCTTGCCTGCAATCTCGGCCAGGCTGGCGCCGAAAAACTGCTCGAAGCGGCGGTTGCAACTGAGGTATTTGCCCTCTGCATCCTTCAGCCAGATCAGGTCGGGCAAGGCATTGATCAGGGTGCGCAGCATGGTTCGTTCGTTGGTCAACGCCGCCAGCATCTGCTCACGCTGAGTCACATCCTCGGACATGATCACGATTCCGCCAATCTGCCCTTCGCTCTCATGCCAGGGACAGACTTCCCATTTGAGCCACTGCACCGAACCATCGGCGCGCTCGAACCGGTCGCGCTCCGAAACAATGTACTCCCCGGCCAGGCAACGCTGATGGATCGCCCGCCAAGCATCGCCAATCTCGGGAAAGATTTCGTAATGCGAACGCCCGACCAACTTTTGCCCTGTCAGGTGGTAATCCTCGCTCCAGCGGCGACTGGCAGCGACATAGCGCATCCTGCGGTCGAACATTGCAATCGCGAACGGAGCCTGCTCGATGAATACCCGCAGCAACTCCAGTTGCGGCGACAGGATACTGGCGTGCAAACGCCAGATGCGCTGAATCAGCACATAGAGCAAGGCCGAGGTCGCCAGGACAAAAACCAGCCCCTTGATCTTGCTGGCCCCCTCAACCCGGACGGCATCGCCAAGCATGGCAAACAGGATGGTGTCGGAAACCAGTATCCAGAGAGCCGCAAACGCCGCATACGCCAGAACCACGATCAACGTACTGCGCCGCTGCGTTTGAATCAGGTAGAGAGGAAGCATTTCACCTGCGCCGACGAATTTGCCAAAATTGGAGGTTATTCGTTACCTAAGGATTTGCCAAGCCGCAGACCCCGGGGAAAACCCGAGAGGCAAAAAGACGGGCTACAAAAAGGGCTGCCCATGGCAGCCCTTTTGATCCTTAACCTACGGGCGTTTACACCCGGTCGACGAGGAATTGCTTGATCGCGTTCACATCCGGGTCCATCACCACGACGTGCTGCTCCAGCGCTTCGATGCCCTTCAATTCGGCCGGACGAACCGGTTCGGTGCCGAGGGCTTCGCGGATGGTTTCCTCGAACTTAGCCGGCTGCGCGGTTTCGAGAACCACCATGTTCACGCCGGGGATGCGGTTTTCCAGCGCCACCTTGAGGCCGTCGGCAGTGTGGGTGTCGAGCATCACGTTGTAGCGCCCCTGGGCGAAGCGGATGGTGTTGATGCGGTCGATGTGGCTGCTCTTGCCGGAAACGAAGGCGAATTTTTCGCGGGTTTGCCAGTGGACCGTAGACGACAGGTCAAAGGCCTCGCCTTTGTCGACCTTGGCCCACAGTTCGCGGACGATGGCCGGGTCGCGGCCAACCAGGTCGAAGACAAAGCGCTCGAAGTTCGACGCCTTGGAGATGTCCATCGACGGGCTGGAGGTGACGCTGGTTTCGGCCGAGGTGCGCGGACGATAGACGCCGGTCTTGAAGAACTCGTCGAGGACGTCGTTTTCGTTGGTCGCCAGCACCAGCTTGGCAATCGGCAGCCCCATCTGGCGGGCGATGTGGCCGGCGCAGATGTTGCCGAAGTTGCCCGACGGGACGCAGAAGGCGACCTGCTCGTCGTTGGACTGGGTGGCCAGGAAATAGCCCTGGAAGTAATAGACGATCTGCGCGGCAACGCGTGCCCAGTTGATCGAATTGACCGCGCCGATCTTGTACTTGGCCTTGAACTCGGCATCGTTGGAGACCGCCTTGACGATGTCCTGAGCGTCGTCGAACATGCCGCGCACGGCGATGTTGAAGATGTTGGCGTCCTTGAGCGAATACATCTGGGCACGCTGGAAGGCGCTCATCTTGCCATCCGGCGAGAGCATGAAGACCTTGACGTTGTGCTTGCCGCGCATCGCGTACTCGGCGGCCGAGCCGGTGTCGCCGGAGGTGGCGCCGAGGATGTTGATCGACTGGCCGCGCTGGTCGAGCACGTATTCGAAGAGGTTGCCGAGCAACTGCATCGCCATGTCCTTGAAGGCGAGCGTCGGACCGTTCGACAGTTCCTGGGTGTACAGGCCGTCTTCGAGCTTGGTCAGCGGGGTGATTTCAGCGGCATTGCCGCCGTTACGGGTGAAGCGATAGACGTCGGCGGTGTAGGTCTTGGCGACGATGGCCTTGAGGTCGGCGGCCGGGATGTCGTCGATGAACTTGGAGAGGATTTCAAAGGCCAGGTCGGCGTAGGACAGCTGGCGCCAGGCGTCGAGTTCGGCACGGGTGATCTGCGGGTAGCTTTCCGGCAGGTACAAACCGCCGTCCGGGGCGAGGCCGCCGAGAAGGATGTCGCAGAAAGCTTGCGGCGCGGACTGGCCGCGGGTCGAGAGATAGCGCATGGCGGAACCTGAAATGAAAGCCGTGAAAAACGCGATTTTACTGCGTTGACCGTGGAATGCGCAGGGCTTTTGCGAGATTGAGCGCCCATGAAGTCAGCCCGACCAGTAACAGCAGGCTGCCGGTGAGCATTTCGTCGGCGGCGAACAAGGCCCCGGCGGTCAGCCACAGCACGGCCCGGACCTGCCCCAGCCAGGCCAGCGTCGCCCGCATCTGGCGGCGGCAAGGCAGCGCCGGCCCCGGCCAGCGCCAGACCGGCAGCAACTGGCTGAGCGCGCCGCTGACCAGCGGCAA
>ERZ1066115.390-NODE-390-length-11918-cov-11.088932_pt1 | contig 11918 bp, 9 predicted proteins | sample MGYA00382762_ERZ1066115 | MGnify/ENA primary metagenome ERZ1066115 (study PRJEB33369, sample SAMEA5778345) | biofilm metagenome | biome: Industrial cooling water; feature: Water cooling tower basin; material: Biofilm | place: United Arab Emirates | collected... | reverse complement strand
CCGCAGTACTGGGTGACTCGTGGACAATCTTGATGTTAGGCTTGCTATTAATCCGATTCGCTTCCCAAAGCCGTACATAGCCGGATAAACGGGCGAGACCATGCGAATCAATTCCTCGCAAATCAGCCTGAAGTAGCACATCACTGGCTAGTTGCGCATCCGCTTCAGGGCATTCAATTTTACGTAAGATTTCGACCGTAAATTGTCTTAGTTGTTGATAGGGCAGCGTTAAATCACTCATACACACAAAAGTCTTTTATTCGGACTAATTTTCAAGATATTCTTAAAAATTAAAGCGGGTAATATGGAAATTTGGCTTGGGTAGCATCTTCATCTCAAAAACTCATTCACATGAAAAATCAACTCATATCCTCGGCACTTTTGTTGAGTTCGGTCATGACATTCGCCCAGCAAAAAGTAGTCGACTCCAAAATCACGGAGGTAACCGTATTTCTCAACAAGGCCCAGGTTACACGCGAAGTGAAAACCCGCATTGAAGCCGGAAAAACCAATTTAGTCGTTACGGGACTTACCGCGCAACTTGACCCGGAAAGTATTCAGGTATCAGGGAAAGGAAATTTTGTGATTTTAGGGATCAGTCATCAGCAAAACTTTTTGAATGAATTCGACTTGCCCAAACCTGTCAAATCACTCAAAGACTCGATTGAATGGTTACAACGTCAACTTATCCTGGAGCAAAGTCAGAAGGAGATATTGGGTAAGGAGGAGCAAATGCTTTTAAGCAATCAAAAGATTGGTGGCACCAGTCAAAACCTGACTGCCGCTGAGCTTAAAGCGATGGCCGATTTTTATCGAACCCGGTTGAGCGATATTGTATCGTCACGGATGAAGCAGGATGAGAAAATCAAAAAAATCAATGAGCGCCTGACACGACTTAACGCCCAATTAAACGAGCAGAATGAATTGTATCGGAGAAACACCAGTGAGATTGTTGTCAACGTTTCTGCCGAAACCAGTACCGCAGTGGAGTTAACCGTCAACTATGTGGTGGCCAGTGCCGGATGGAATGCGGTTTACGATTTACGGGCTATCAACACTAAAAATCCAGTTCAACTGGCATATAAAGCCAATGTATTTCAAAGCACGGGTGAAGAATGGAAAAATGTGAAGTTGACTTTGTCTACGGCAAATCCAAACCAGAGTGGACTTAAGCCTGAACTCTACTCCTGGTATCTTGATTTTTACCAACCGGTAGTCTATGATCGTACCCGGGTTCGTTCTGCGGCTGGGGCCCCGGCTGCCTATAAAGCCGAGGCGCGTGAAGCCGAGGATATGGCTCCTTCCGCTGTGTCGGTAGCAGACTATGTAACCACCGTTCAAACCACTTTGAATACTGAATTTGAGATTTCGTTACCCTACACGGTATCTTCCTCAGCCAGGCCCACGGTAGTCGATATCCGCAATTATGAAATGAAGGCTGACTATATCTATTCTGTTGCCCCAAAATTGGATGCCGATGCTTTTTTGATGGCCCGCGCTATTGGATGGGAAGAATTTAATCTGCTGCCGGGTGAAGCGAATATATTTTTTGAAGGCACCTTCGTTGGAAAATCATTGATCGACCCTAATTCCATTCGCGATACATTGGCAATCTCGTTAGGGCGAGACAAGCGTGTGGTGGTCAAGCGTGAAAAGTTGAAGGACCTTACCTCTCGTAGCATGATGGGCGCTTCCCGCAAAGAGAGCTACGCCTGGGAGATTTCTGTGCGCAACACGAAGACAGAAGGCATTAAAATAATGGTGGAAGATCAGGTTCCGGTTTCCCAAAACTCACAAATCGAAGTGACGGTATTGGATGCGGGGGGAGCTAGTTATTACAAACAATCTGGTAAACTTATGTGGACGATTGACCTCAAGCCAAACGATACCCGAAAAGTTATTTATAAATTCGAAGTCAAATATCCGAAGGATAAAGTGGTTTCAGGATTGTAAAAAAAGCAATCGAAATGAAAGGAGGGTTACGAAAGGTGTCCTCTTTTTTATTTCTGAGCATTGATGCGATTCAACCCCAGACCTTATTTTCTAAGTCGCAAAGACAGAATTCCTCGATTAGTAATTCAATATTACATATGCATGAAATTCACTCTTTAAGTAGGGAATTAATAAATTCCTTTAGACTAATATCTTGAATCTCAAGTAGTTTCATTAAGATTTTTAAAGTGAAATTAAATGAACCTTTTTTTATTCTACAATATTGTACTCCTTGGTATTTCGAATTCATAGGCAAAGGTTTCATGGCTTGAATATACTTTCTTTTTAATCATATCGGTTAGATTTTGTCCAATCCTAATCAGTTGTTTTCGAAATTCGGCCCTCGTTTTCACGAAAGCTAAATTGTTAACTTATCCACTTAGTTGTTACATATTAAAAATAAACATCTTATAAGATGATATATTTTATAACTACATTCAATATAGACTTTTGGCCAAAGACTTTAAATTATTATTAACCTAAACTTTAAAAAAATGAAAATCTTCAATCGTCTATTTTATTCATGTGTTTTTACTGCATTTGTTTTATCCTGTTCAGAAAGTGACTCATCAAAAGCCACAGCGGAGGAAGTCATATAAATTATCTCAGGGAAAACATAGCAATTACATCTATTAACGCTCGAAGCGTAACATCAACATCCTATGTTAAAGAGATTCAAATTGTTGATTTTGGCAAAACATCAAAGTTGAAACCTATTTTTGGTGCTAATGACGTAATTTATAGGGATGATGGAAGAGGTTATGATTTAACTGCTGGAGATGGATTTTATACTTCCGAGGTAGTTTTTGATCATAATGATAAGGTAGCTTTTACTGACTATAAAAGCAAGATGATTAATAATAAAATTGCTTTACCTGCGAATTTTAAGCATCAAGAAAAGCTAGTAAGTTTTATTAACGAACAAAGAGGAAGTGAATCGGCCAAAACTGAGATATTGTCCTATACCTGTTCAATCGGATTTATTAGTTGTAGTAGTGGCGGAAATTGTTTAGCGTGCTATGTTTATGATGCTACTTGTTATTACCTATATGACTGTCATTGGGAAATAGGTTTTGGGCTTTGATTTATAAGGCTTGTATGACCATTTGTTCATTGGTTTGAGCAAATGGTCATATTCATCCAACAGGAAGATGGTAAAATCAAGGGAATTTAAGCTACTATTTCTAGTATGTGCAGTATTTTTAATAATTCGAGCCATACCTTTTTCAGATTTTTTTAATAGGCTGACAGATAATTCATCACTCTCTAAATACTTAGGTGGCATTTCTCATGGTGTTATCCTGGTGCTTATTGGATGCTATTTAATTAGTACTAATAATCTGAAGGACCTTGCAGGATTATCCTTTAAACGTTTCGAAAATAAATATTTACTTATTCCACCCTTGCTAATCTTAGTATTTGCATTTTCATCTATAGTAGGCAATTTTGCTGAGACCAATCATACTATTGTTATTCTCTTTCTTATTCAAAGTATATTACTAGGGTTGAGCGAGGAATTATTTTTTCGTGGATTGGTTCAATCTGTTCTGATTAGAAAATTCTTTGAAAGAAAAAATGCAATTATGTTTAGTGTTGTTTTTGCATCTCTTGTTTTTGCGGGGTTGCATTTAGTTAATACTATTAGATTGGGAGGAATACCCTTAGATCAGTTAATATATTCGTTTTTTGCAGGAATTTATTTAGGCTCTTTGTTACTTTTAACTGGACAGATACTTCCAATAGGGATTTTTCATGGCTTGGTAAATTTCTTATTTATGTTTAATCAAGTATTACCAGATTATAAAAAATTACCCTTCATACAAAACCAATCAATATTAGAACAAGTCGTAGGCCTAATCATAATTATTCTATTTTTTTCGCCTTTATTATTTGTTGGAATTTGGCAAATCAAAAGAATTGATAAAGAGAAAATTAGCAGACTTATAATCTATTAGAATTTGCGAAAGATGCCAGTACACCCTCTTTTAAGGAATAAGAAGAAACCCGAACATGCTTAAACGTATGTTTCATCAGCAAAAATTTAATCAAACAGCACGCCACCACAATCATGTCCACCCGCATTTCAATCATTCCGGGAATTTGCATTCTTGCGCTTCGATCCTTGACTAAAAGCTCTTCATAGATTTCGTCAAAAGCTTGTATCGAAAATGGGGTTTCTGGTGTTTCCTGTACCGGAATATCGTTTCGGAAGCAGTAGATGTCACTGAGTGTGTCAAATGTTCCAGACGATCCAATCAATGTAAGGGGCTTGTGATCTTGAAGTGCTTGCCAAAGCGGACTTAATTCCTCGTCAATATAGGCGAAGAGTTGATCAATTTCGGTTTTCAAGATCGGGTCGTGTTTTTGAAACCGTTCCAGCAGCCGCTGCCCGCCAATTTCAAAACTCTGGCTCCAGAAAATCTCGACTTGATTGCCGATAATGAATTCCACACTTCCGCCACCAATATCCATAATCAGACATTTCTCTTCACCCAGTGGAATGGCCGCCCGTGCGCCTTGGTAGATATATCTGGCTTCCTCCAAACCTGAAATGAGTTGGGCCCGGATGCCGGTCTCGGTTTGAATCCGTTTAATTACGTCATCTTTATTTTGTGCGTTCCGAAGGGCACTTGTACCGATGGCTAAAACTTCGGTAATCTTCATCTCCGTGATTGTGGACTTAAACGATTTCATGGTGGTTACCGCGCGGCTAATAGCGTCTGGAGTTATGATCCCCTGGTTAATGCCACCAACCCCGATTTTCACGGGTACTTTTTCCCGATAAAGAATAGAGAATTTACTTTCCACAAGTGCTCCAATCAGCAAGTGAAATGTATTGGTACCCATGTCAATAATGGCAATCCGTTTCATCGTTCAAATCCCCGTGTCAAGATACTATTTCAGCGCCAACAATACCTATATTTGGGAGTTGTCAGCAGAATTATGGCCAAGCGAAAAATATCATCAGAAATTTTACAACCCAAATTTGACGAACTGGAGAGAAAGAACCAGGAGGCGTTACTGGGCGGAGGAGAAAAGCGCATCGAGCAGCAGCATGCAAAAGGAAAGCTCACCGCTCGTGAGCGCATTCAACTATTACTGGATGAAGGTTCCTTTGAGGAGTTGGGTAAGTTTGTGATGCATCGAAGCAAAGACTTTGGTTTGGATAAGGAGCATTACCTGGGCGATGGGGTAGTAACTGGCTATGGCACCATTCAGGGCCGGTTGGTCTATGTTTTCTCGCAGGATTTTACGGTATTCGGAGGCTCGTTATCTGAAACGCATGCTGAAAAAATTGTGAAGGTAATGGAGTTGGCCATGAAAAACGGAGCTCCTGTAATTGGGCTGAATGATTCCGGTGGCGCCCGCATTCAGGAAGGGGTTTTGTCTTTGGGTGGGTATGCTGATATTTTTTACCGCAATGTAATGGCCTCGGGCGTGGTACCCCAGATTTCGGCCATCATGGGGCCTTGTGCCGGTGGCGCTGTTTATTCGCCTGCCATGACCGACTTCATCTTCATGGTGGAAGGAACCTCCTTCATGTTTGTGACGGGCCCCAATGTAGTTAAAACGGTAACTCACGAAAATGTAACGGCAGAAGAATTGGGCGGAGCTTCTACCCATAGTACGAAAAGCGGAGTGACTCATTTTTCGTGCGCCAATGAAGCGGAGTGTATCGCTCAGATCAAACAATTGTTTAGTTACATTCCTCAAAATTGTGAAGATGTAACACCTAAATTACCCTACACCACCGGCCATGAGAGCCGGCCGAAACTCAATGAAATTGTACCAGCCAACCCCAATCAGCCTTATGATATGCGCGAGGTAATTGCTGGGGTGGTAGATGAGAATACCTTCTTTGAAGTTCATAAAAATTTTGCTGAGAATATTGTAGTGGGTTTTGCCCGATTGGCTGGCCGAAGTATTGGCATTGTAGGAAATCAACCTGCTGCCCTGGCCGGTGTGCTGGACATTGATGCGAGTGTAAAAGGTGCTCGGTTTGTTCGGTTTTGCGATTGTTTTAATATTCCCATTCTTGTATTGGAGGATGTACCCGGATTCTTACCTGGAACCGATCAGGAATGGAACGCTATTATTACCAATGGGGCTAAGTTGTTATATGCTTTTTCGGAGGCAACTGTGCCCCGGGTCACGGTTATCACACGCAAGGCATACGGTGGAGCTTACGATGTGATGAACTCGAAGCACATTGGGGCAGATATGAATTATGCCTGGCCCACTGCTGAAATTGCGGTGATGGGCGCCAAGGGAGCCGCAGAAATTATTTTCAAAAAGGAAATTTCAGAAGCCGCTGATCCAGAGGCGAAGCTCAACGAAAAGGTTGACGAGTATACCCGGAAGTTTGCCAACCCGTTTCGGGCAGCGCATCGCGGGTACATCGATGAAGTGATCTATCCGGATCAAACCCGTGAAAAATTAATTCGCGCATTTGCCATGCTGGAGAATAAAGCAGCCAAACTGCCGCGAAAGAAACACGGTAATATTCCGTTATAAATTTTTCCATTATGACATTACAGGAAGCCCAGCAAGAGGTTGATCAGTGGATTAAACGTCATGGTGTGCGTTACTTCAATGAATTAACCAATATGGCCATCCTCACCGAAGAGGTAGGTGAAGTGGCTCGCATCATGGCCAGAAGGTATGGTGAACAATCCGAAAAGGAATCTGACCTCAATAAAGATTTGGGTGAGGAATTGGCCGATGTTCTTTGGGTTCTACTCTGCCTGGCTAATCAAACAGGGGTTAACCTGACCGAAGCTTTTCATCAGAATTTGGAAAAGAAAACAGTACGGGATCGAGAACGACATCATCAAAATCCGAAACTAAAATGAGAACCAGTATTTGCCTTTTCCTCTTGGGCCTTCTTATTTCTGGATGCAGGCAGCATCCCGTGGCTGATCAGGTTGTATTTGGCAAAGTATGGACGGGTAATGATCAATCAGCCTGGGCGGAAGGATTTGCGATTATCGGTGACTCCATTGTCGCGGTCGGAACCCGCTCCCAAATCGAAGACTGGATTTCATCGGATACCCGAAAGATGGAGGCAGGTCATGAGCATCTAATTGTACCCGGGTTTATTGATTGTCATACCCATTTTATGGAAGGCGGCTTCGCCTTGGCGTCTGTCCAACTGCGCGATGCGAAAACGCCACACGAATTTATCTCGCGAATCCGGGCATTTGCCAGGACACAACCAAAAGGCACCTGGATTACAAATGGGGATTGGGATCATGAAAACTGGGGTGGTGAATTGCCAACACGACATTGGATAGATTCAGTGACAAAAGATCATCCGGTATGGATCAACCGTTTGGATGGACATATGGCCTTAGCCAATTCACTGGCATTAAAACTGGCCGGACTTGGTGATAACGTGAAGGACGTTTCGGGCGGTACCATTGTCCGCGATAAGCAGAAGAAAATTACCGGAGTATTTAAGGATAATGCTATGGCGCTGGTCATCAAAACCGTTCCCGAGCCAAGCGATGAACAAAAAGATCAGGCTCTTGCAGCAGCTATGGCCTATGTAGCCGAGCGTGGGGTTACTTCTATACACAACATGAGTGGCTACTTCGATGTATTTGAGCGAGCTCATGAGAACAAGACGTTGAAAACCCGGATTTATGCTGGCATGCCGCTTGAGCATTGGCGCGATCTGGATATTCAGATTAAGCAACGTGGTAGGGGCGATAAATGGTTGCGCATTGGGGGGTTGAAAGAATTCGTAGATGGTTCATTGGGCTCACATACGGCCGCTTTTTTTAAACCCTTTGAAGATACTCCCCAGGACTCTGGATTTTTTATCACTCCGGAGTCAGTTCTCTATCAACGCATTAAGTCAGCCGATAGTGCTGGCTTACAAGTCATGACCCACGCCATTGGAGATAGGGCGATTAACACCTTATTATCCATTTATGCACGTGTGAGCAAAGAAAATGGTGAGCGGGACAGACGCTTTCGTATTGAACATGCCCAGCACATTGCCCCGGCAGATTTCCGAAGATTTGCTGAGCTTCAGGTGATCCCCAGTATGCAACCGTATCACGCCATTGACGATGGCCGGTGGGCGGAAAGGCTGATTGGCCCCGAACGGATAAAAACCACCTATGCATTCCGGTCTCTGTTGAATGCTCAGGCAAATCTTGTTTTTGGAAGTGATTGGTTTGTAGCTCCACCAACACCTTTGGAAGGAATTTATGCAGCGGTAACCCGACAAACCCTGGATGGTAAAAATCCGGAAGGCTGGGTATCCGAACAAAAGATCCAGGTTGAAGAAGCCCTGAAATGCTATACGGTTAGAGCAGCGTATGCTTCGTTTGAAGAAAGAGTCAAGGGCTCAATTGAACCGGGTAAGTTAGCCGACTTTGTCATCTTGCAACGCGATATTACGGAAATCGATCCCGTGGGCATAAAGGATGTTCAGGTGTTGAAGACCGTAGTTGGCGGAGAGGTGGTTTATTCCCGCGATTAAAGATCAACAAATTAATTCACCCCGTACCAGTTTGGGTACAACCGTGTATTGATCGGGGGTTAGGCAAAATTCAATATCTTTTTGAATATTCAGTCGCTGCAGGCGTTTGACATGACTGGAATGTTGTAAAAATTCAACCATGTTTTCCTTAGCTAACTTGTACAAATGCTGTGCGGCCAGGGGAGCATCACAATCCGGTTCGATGTAATTTTTCAGGCGTTCTACTAAAGCGCCTGCAAACAACGTGTCTTCGAGATTCACTTTTCCTTTCCAACCAGCACATACAACTAAAATATTGTTATGACTAAACAAGACGTATTTGGTAACCGAGGAAAGATTCAGAAAGCTGCCAATGATGATTTCTTTGGCCTGTTTGGATTTTTCAATGGCTTGTGTTCCATTGGTGGTGGTGAAGGCTATTTTTCTACCGGTCACCTGATCTCCCATATATTCAAAGGGAGAATTCCCTTTGTCAAAACCCGCCACCTTTTTTCCATCCCGCTCACCGGATGTTATGAACCCACGGCTTTTCATCTGAAGGCATTCTTCCTGACTGGCAAACGGAACGATTCGTTCGGCACCATGCGCAAATGCGGTTACCATGCAGGAAGTAGCCCGTAAAATATCAACCACCACAACTGTCCGGTCCTGCAAATCGTATAGGTGTAGTAACTCTGGGCTTAGGCAAACGTCAATTGTTTTCATTTGGAAAGAAGACACGGTTGTGGATAAACTTTACAGTTCTTTTGAAGATGCTCAGCTGATTTTGTATTACCTTTTAAAAGGGCCTGACACCAGTCTTCACAACCTTTCTCTTTAAATCCAGCACGGTAATAGGCAATTCCCCGGTTATGATAGGAATTATGATGGTCAGGGTCTAATTCTAAAACCCGATTAAAGTCAGCAATGGCTGTATTCCACTGAGATTGTTTCAGCCTAGCCGTTCCCCGCTTAAAATAATAGAGATAATAATCCTTTTCCAATGCAATAGCCTGGGTGTAATACACATCCGCTTTATCTAAACTATCGAGATTCTCGTAAATATTTCCAATCTGGAATACGTACTCAGGTTCTTCTTGATCCGCAGCAGCTAAAAATAGATAGTCCTTTAACGCCCTTTTATATTGCTTTAAATTAAACAAGGTTACTGCGCGATTGAACCGGTAGGGGATCGCATCAGGATTATGAGAAACTAATTTATCAAAGTACGGAAGCGCTTCTGCATATCGTTCATCTTTCATCAGATTCAGGCCTGCGTCATTCAAAGCTTCCTCATCATCCAACTGACCCCATACCTGCAGGGAATTGAGAAGCAATAACAAACTCACTAGTCTTCGCATGAAACTAAATGAAAGGTAACTTCACCACTACAGCCTTTAAGGAACGGCCACGAACATCGATAAAGATTTCTGATCCAACCCGAGCTAATTCAGGAGTGACGTATCCTAATCCAATCCCTATATTCAACACGGGAGATTGGGTGCCTGACGTTACTTTTCCAATACTGTTTCCAGCGGCATCTTTTATCAGGTAATCATGACGCGGAATTCCTCGGTCAATCATCTTAAAGCCAACTAACTTTCTGCTAACTCCTTCTTCCTTTTGTTTTTTGAGATTCGCACTGTTGGTAAATTCTTTAGTGAATTTCGTTATCCAACCCAACCCTGCTTCAAGGGGTGAGGTAGTGTCATCAATATCATTGCCGTAAAGGCAAAAGCCCATTTCCAGACGTAAGGTATCCCGAGCCCCAAGCCCAATAGGTTTAATGTTTTCGGATTGGCCGGCTTCAAAAATGGCATTCCATACCGGTAGCGCATCCTTTTTATTCACATAAATTTCAAAGCCACCGGCACCGGTGTAGCCTGTATTGCTCATCATGACCTGCTGTATTCCGGCAAATTCGCCCACCACAAAATGATAGTAGCTGACCTTACTTAAATCAACTTTTGTTAGTTTTTGAAGCACCCCTGTTGCTTTGGGGCCTTGCACAGCAAACAGGCAAAATTCATCCGACAGGTTTTTTAGTGTGGCGCCTTTGGTATTGTGCTTAACAAACCAGTTCCAGTCTTTTTCAATGTTTCCTGCATTAACCACTATGAAATAGTCATTTTCCTTAATCCGGTATACGATGAGGTCATCCACAATTCCACCCTGATCGTTAGGAAGGCAGGTATATTGTGCCTGACCATCAACCAACTTGGCAGCATCATTACTGGTTATGCGCTGAATGAGATCGAGTGCGTTAGGCCCTTCTACTTTAAATTCACCCATGTGCGATACATCAAATACACCTACACCGTTCCGTACGGTCATATGTTCTTCAATATCGGATGAGTACCGAACCGGCATCGAAAATCCCGCAAAGGGAACCATCTTACCCCCAAGTTGTATGTGCAGATCGTTGAGTGGGATTTTCTTTTCCATAGGATGCGAATTAAAGTCAGCAAAAGTAATAATTGGCCGGCATTTTACCCTACTTAGTTATCGATGCTAAAGAAGTCGGGATTTTCTTCAATGTACCGGTTGAACGATCGGGATGATAAAAGCCCGCGTAGTTTAGTCAGACTCTCATCCGCTTCATCGTCAAAGCCCAACAGGGCGGCTTGCTTAATATATTCCTTTAAAAGCTTGATGGAGTTTGGGCGAACCATCAAGCCGGAAACGAGGATCGAGTAGGGCTTTAGGCGATCAGTTGAGTCGTTGGCAAAAAACCGGGCTGAGGCAATTAGCCCTTCTTCAAAATAGGCATTGGCTTGATTGAGTCGCTCATATCCTGCTCGTGCTTGTTCAATTTCTCCCGTTCGCTCAAACTGAAGGGATTTCAGGTAGGTGAGCTCATTCACAAACGAAGAGTGTACCGGAAGGGCCTGACCAAGGTCTTGTTTCAGAAATTGTCCGGGCTCCAGTTCGGCCAATAGCATCATATTCAAAATCAGAATTTGATCATAGGTAGATCGATCACCGAGTTTTAATCCTTGAACCTGGGCAATTATGCGGGCAGCTAATTCGGGTTCATCCAACGCATACCATTTCTTACTAAAATCCAGAATAGCTTTCGCCTTTAAATGTTCATGATCCAAGGAATTCGTCAACTTCCAAAATCCTACGGTATCGGTTGGTTTTATGCGGTACCGGATATAGGCGTATTTATTGCTATCAGAAAAGTTAGTGACTTGTTCGGGTGTTGCCTGTAAGACCGCCTTCATGGAGTTGGCCAATTTTACTTTTTCAGGATCAGAAGATCGGCTCAGACTGTCCCAGTCCGATACCGCTTTTTGTAAACTATCAGCTTCCGTGTTGGCAATTGCCCGATACACGTCAGCCCGGGCAATATTTTTCTCTTCGGCCAGCTTGAAGTAATCTGCCGCCACGGATGAATTCCCCTGCTCCAGCGCCCAAGTGCCCAACAAGAAAAAGTATTTGCCGTGACCGG
>ERZ1066115.389-NODE-389-length-11945-cov-21.124474_pt1 | contig 11945 bp, 12 predicted proteins | sample MGYA00382762_ERZ1066115 | MGnify/ENA primary metagenome ERZ1066115 (study PRJEB33369, sample SAMEA5778345) | biofilm metagenome | biome: Industrial cooling water; feature: Water cooling tower basin; material: Biofilm | place: United Arab Emirates | collected... | reverse complement strand
CCGCCCAAAGGCGGCTTTTTTCGAAAACACAGCGAATTAACGCTTGGAGAACTGCTTGCGACGGCGTGCTTTGTGGAAGCCAACCTTCTTACGTTCGACTTCACGTGCATCGCGGGTAACAAAGCCAGCCTTGGAGAGCGCGGACTTCAGGGTCGCATCAAACTGGATCAGGGCACGGGTAATGCCGTGACGGACAGCACCAGCCTGACCGGACTCACCACCACCACAAACGTTGACCTTGATATCAAAGCCGTTGAGTTGCTCAACCAGCTCAAGCGGCTGACGAACAATCATGCGGCCGGTAACACGGGAAAAGAACTCGTCGATCGGCTTGCCGTTGACAACGATGGCACCCGTGCCACGCTTCATGAAAACCCGAGCAACGGCGCTCTTGCGACGGCCGGTACCGTAGAAATAAGCTTCTGCCATGATGACCCCTTAGATTTCCAGAGCCTTGGGCTGCTGGGCGGTATGCGGATGCTGATCGCCGGCGTAGCACTTCAGCTTCTTCAGCATGGCATAACCGAGCGGACCCTTCGGCAGCATGCCCTTGACGGCCTTCTCCAGGGCACGCCCGGGGAAGCGCTGCTGCATCTTCTTGAAGTTGGTTTCGTAAATACCGCCAGGATAGCCAGAGTGACGGAAGTACTTCTTATCGTCAGCCTTGTTACCGGTAACGGTGATCTTGTCGACATTGGTCACAACGATGAAATCACCGCAGTCGACGTGCGGGGTGAAGATGGCCTTGTGCTTGCCACGCAGACGATGAGCGATTTCGGATGCGAGGCGGCCGAGCACCTTGTCTGTGGCGTCTACCACAAACCACTCGCGCTTCACCTCATGTGGCTTGGCGGAAAACGTTTTCATGTGAGTGCCGTCCTGAAAAATAGGGCGCAGAAATTAAGAAAGTCGTGGATTCTATCCATGACATCCACCCCCTGTCAAGCACCAAGGCAAAAACTTCCTCTTTGGGCAAAAAAAACGCGGCTCGCTGAGCCGCGCTAAATCCACACCAAAGGAGGAGGGTGGAGGAGACAAATCTGAACCGAACTCGGTTCGTACGCTTCGCATTATGCCCGAGAGGCAGCCTTTGAGCAAGCACTTTTGTGCATCGCACAACATCAACAATAAATCAATTTATAAATAAAATTTATCTTGTACAACACGTTGTTTTATTTGAAATAAGTCCAATTAAAATAAACTAATTAGCCTATTTAAAACCCCGAAAGCACACTAGCCAGCAAGTCGGACCTAGCGTTTTTTTGCTGCGTCGCAGCATTGAATGCCGCCTATTGAACTCAGCAAGTGCATCGCCCCCCGCCTGAATCACGTTTCAGGCTAGAATCACCGCCTGTTTTTTCAGGAGTTAGCAATGGAGTGCACAGTCAGATGGATGGGGAGCGACGCAGGAATGTCCTTTGTCGCAGAAACAGGAAGTGGCCACATGCTGGCCATGGATGGCGCACCGGAAGCCGGCGGCCGCAACCTGGCACCGCGACCAATGGAAATGCTGCTTGCAGGAACCGGGGGCTGCTCTGCGTTTGATGTCGTACTGATCCTGAAGAAAGGACGCCATCAGGTCACCGGCTGCGACGTCAGCGTGAAAGCGGAGCGCGCCGACAGCGACCCGAAAGTATTCACCAGCATCCATTTGCACTACCGCGTCAAGGGACGGCAACTGAAAGCAGAAGCAGTCGCCCGTGCAATAGAGCTATCGAAGGACAAATATTGCTCAGCCTCAATCATGCTGGGAGAAACGGCTGCCATCAGCTACGACTTCGAGATTATCGAAGAGGCCTGCTGAAACCCTGCGGATCAAACAGGCAGCCAATGCTGCAAGACCGCCCGGACAAAGCCTTGCACGTAGCCGGAGGCAAATAACCGGCAGCAACTGCCTTAACTTGGCAGCTCCGGGCTGCGCCCGCCACCTTCCAGAGCCCGTCGGCTAACCAGACCAGGCTTGCAGGCAAACCGCAAGGAGGCCACACTACACCTCCTTGCATTTCCTTTCAGAGACGGTAGGCGGTCCCGGTCATCACTCGCCCCATGACTTTCATCATTACTCTGATCGGGGCAGGCAGTTCCGCTGCGCCAAAATGAACTGCCATTTCGGCATGCTTGATCTCATCAAGACGCATTTGATCGACAATCGCCCTGGATTTTTCGTCCTGCTCGGGCAAGGACTGCAGGTGACTATCCAGGTGAGACTCTACCTGGCGCTCGGTTTCCGCCAGAAAACCAAGATTCCAGCGATCCCCCAGCACGCCCGCAGCCACCCCAAGCGATAGCGACCCAAGATACCAGAGCGGATTGAGCACGCTCTTGCGTCCGCCCAACTCGGCAATTCTTCCTTCGGTCCACGCCAGATGTTCGGTCTCCTCGTCGGCCGCCTGCCGCAAAGCGTCACGGACCGCAGGATCCCGGGAAGTCAGCGCCTGCCCCTGATAGAGAGCCTGGGCACAGATTTCACCGCAATGGTTAACCCGCATCAAGCCAACGACATGGCGCCGCTCCGCCTCGTCGAGGGCCGCCTCGGGCATCCCGGCACCCGGCGTGGGCCGTTGCGTGCGCGCCGGTGCCGCCAACGTTCGCAACACCCGATCAAACTCGAGAATCAGTCGATCCATCACTCAACCTCAGTTACCGATACGCTCATTCAAGGGATGCACCCCACGCCGCAACGCCGTCAGCGCCTCGGCGGCATTTCTGACCTGCACACCTATCGGACAAAAATACTCACTGAACAAGGCGGCGTAATGGCGGTTTGCCACGGCATCGCGGATCGGCTCCCAGCGCTTGTTGCGCGACGGAGACCAGGTCCCGTCCGCCCGCCCCGACGCATACAGTCTGCGCTCCCGCGTCTCGCAACGCATCCCCTCGAAGGTCACGTTGCGCGCTCCGCCAGCCGTTTCAATCACCAGAACGTAACGAACCACCCCATCCCCATCGACATTCAAACTAGGCGAATCGACGAAAAAACGGTTGCTGGTCGCCGCACTGACGACAAAGGGCAGCAAATGCTCGGCCTTGGGAAAAGCCGGGAGAGTGGCCTCCAATTCCTGCCAGGGCTTGAGTTCGTCTTCGTCGTCCTCAGCCCAGACCGAACTTACCGCGAGACACAGAAGCACCCCCAACAGACTGCGCAATTTCATTCGAGGCCTCCCAGCCCATCCTGTGGAGAAACATGACGCTCCAAGGCGCCATGCCGCCGATCCTGTCCGAGAAATCGAACCAATTCGTTCAGGGCCTGCTGATAGACCCCGCGCTTGAACTCGATCACGGCATCAAGCGGCACCCAGTAGTCGTTCCAGCGCCAGGCATCGAACTCCGGCTTATTGGTCGCCCGCAAGCAGACGTCATTATCTCTTCCCACCAGGCGCAGCAAAAACCAGATCTGCTTCTGCCCCTTGTAGGAACCGCGCCATTCGCGCTTGATCCATTGGGTCGGCACATCGTAACGCAGCCAGCCCTTGGTCCTTCCGAGGATGCGCACATGCTCGGGCAACAGCCCGACCTCTTCATACAGTTCGCGGTACATCGCATCTTCCGGGGACTCGCCCCGCTTGATGCCGCCCTGTGGAAACTGCCAGGAATGCTCCCGTATGCGCTTGCCCCAGAAAACCTCGTTTTTCGCGTTACACAAGATGATGCCGACGTTCGGGCGATAGCCTTCACGGTCGAGCATAAAAGTCCTGCAAAAATGTTTAGTTGGCGCAATTCTTTCACAAAGGGGCGCCGCATGCAAAGAACGGACCCGGTGTAAAATCGCCGCCTGTTTTCCCTTTCGTCCACGAATTCAAGAGCACCTCATGCGCACCTCGCAGTTTTTCTTCACCACCCTCAAGGAAGCCCCCGCCGACGCCGAAGTCATCAGCCAGAAAATGATGCTGCGTGCTGGCTACATCAAGCGTTCGGCAGCAGGCATTTACACCTGGATGCCACTCGGTCTGCGCGTGCTGCGCAAGGTCGAAAACATCGTCCGCGAAGAGATGAACGCAGCCGGTGCGCTGGAATTGCTGATGCCGGCGGTACAGCCCTTTGAACTGTGGGAAGAATCCGGGCGCGGTCCGGCCTACGGTCCGGAATTGCTGCGTTTCAAGGACCGCCACCAGCGCGATTTCGTGATCGGCCCGACACACGAGGAAGTGATCACCGACGTGGTGCGCCGCGACGTCAAGAGCTATCGCCAGCTGCCGATCCACCTTTATCAGATCCAGACCAAGTTCCGCGACGAAATCCGCCCCCGCTTCGGCGTCATGCGCGGCCGCGAATTCCTGATGAAGGACGGCTACTCCTTCCACACCTCGTTCGATGACCTGGTGCGCGAGTACGGCAACATGTACGCCACTTACAGCCGCATCTTCAGCCGCCTCGGCCTGCGCTTCCGCGCCGTGGCCGCTGATACCGGCTCGATCGGCGGCGATGGCTCGCATGAGTTCCACGTCCTCGCCGACTCGGGCGAAGACGACATCGCCTTCTGCGCCGACTCCGATTACGCCGCCAACGTCGAACTGGCCGAAGCCCTTGCCCCGGCCACCCCGCGCGCCGCCGCCGGTCAGACCATGACCAAGGTTGCGACGCCGGGCAAAGCCGCTTGTGCCGATGTCGCCGCCTTTCTCACGGTCGACCTGCAAAACATCGTCAAATCGATCGCGGTGGTCAGCGAACTGGAAGACGGCGGCAAGAAGTTCGCGCTGCTGCTGCTGCGTGGCGACCATGAACTGAACGAAATCAAGGCAAGCAAGATTGCCGCGCTCGGCAATTTCCGCTTTGCCTCCGACAGCGAAATTCAGGAATACCTCGGCTGCATTCCCGGATTTATTGGTCCGGTTGCGGTCGACCGTGAAAAAGTGGCGATTTTCGCCGACCGCACGGTCGCCGCGATGAGCGACTTCGTTTGCGGCGCCAACGAAGCCGGCTTCCACCTGACCGGCGTCAATTTCGGCCGCGACCTGCCGGAGCCCGAAGTATTCGACATCCGCAACGTCGTCGCCGGCGATCCGTCGCCGGACGGCAAGGGCACACTGGCAATCTGCCGGGGCATCGAAGTCGGCCACATCTTCCAGCTGCGCACCAAATACGCCAAGGCGCTCAACTGCGCCTTCCTCGACGAAAACGGCAAGAGCCAGATCATGGAAATGGGCTGCTACGGCATCGGCGTTTCGCGCATCGTCGGCGCCGCCATCGAACAGGGCAACGACGAGCGCGGCATCATCCTGCCGGCCTCGATTGCGCCGTTCGCGGTCAGCATCGTGCCGATGGGTTATTTCAAGAGCGACGCGGTCAAGGCCGCCGCCGACCAGCTTTACGCCGAACTCAAGCAAGCCGGCATTGATGTGGTCCTGGACGACCGCAACGAGCGCCCCGGCGTGATGTTCGCCGACATGGAACTGATCGGCATCCCGCACCGGGTGGTGATCGGCGAGCGTGGTCTCAAGGAAGGCCAGCTCGAATACAAGGGCCGCAGCGATGCTGAAGCCACCATGGTCGCGCAAGGCGAAATCCTCGCCTTCCTGCAAGGGAAACTGTGCGCCGCCTGATCGCCGCGCTGTTTTACCTCTGCGCGTCGGCCGCCCTGGCGGGCGCGCAGAAATACGAACCGCTGTCGGCCAGTGTTCAGGCCGCACTGCACAAGGCGGTTTCCGACAGCCGGCCGGCGGTCAGTTCATTCAGGACGCCGCTGGAAGCCACGGACTGGCTGGCCACGATGTCGCCGCGCCTGGAAAAGCGGATTCCCGACCGAGCCTACCGGATCGACCTGCTGCGCAGCGTACACTACGAGGCCACCCGCGCCGGACTCGACCCGCAACTGGTGCTCGGCCTGATCCAGGTCGAGTCGGGCTTTCGGAAATATGCCGTATCCTCCGCCGGTGCCCGTGGCTACATGCAGGTGATGCCATTCTGGCTCAAGCTGCTCGGCCGGCCCGGCGACTCCCTGTTCGACCTGCGCACCAACCTGCGTTACGGGTGCACCATCCTGCGCCACTATCTGGATATTGAAAAAGGCGACCTCTACCGCGCCCTGGGGCGTTACAACGGCAGCCTCGGCAAACCGGAATACCCGAACCTGGTTCGCGCTGCCTGGCAAAATCAATGGGATTACCGGCGGCCCTTGAGCCTTGCCGGGCAACCGCGCTAAGACCTCCTGAAAAAAAGCCGCCGGAACAACCTGGCGGCCATTTTTGCGTTTTCGGGCTGTTGACCGTAAACACCACGGTCAACCGGCCCAAGCGGCGGAAAATCAACGCATCCCTGGCATCAGCCCCTTCATGCCGCGCATCAACTTGCCGATCCCGCCCTTCGAGAACTGCTTCATCATCTTCTGCGTCTGCTCGAACTGGTTGAGCAGACGATTGACTTCCTGTACCTGCACCCCGGCACCGGCGGCGATCCGGCGCTTGCGGCTGGCCTTGATCAGCTCGGGCTTGGCGCGCTCGGCCGGCGTCATCGAATTGATGATGCCCTCGACCCGACCGACGATCTTGTTCTCGGCGCCGGCCGGCAGTTGTCCGGCCATCTGCGAGAACTGCGCCGGCAGCTTGTCCATCAGCGAGGACAAACCGCCCATGTTGCGCATCTGCCCGATCTGTTCCTTGAAGTCGTTGAGATCGAACCCCTTGCCGGCCTTCAGTTTCTTGGCGAAAGCGACGGCCTTTTCCTCGTCGATCCCCTTGCGCGCCTCTTCGATCAACGACAGCACGTCGCCCATGCCGAGGATGCGCGACGCCATCCGCTCGGGGTGAAACGCCTCGATCCCGGTCAGCTTTTCGCCGACCCCGGCAAACTTGATCGGCTTGCCGGTAATGTGTCGCACCGACAGCGCCGCGCCGCCACGCGCATCGCCGTCGAGCTTGGTCAGCACCACGCCGGTCAGCGGCAGCGCCTCGTTGAAGGCCTTGGCAGTATTGACCGCATCCTGCCCCAGCATCGCGTCGACCACGAACAGGGTTTCGATCGGTTTGATCGCTGCGTGCAGTTGCTTGATCTCGGCCATCATTGCTTCGTCGATCGCCAGACGACCGGCGGTATCGACCAGCAGCAGATCGTGATAATGCCGCTTGGCCCAGTCGATCGCAGCCAGCGCGATCTCCTCCGGCTTTTGTCCGACGTCGGACGGGAAGAAATCGACCCCGGCCTGCGCCGCCACCGATTTCAACTGCTCGATCGCTGCCGGCCGATAAACGTCACAGGAAACCACCAGCACCTTCTTTTTCTGGTTTTCCTTGACGAACTTGGCCAGCTTGCCAACGGTGGTGGTCTTGCCCGCCCCCTGCAAACCGGCCATCAAGACGATTGCCGGCGGCTGGGTATTGAAATTCAGCCCCTCGTGCGCCTCGCCCATGACCTTGGTCAGTTCGGCATGGACCACACCGATCAACGCCTGGCCCGGTGACAGCGAGCCGATCACCTCCTCGCCGACGGCTTTTTCCTTGACGGCGGCAATGAAATTCTTGACCACCGGCAGCGCCACGTCAGCCTCCAGCAGCGCCATGCGCACCTCGCGCAGTGCGTCGGTGATATTCGATTCGGTCAGGCGAGCCTCGCCCTTGAGCGTCTTCATGACGCGGGCAAGACGTTGGGTCAGGTTATCGAGCATGTGACTTGGGCTTCTAGTAGAATTTGCGAATGGCCGACATTGTAATTCACCTTGCCCCGCACATTCTTGCCGCACTGTTATATGGTGCGCTCGGTTTCCACTTCTGGAACACCCGCTGGCGCGAAAGCGAAACCTCGTGCCTCGCTTGCCCGATGCGTCCCTGGGAACGCGCCGCCATCGCCGCCGCCCTGCTGATCCACGGCGGCGGTCTGCAGGCCGCACTATTTGCTGAAGCCGGAATGCGTTTTTCCTTCAGCTTCGCACTATCGGTCATGATGTGGCTCGCCGTGCTGGTGTATTGGCTGGAAAGCTTCATGGCCCGGATGGAAGGGATGCAACCGATGGTATTACCGCTGGCGGCAGTCTGTGCTGCCCTCCCGGTGATCTTCCCAAACGTCCATGTCATCAGCAACGCACACGCGCTCGGCTTCAAGTTGCACTTCCTGACCGCAATGCTGGCCTACAGCCTGCTGACGCTATCAGCCCTGCACGCCATATTCATGGGCTTCACCGAAAATGCACTGCACAAACACAATCTGACCCGCAGCCTGGCCAGCCTGCCCCCCTTGCTGGTGATGGAAAGCCTTCTTTTCCGCATCCTGACCCTGGGTTTCATCCTGCTGACCCTGACCGTCGGCAGCGGTGTTTTCTTCTCCGACAGCCTGTTCGGCAAGCCTTTCGTACTTGAGCACAAAACACTGTTTGCGCTGGCTTCCTGGGGGATTTTTGCCACCCTGCTGCTGGGTCGTCATGCCTGGGGCTGGCGCGGCAAGCGCGCGCTGCGCTGGACCCTGGCCGGCTTTGCCCTGCTCATTCTGGCTTATGTCGGCAGCCGTTTTGTTGCCGAAGTCATTCTCGGGCGCGTTTAATTGGAAGAAATCAGTCTCAGCACCAAGTTGCTGGTGCTCGCCATCCTGCTGGCGATGTCGGCCTTCTTCTCGCTTAGCGAGACGGCGATGATGGCGAGCAATCGCTTTCGTCTGCGCCACCTGGCACAGTCCGGCAACCGTGGGGCACAGAAGTCGCTGAGCCTGCTCGGCCAGACCGACAAGATGCTCGGCGTCATCCTCCTCGGCAACAACCTGATCAACTCCGCTGCGGCAACCCTGGTCAGCCTGATCGCGATCGAACTTTTCGGCGAGGAAGAGTGGGCCCTCGGTGCCGCCACCCTGGCGGTCACCTTTGCCATCCTGGTTTTTTCGGAAATCACCCCCAAGATCGCCGGCGCCACCTACAGCGACCGCCTGACTCCCTGGTTGGGTCACCTGCTGACCCCGCTGCTGCGCCTGTTTTATCCGGCGGTATGGTTCGTCAATCTGTTCGCCAGCGCGCTATTGCGGCTGCTGCACCTGAAGCGGGAACCGGGTAGCGAAACCGCCCAGCTGTCGCCCGAGGAACTGCGCAGCCTGGTGCTCGAATCATCCCATGTCATGCCACAAAAGCATCGGGCGATCCTCAACAGCCTGTTCGACCTCAACAACATCTCGGTCGAAGACATCATGACCCCGCGCGGCCAGATCGAGATTCTGGACCTCGACCAATCCTGGGAGGCCGTGCGCCGCCAGATCGAGACCTGCCACCATAGCCGCCTGCCGGTCTGCCGTGGCTCGCTCGACCGACTGCTCGGCGTCCTGCCGATCCGGCGCCTGCTCAGCCGCCTGAGCGATCCCGAATTCTCAGAGACATCACTGCTCGAACAAGTCCAATCTCCTTATTACTTGCCCGCCGGCACGGCCGCCTTCTCCCAGCTCGCGTTCTTCCAGGAAACCCGGCAGCGGGTTGGCTTCGTGGTTGATGAGTACGGTGAAATCCTGGGTTTGCTGACCCTTGAGGACATTGTCGAGGAAATGGTCGGCGAATTCACCACCTCGCTCCCCGGCCTCGGTCAAGCCCTGGCCTGGACCCAGGAAGGCAGTGTTGTGGTCGAAGGCGCCCGGACGCTGCGCGAACTGAACCGGATGCTGCATCTGGATTTCGCGCTGGATGGCCCGAAAACACTGAACGGACTGATACTGGAGCACCTTCAGGACATCCCGGAAGCCGACCTGAGCCTGAAAATCAACGGCATTGCACTGGAAATCCTGCAAACCCAGGATCGCAGCATTGTCACCGTACGCATCTATCGCCCCGGGCAGCCCCAAGGCTAGCCCTCTGCTGCAGCCAGGCCTGCTTTACAAAGCCCCGCCTGCGTAGCATCATCCGCCGACATCCAACGCAGCCTTTGCTTACCGGCCTCCATGGCAGCCACCCCAACCCATTCCACACTGAGCGGCCTCGCCCGCGCCCTGGTTCAGGCCGGCCAGCTTACTGAAGCCGAAGCCGAGCAACTACTCCAGCAGGCTAGCGCCAACAAGCAAACCCTAGCCGAGCAATTCCTTGGCTCACACGCCCTGCCGGCCGCCGATTTGGCCCGCTTCATCGCCGAGACCTTCGGCTTCCCGTTGCTTGACCTGGACGCTTTTGACGAGTCGCTGATTCCGACCGATGCGATTGATCGCAAGCTGATCGCCAGCCACCGGGTGATTCCGCTCAACAAACGCGGCAACCGACTGGCCGTCGCCATGTCCGACCCCACCAACCTGAGAGCGCTGGATGAAATCCGTTTCCAGACCGGCCTCGCCGTGGACCCGGTGGTGGTCGAAGCCAACAAGCTGGCACCGCTGGTGGGCAAACACGCGGAAGCGCCACAGGAAGCTCTCAAGGCACTCGCCAACGACGACCTCAATCTTGACCTGCTCGATGGAGCCGTCGAGGAGGAGGCCACAGAGGACACCAGCAACCAGGACGTCGACGATGCGCCGATTGTCCGCTTCCTCCAGAAAGTCCTGCTCGACGCAATCGAAGACGGTGCCTCCGACATCCATTTCGAGCCCTACGAGAAGTATTACCGCATCCGTTTCCGGGTAGACGGCATCCTGCGTGAAGTCGCCACCCCGCCGCTGGCGATCAAGGAAAAGCTGGCCTCGCGGATCAAGGTCATCTCCCGACTCAACATCGCCGAAAAGCGCGTTCCGCAGGATGGTCGGATGCGGCTAGTCCTGTCGAAGAATCGTGCCATCGACTTCCGGGTCAGCACCCTGCCCACCCTGCAGGGAGAGAAGATCGTCCTGCGTATTCTTGATCCGAGTTCGGCAACACTCGGCATCGAAGCGCTGGGCTACGAGCCCGAGCAAAAAGCCGCGCTACTTGACGCGGTCAACCGTCCTTACGGCATGGTTCTGGTCACCGGCCCGACCGGCTCGGGCAAAACGGTTTCGCTGTATACCTGCCTGAACCTGTTGAACAAGGTCGGGGTCAATATTTCGACGGCGGAAGACCCGGCAGAAATCAATCTACCCGGGATCAACCAGGTTAACGTCGATGACAAGGCTGGATTGACCTTCTCCTCGGCACTCAAGGCATTTCTCCGCCAGGATCCGGACATCATCATGGTTGGCGAAATCCGCGACCTGGAGACGGCGGAAATTGCGATCAAGGCAGCCCAGACCGGCCATCTGGTACTTTCAACCCTGCACACCAACGACGCCCCACAGACCCTGACCCGGCTGATGAACATGGGCATCCCGACCTTCAACATTGCCTCCAGCATCCTGCTGATCACCGCCCAGCGCCTGGCTCGCCGCCTGTGCCACTGCAAGCAGCCGATGGAGGTCCCCGAGCAGGGCCTGCTCGACGCCGGTTTCCGGCCCGAGGAACTGGATGGTTCCTGGACCCTGTACGGCCCCGGCGGCTGCGAGCGATGCAAGGGCACCGGCTACAAGGGACGGGTCGGTATTTACCAAGTGATGCCGATCAGCGAGGACATGCAACGCCTGATCATGAGCGGTGCCACTGCCATCGACCTGGCCAACCAGGCCAAGCAGGAAGGGGTCAAGGACTTGCGTGAATCAGGCTTGTTGAAAGTCAAGCAGGGAGTCACTTCGCTCGACGAAGTACTGAGTACGACCAACGCCTAAACAGGAAGGCCGAGCATGGCGACCACAGCCAAACCCAAGGTACCCGCAGTCAAGGAAAACACTTTCCAATGGGAGGGAAAGAGTCGCGACGGCAAGTCGGTACGAGGCGAGATGCGCGCCGCCAGTGAATCGGTAGTCCAGGCCACCCTGCGCCGCCAGGGAATCAGCAAAGTTACCGTCAAGAAACTGAAATTCAAATCCGGCGGCAAGATCAGCGACAAGGACATCACCCTGTTCACCCGGCAACTGGCGACCATGATGAAGGCCGGCGTCCCCTTGCTGCAATCCTTTGACATCGTCGGCCGCGGCCACGCCAACCCGGCTGTCGGCAAACTGCTGCTCGACATCAAGGCCGATGTCGAGACGGGCAGCTCGCTGTCGCAGGCTTTTCG
>ERZ1066115.385-NODE-385-length-12000-cov-17.927082_pt1 | contig 12000 bp, 12 predicted proteins | sample MGYA00382762_ERZ1066115 | MGnify/ENA primary metagenome ERZ1066115 (study PRJEB33369, sample SAMEA5778345) | biofilm metagenome | biome: Industrial cooling water; feature: Water cooling tower basin; material: Biofilm | place: United Arab Emirates | collected... | reverse complement strand
ATCCTTGATCCTTGATCCTTGATCCTTGATCCTTGATCCTTGATCCTTGATCCTAAATGAACGACCAGCAACTTCTCCGCTACAGCCGCCACATCCTGCTCGACGCTCTCGGGGTCGAAGGGCAGCAACGCATCCTCGACAGCCACGCGCTGATCATCGGCGCCGGCGGTCTCGGCTCGCCGGCGGCCTTGTATCTGGCGTCGGCCGGGATCGGCAAGATCACGCTGGTCGATGACGACAGCGTCGATTTCACTAACCTGCAGCGCCAGATCATGCATAACGAATCCCGGGTCGGCATGGCCAAGGCCGAATCGGGTCGCCAGGCGCTGGCAGCGCTCAATTCCGAAATCGAAGTCGTGCCGCTGATCCACCGCCTGGCGGGCGCTGAATTGAGTCGGCTGGTCGCCAGTGCCGACCTGGTGCTCGACTGCACCGACAACTTCGCGACCCGGCATGCGATCAACCGCGCCTGCGTACATCACCGCAAGCCGCTGGTCTCCGGTGCCGCGATCCGTTTCGACGGCCAGGTCAGCGTCTATGACCTGCGCCGCGACGATGCGCCGTGCTATCACTGCCTGTTTCCCGAAGGCGAGGACGTCGAGGAAGTGCGCTGCGCGGTGATGGGCGTCTTCGCCCCGCTGACCGGCATCGTCGGCAGCATGCAGGCGGCCGAGGCACTCAAGCTGGCAGCCGGTATCGGCCAGACGCTGACCGGGCGCCTCCTGCTACTTGATGCATTAAGCATGGAATGGCGCACCGTCAAGTTCCGCCGCGACCCGGAATGCGCGGTGTGCGCTGAGAATTCACCGGTCCGTGCCAGCGACTGGCAGGCAGCCGGCGAACCGCCCCCGGCTCACGCCTGCACCCTCTGAGACGGCCAGCAAGTCGGACTCAGCCAGTAAAATCCCGGTTTTTCACGGTCGACCGTGAATTAAGGCAAAAACCGCGAACTTAACGGAAGCGCGCGAGTATCCGGATGTCGCTGCCGACCTGACGCAGGTCCCCGATCTTGAGTTCACGCTTGCCGTCCAGCGCCGTCAGTTCCGGCAGGTTGAACAAGCCGGCGGCGTGATGCCCAAGCAGACAGGGGGCCAGATAGAGCAGCAACTCATCAACCAGCCCTTCGCGCAGCAGGGAGCCGTTCAACTTCCAGCCAGCCTCGGCATGCACTTCATTGATCCCACGCCGCCCGAGTTCGCCGAGCAGGTCAGGCAGCGCGACCTTACCCGCCGGGTTGGGCAGGAGCAGGACTTCGGCGCCAGCGGCAGTCAGCATTTTGCGCCGTTCCGGGGAGTCGACCGCAGCCGCGATCAACAGCGGCCCACCACCTTGCAGGATACGCGCCTGGGGCGGCGTTTCCAGGCGGCTATCGACAATCACCCGCAAGGGCTGGCGCGTGGTTTCGACCTCGCGCACATCGAGCCGTGGATCGTCGTCGCGCACCGTGCCGATTCCGGTCAAAATGGCGCAGGCGCGCGCCCGCCAGCGGTGCCCGTCGCGCCGCGCATCCGGCCCGGTGATCCACTGGCTTAGGCCATTATTGAGCGCGGTCTTGCCATCGAGGCTGGCGGCGGTTTTCAAGCGCAACCACGGTCGACCGCGTTCCATCCGCGAAACGAAGCCGATATTCAGCTCCCGCGCCTCGCTTGCGAGCAGGCCGCAGGCGGTCGCAATCCCGGCAGCTTCGAGCAGCGCCAGGCCGCGCCCGGCAACCAGCGGGTTCGGGTCCTGCATCGCCGCCACCACCCGGCTGACCCCGGCCGCGATCAACGCCTCGGCGCAGGGTGGCGTACGCCCGTGATGGCTGCATGGTTCGAGGGTGACGTAGGCGGTCGCCCCGCGCGCTCGCTCACCGGCCTGACGCAGGGCATGGACCTCGGCATGCGGCTCGCCGGCGCGTTCGTGCCAGCCCTCGCCGACGATTTGACCGCCCCGCGCCAGCACGCAACCGACGCGCGGATTGGGCGACGTCGTCCACAGGCCGCGCTCGGCAAGCTGCAGCGCGTGCGCCATCAGCCGAAAGTCTTCGGCAGAGAAATCCATTATTTTTTGCGCGAGGAAACGGGCGACACTTCGCGGATCGCCTTGGAGAAGGCATCGACGTCTTCGAAATTACGATAGACGGAGGCGAAGCGGATGTAGGCGACCTTGTCGAGCTTCTTCAGCTCGGCCATCACCAACTCGCCGACCTGCTGCGAACTGACTTCGCGCAGCCCGGCGGAAAGCAATTTTTCTTCGATTTCGGCAATCGCCGCATCGACCAGTTCGGTTGACACCGGCCGCTTGCGCAGCGCCAGCTCGAAGCTGCCGCGTAATTTATCGCGGGAAAACTCGGTCCGCGAACCGTTCTTCTTGACCACCTGCGGCAAGCGGATTTCGGCTTTTTCGTAAGTCGTGAACCGCTTGTCGCAGACGTTGCACTTCCTGCGCCGGCGCACGATGTCGCCCTCGTCGCTCAGACGAGTATCGACCACTGCTGTTTCATCGTGACCGCAGAAAGGACATTTCATGGTGAGGATCGAGGATCGAGGATCGAGGATCAAGCGCCGTTTGCTGGCCGCCTGATCCTGAATCCTTGACGCCTGCTCAGGCGCCGTACACCGGGAACTTCTTGCACAGCTCGGAAACCTTGGCACGCACCTTGGCAGCCACGGCTTCGTCGTTCGGCGCATCGAGCACGTCGGCGATCAGGTGGGCGATGGTTTCGGCCTCGATCTCGGTGAAACCACGGCTGGTCATCGCCGGCGAACCGATGCGGATACCCGAGGTGACCATCGGCTTCTGCGGGTCGTTCGGGATGCCGTTCTTGTTCACCGTGATGTGAGCGCGGCCCAGCGCGGCTTCAGCATCCTTTCCGGTGAGGTTCTTCGGACGCAGGTCAACCAGGAAGACGTGGCTCTCGGTACGGCCGGAGACGATGCGCAGACCGCGCTCTTCACCCAGCACGCGCGCCATCACGCGGGCGTTGTTGATCACCTGCTCCTGGTAGTTCTTGAATTCCGGCGAAGCGGCTTCCTTGAAGGCCACGGCCTTGGCGGCGATGACGTGCATCAGCGGACCACCCTGCAGGCCCGGGAAGATGGCGGAGTTGATCGCCTTCTCGTGCTCGGCCTTCATCAGGATCACGCCACCGCGCGGACCGCGCAGGGTCTTGTGGGTGGTGGTGGTGACGACGTCGGCGAAAGGCACCGGGTTGGGGTAGAAACCGGCAGCGATCAGACCGGCGTAGTGCGCCATGTCGACCCAGAAAATCGCGCCGACTTCCTTGGCGACCTTGGCGAAACGCTCGAAGTCGATGCGCAGCGCGTAGGCGGAAGCACCGGCGACGATGATCTTCGGCTTGTGCTCGCGGGCCAGGGCTTCCATCTTGTCGTAGTCGATCTCTTCCTTCTCGTTGAGACCATAGGAGACGACGTTGAACCACTTGCCGGACATGTTGAGCGCCATGCCGTGGGTCAGGTGACCGCCTTCGGCCAGGCTCATGCCCATGATCGTGTCGCCCGGCTTGGCGAAGGCCATCAGCACGGCCTGGTTGGCCTGCGAACCGGAGTTGGCCTGGACGTTGGCGGCATCGGCACCGAACAGCGCCTTGAGGCGGTCAATCGCGATCTGCTCGACGACATCGACGTGCTCGCAACCGCCGTAGTAACGCTTGCCGGGATAGCCTTCGGCATACTTGTTGGTCAGCTGCGAGCCCTGAGCTTCCATGACTGCGTTGCTGACGTAGTTTTCGGACGCGATCAGTTCGATGTGCTCTTCCTGACGCAGATTCTCGGCCTCGATGGCCTGCCAGAGTTCGGGATCAACGTTTGCCAGGGTATCTTTCGCGGAAAACATGGGGAGTGCCTCAAGCCATTGAAAAGGGTGCGGATTTTATCATGAAGGAAGTTCGTCCAGCGCACCGGGTTCAAGATGCCCGGTTTCGCCCCAGGATTCGATTGTCCATTTTTGCCCTTTTTCGCTGTCGACCGTGGAAATCCAGTTCAAACCGGCATTCGGGATCAGAAAATCACGTGGCCGCTCGAGCGGAGTCGCCCGGACAAAGCGATTGACGATATCCAGCACCCCTCCATGCACCACCACCGCAACCGCCGTGCCGACATGGGCAGCGGCGATTTCACGGAGCTTGCCGGTGACGCGTGCATACATCGTTTTCAGGCTTTCGCCATTTTCAAAGGCATAATCCGCATTGCGCCCCTCGAACGCGGCGTAGCCCTCAGGGTAGCGGGCCGCCGCCTCGGCATAGGTCAGCCCCTGAAAAATACCGTAACAGCGTTCGCGGAGTTCCGGATGGCGACTGACCCCCAGCCCCAATTCGGCGCCAATCGCCTCGGCCGTGGTCGCGGCCCGCTTGAGGTCGCTGCTGTAGAGGGCGACAATGCCGGCCCCGCGCAACCAGCGTCCGGCGGCTTGCGCCTGACTCAGGCCGGTGGCATTGAGTCCGATATCGATCTGGCCCTGGATCCGCCGCTCGGCATTCCATTCGGTTTCGCCATGGCGGATCAGGCACAGGCGAGTGATTTGACTAGGGATTTCCTGCATGGTCCAGGCTGGCTCCAGGCTGTACATTGAAAAAACGGAATTACTGAATAGTGCCGCCGTCGAGGCGGCCATTTTACCAACCGAGGAGGAAAACAAGTGACCCCCCTACTCTCGCTCTCAACATTGATCGACAAGATCAATGAGCGTGTCGGCAAGGGTGCGTTCTGGCTGATTTTAGTCATGACTATCATCAGTGCCGGCAACGCAACCTATCGTTTCATTTTCAACGACAGCTCAAATGGCCTGCTTGAAATCCAGTGGTATCTGTTTGCCGCTGTTTTCCTACTGTGCGCCCCCTACACGCTGCAAAAGAACGAGCACGTCCGCATCGACGTGATCTCCGGCAAGTTCTCGCCGCGCGGTCTGGCCATCATCGACATCATCGGCACCCTGTTCTTCCTGCTGCCGATGGTCGTGCTGGTCCTCTGGCTGTCACTGCCACTGGTCGCCGACTCTTTCCGCATCAACGAAATGTCGGCCAACGCCGGCGGCCTGATCCGCTGGCCGGTCAAGGCCTTGCTGCCGCTCGGCTTCCTGCTGCTGGCACTGCAGGGCGTTTCCGAACTGATCAAGCGGATCGCCTTCCTGCAAGGCCTGATCGCCGACCCCAATGCCAAGGAAAACAAGCCCTCGGCAGAAGAAGAACTGGCCGCCGCCATTGCTGCCGCCAAAGCCAAGGAGGGCAAATAATGGAATGGATCATTGCCAACATGGCGCCGCTGATGTTCGGCGCGCTGGTGCTTTTCCTCCTGTTCGGCTACCCGGTCGCTTTCGCACTGGCAGCCAACGGCATCGTCTTCGGCCTGATCGGGATCGAACTCGGCCTGCTCACCCCCGCCCTGTTCCAGGCCCTGCCGGAGCGCATCTTCGGGATCATGGCCAACGACACGCTGCTGGCCATCCCCTTCTTCACCTTCATGGGGCTGGTGCTTGAGCGTTCGGGCATGGCCGAGGATCTGCTCGACACCATCGGCCAATTGTTCGGCCCGATGCGCGGCGGTCTGGCCTACGCGGTGATCTTCGTCGGCGCGCTGCTCGCCGCCACCACCGGCGTGGTCGCGGCCTCGGTGATCTCGATGGGCCTGATTTCGCTGCCGATCATGCTCCGCTACGGTTACGACAAGCGCCTCGCCTCCGGCGTCATCGCCGCTTCGGGCACCCTGGCACAGATCATTCCGCCGTCGCTGGTGCTGATCATCATGGCCGACCAGCTCGGTCGCTCGGTCGGCGACATGTACGAAGGCGCCCTGGTCCCGGGCCTGGTGCTGACCGGTCTCTATGTCGGCTACGTCGCACTGCTCACCATCATCAAGCCGTCTTCTGCTCCGGCCCTGCCGCCGGAAGCCCGTACCCTGCACGGACTGAAGCTGTTTGTTCGGGTCATCACCACGATGGTCCCGCCGCTGGCCCTGATCTTCCTGGTCCTCGGCACCATCTTCCTCGGCATCGCCACACCGACCGAGGGTGGGGCGATGGGTGCGGCAGGCGCACTGATCATGGCTCTGGCACGTAAACGCCTCGACTGGAACCTGCTCAAGCAGGCCATGGCAACCACCGGCAAGCTGTCGTCCTTCGTGGTCTTCATCCTGGTTGGCTCGACCGTCTTCGGCCTGGTCTTCCGCGCGGTCAATGGCGACCTCTGGGTCGAGCACCTGCTGCTGTCGCTGCCGGGTGGCCAGATGGGCTTCCTGATCGTGGTCAACATCCTGGTCTTCCTGCTCGCCTTCTTCCTCGACTTCTTCGAACTGTCGTTCATCATCGTGCCGCTGCTGGCACCGGTCGCGGAAAAGCTGGGCATCGACCTGATCTGGTTCGGCGTGCTGCTCGCGGTCAACATGCAGACCTCGTTCATGCACCCGCCATTCGGCTTCGCGCTGTTCTACCTGCGTTCGGTCGCCCCGGCGTCGATCAAGACCACTGACATCTACTGGGGCGCGGTACCCTTCGTCTGCATCCAGATCATCATGGTCGCGATCGTCATCACCTTCCCGAACATCGTCAGCTATGGCGACCCGGCCGAGCGCGCCCGCATCGAGCAGGCCGGCGAAGGCGGCGGCGTCGACCTTGGCTCCCTGATGCAGGACAGCGACAGCGGCAAGCAGGACGAGCCGGGCGCCGACTTCCTCAAGAACCTGCAGAGCAACGAAGCCAAATAAGTCGAAGCGATTTATCCCTCATCTTGGCGGGGCTGCGGCCCCGCTTTTTTTTTGCGATCAAAAAAGCCTATGATCCGGATTGGCGAATGCTACTGGCAATCCCACTGGCGCCAGCGCAGAATATCAACAACGTCGTCACCTGCTTGAGGAGAAAAAAATGGATATCGGAATCAGCAAGAAGGACCGTGAAAAAATTGCCGAAGGCCTTTCCCGGCTGCTTGCGGACTCGTTCACGCTTTACCTGAAGACCCACAATTTCCACTGGAACGTCACCGGCCCGATGTTCAACACGCTGCACGTGATGTTCATGGATCAGTACACCGAACTGTGGAACGCCCTCGACCTGATCGCCGAGCGGATACGTGCGCTGGGTGTGCAAGCCCCCGGCACCTATCGCGAGTTTTCGCAGCTGACGGTGATCAAGGAGAGCGAAGGCAAGGTCAGCGCCGAAGAAATGATCAAGCAACTGGTCGCCGGCCAGGAGGCCGTGACCAAGACCGCCCGCAGCATCTTCGCGATTGTCGACAAGGCCGGCGACGAGCCGACTGCCGACCTGCTGACCCAGCGCATGCAGATTCACGAAAAGAACGCCTGGATGCTGCGCAGCCTGCTCGAAAGCTGAGCGCCACCGCGACTCTCGCCACGTCCCTGCGGCCGCGTCGCTGACGCGGCCACTCTCTCCGCCGGCATTACCCCCCGCAACGGAAGTCAGCTCTTTTAGCTAACCCTATCTGTGATTGCCGCTAAAAATGGGGGGACGACCAGCCCACCATAGTCGAAAAAAAGCCCGGAATCGCTCCGGGCTTTTTGCTGCAAACGGTCGGTTGACCGTGGCGATTTACTTGTGTGACTGCAGGAAGCGGTCCATCCGCATTTCGGCGACGCTGAACCAGGCGTTCTGCGTCTTGCGGTACTTGTCCCACTCGGTGTAAATCTTCTTGAACGCCGGGTTCTTGCTGGCTTCGTCAGCGTAAATCTGCTGTGCCGCCTTGTAGGCCCCTTCGAGGATTTCCTCAGAGAAGGAATGCAGCTTGACACCGCTCTGCAGCAGCTTGGACAGCGCGATCGGGTTCTTGTGATCGTATTCAGCCACCATCGTGACGTTGGCTTCGTACGCGGCGGCCTGGAAGGCGGCCTGGTATTCCTTCGGCAGCTTGTCCCATTCCTTCTTGTTGACGAAGAAGTGGATGACCGGGCCGGATTCCCAGAAGCCGGGGTAGTAGTAGTTCTTGGCGACCTTGTAGAAGCCGAGCTTTTCGTCATCGAACGGACCGACCCATTCGGCAGCGTCGATGGTGCCCTTTTCGAGCGCCGGGTAGATGTCGCCGCCAGCGATCTGCTGCGGCACCACGCCCAGTTCGGAGAAGACGGTGCCGCCGAGGCCGGCGATCCGCATCTTGATGCCCTTGAGGTCGGCCACGGTCTTGACTTCCTTGCGCCACCAACCGCCCATCTGGGTACCGGTGTTGCCGCCAGCGAAGGAGACGACGTTGTAGTTCGAGTAAAACTCGTCGAGCAGCTTCTGACCGCCGCCGTAGTAGATCCAGGCGTTCATCTGGCGGGCATTCATGCCGAACGGCACGGCAGTGCCGAAGCCGAAGGTCTTGTCCTTGCCGACGTAGTAATACGAGCAGGTGTGGCAGCACTCGACGGTGCCCTGCTGCACGGCATCCAGCGCCTGCAGGCCGGGGACGATTTCACCGCCGGGGAAGACGCGGATATCGAACTTGCCGCCGGTCATTTCGCGCAGGCGGTTGGCGAGCACGTCAGCGCCGCCGTAAATGGTGTCGAGACTCTTCGGGAAGGAAGAAGTCAAACGCCACTTGATGTTCGGCAGCGACTGCGCGATCGCCGGCGCGGCGACGGTGGCAGCAGCGCCGGCAGCGGCGCCCAGCGAAGCTTTTTTCAGAAAATCACGACGTTGCATGTTGTCTCCTCCAGTGTGGTCGGTAACGTCAATGGTGAAATTTGATTCTAACTAAAGTCAGAGTACAAACGAGTTGAGGAAAACCCTTATAGTCCGCTGCCAGTGGCTTTGCCGTCAATCGCACCACTGCATCAGGCGCCGGCCACCATCATCCGGTCGATCAGGATCGACCCCGCCTGCTTCGAGCCACGGATCAGCACATCGTTCCCGACGGCGGCGATGCCGGCAAACATCTGCTTGAGGTTGCCGGCAATCGTGATTTCCTCGACCGGGTAGGCAATTTCGCCATTTTCCACCCAAAAGCCAGCCGCCCCGCGCGAATAGTCGCCGGTCACGTAATTGATCCCGTGCCCGAGCAGTTCGGTGACCACCAGGCCACGCCCCATCTGCTTGAGCAAGCCGGCAAAGTCGAGCGCCCCCGGCTGCAGCAGCAGGTTGTAGGCGCCGCCGGCGTTGCCGGTGGTCTGCATGCCCAGCTTGCGCGCCGAATACGCAGACAGGAAATAGCCCTGCAAGACGCCGCCATCGACCACGGCCCGTTCGCGGGTGGCCACTCCGTCGCTGTCGAACGCTGCCGAACCGAGCGCGCCGCGCAAATGCGGCCGCTCGTCGATGCGCACGAAGTCGGGCATGATCTGTTGCCCGAGCTGGCCGACCAGGAACGAGGCCTTGCGGTACAAGGCACCACCGCTGGCGGCATGGACCAGGCTGCCGAGCAGGCCGCCGGCCAGCGTCGCGTCAAACAGCACCGGGTATTCACCAGTTTTCAGCTTTTTGGCACCGAGCCGCCCGGCCGCCCGCTCGGCGGCGCGCCGCCCGACGGCGTCGGCAGCATCGAGCAGGGCCGGATTGCGGTTGGTGGTATACCAGTCGTCGCGCTGCATCCCCTCGCCGTCTTCCTCGCCGGCGATCACCGAGCACGAGACATAATGGCGCGAGGTCGGGTAGCCGCCCATGAAGCCGAGGCTGTTGGCCGAGACGAAATGCGCCTGCTGGGTCGACACCGACGCGCCTTCCGAATTCTCGATCAAGGGACTGGTGGCAAACGCCGCCTGCTCGCAGCGGCGGGCGATGTCAATCGCCGCTTCCACGGTCAACGCCCAAGGATGATGCAAATCCAGTTCCGGGCAATCGCGGGCCAGCAAGGCCGCATCGGCCAGCCCGGCGCAATCGTCCTCGGCGGTGAAGCGGGCGATCTTGAGCGCTGCTTCAACCGTGTCGCGCAGGGCCTGCGGCGAAAAATCCGAGGTGCTGGCGTAGCCCTTGCGCTGCCCGGCATAGACGGTAACGCCGATGCCCTTGTCGCGATTGAATTCGATGGTTTCAACCTCGTCGCAGCGCACCGTCACCGACTGCCCGAAGCCCTCCGAGACATCGACCTCGCAAGCGCTCGCGCCCTGGTTGCGGGCGTGTTTGAGGACATCCTCGGCCAGCTGCTGCAAGGTGGCGTGAGCGTAGGAAAAAGCGGTGGAATCAGTGGACATAGAGTGGCGTCGGAGCGCAAAGAAGCGGGAAAATCGCTATCATAGCAGGCCCTGTATGACCCACTGGCGCAGCCAGCAAGATTCCCCCATGCCCGCACCCAAAGCCCGCGCCAAAGCGCTGCCCGACGACGATTTCGCCGAAGACTACACCCGCCCCTCGAAGACCAAGCGGAAGGAGGCGATGCAGGAATTGCGCGACCTCGGTGCCGAACTGGTCGAACTGTCGGTCGGCCAGCTGAAGCGCATCCAGCTGCCGGAAGACATTTTCGCCGCCGTCCGCGAAGCCCAGAAGATCACCGCCCACGGTGCCCACAAGCGGCAGCTGCAGTATCTCGGCAAACTGCTGCGCAGCGTCGACGAAGAGCCGATCCGCGCCGGCCTGGCCATGCTGCGCGGCGAATCCTCGGCCGAGACTGCCCGCCTGCACCGGCTCGAACGCCTGCGCAGCAAGCTGCTCGAAGATGAAGGCACGCTCGCCGGCATCGTCGCCCAGTGGCCTGGCATCGATCAACAGCAAATGCGCCAGTTGCGCCGCAATGCGCTCAAGGAACAGGAGGCTGGCAAGCCGCCCAAGGCCTTCCGCGCGATTTTCCAGATTTTTCAGGAACACGACCGGGGCGGCGCTGCAGCAGCTGCGGACGCAGCCGAACCCAGCGAGGCCGCCGATGAGTGAGACGCTGAAAATCGGCCTGGTCTCGATCAGCGACCGCGCCTCGACCGGCGCCTATGAAGACAAGGGCATACCGGCACTCCAGGACTGGCTGGGCCGGGCGCTCGCCTCACCCTGGACCTGCGTCACCCGGCTGATCGCCGACGAGCAGGCGGAAATTGAAAATACCCTGATCGAGCTGGTCGACCGTGAACAATGCCATCTGGTGCTGACCACCGGCGGCACCGGCCCGGCGCCGCGCGACGTGACCCCGGAAGCGACGCTGGCAGTGGCCGACAAGGAAATGCCCGGCTTCGGCGAGGAAATGCGGCGGATCAGCCTCAACTTCGTGCCGACCGCGATCCTCTCGCGCCAGGTCGCGGTGATCCGCAAGCAGGCGCTGATCATCAACCTGCCCGGCCAGCCCAAGGCCATCCAGGAAACCCTGGAAGGCCTGCGCCACGCTGATGGCACGGTGCGTCACGTCGGCATCTTCGCCGCCGTGCCCTACTGCATCGACCTGATCGGTGGCCCCTACTGCGAAACCGACGCCGCCGTGATCCAGGCCTTCCGCCCCAAGAGCGCGCAGCGCCCCGCCCGTCCGAACTAAGGAACCGAGCCTATGCAAGCCTACCTCGACCTGATGCGCCATGTGCTGGATAACGGCCAGGACAAGGCCGACCGCACCGGCACCGGCACCCGCTCGGTGTTCGGCTGGCAGATGCGTTTCGACCTCGCCGCCGGCTTTCCGGCACTGACCACCAAGAAGCTGCACCTCAAGTCGATCATCCACGAGTTGCTGTGGTTCCTGCAGGGCGACACCAACATCGCCTACCTCAAGGAACACGGCGTCCGCATCTGGGACGAATGGGCCGACGAAAACGGCGACCTCGGCCCGGTTTATGGCAAGCAATGGCGCCGCTGGGAGACCCCGGACGGGCGTCTGGTCGACCAGATCAGCCAGCTGGTGCACAGCCTCAAGCACAACCCGGATTCGCGCCGCCACATTGTCTCGGCCTGGAACCCCGGCGATGTCGACGAGATGGCGCTGCCGCCCTGCCACTGCCTGTTCCAGTTCTACGTCTCGCCGCCCGCTGCCGATGGCCAGCGCCGGCTCTCGTGCCAGCTCTACCAGCGCAGTGCCGACATTTTCCTCGGCGTGCCCTTCAACATCGCCAGCTATGCGCTGCTGACGCTGATGCTGGCGCAGGTCTGCGGCTACCAGCCGGGCGAATTCGTGCA
>ERZ1066115.384-NODE-384-length-12090-cov-9.757624_pt1 | contig 12090 bp, 12 predicted proteins | sample MGYA00382762_ERZ1066115 | MGnify/ENA primary metagenome ERZ1066115 (study PRJEB33369, sample SAMEA5778345) | biofilm metagenome | biome: Industrial cooling water; feature: Water cooling tower basin; material: Biofilm | place: United Arab Emirates | collected... | reverse complement strand
ATGCCTGCCGCTAACATGGCTTTCACCATGTCATCTTGTGATAACGATAAGGTGGTGGCTGTCCCAATCACAGCCCCGGGCAAGGCTCCGCATGACCCGGCTGTGGGCGCAGCCACAATTACGCCCATCGAACTTTTTACTTCCATCATGGCAGAGGTGAACAGAATTACCTGATTAAGCACATCACCTTCTACCAGGGTTTTCTTTTTTATCTGCTCTTTGAACGTAACGGATTGCGGGCCGAGAATACGATCAGCATAGGAGGTTCCCTTCACACCCAGGTCAATCGCATGTTGCATGATCCCCACAAGGGTGCGCATTTTTTCAAACACTTCTGTATGGCTGATATTTCCACGGGCGCTTTCATAATGCACGGCCAGTTCCCACAGGGTTAGGTTCTTGTCTTGATTATAGGCCAGCATCTCGGCCGCAGTAATGAAGGGCACGGTGAGATTTTTTCGCGCCAGTACCGGCAACACCGGTGATAATTTTTTTACCAGGAGCCCCGCATCCACGTGTTTCAATTCTTCCATTATTCCGGCAGGAATAAATTGATTGGATTTAACTTCCACAAATGTGGCGCGACCTTCATGAATCACGATTTCATCAAAAGAAATGGAGCGAGTGAGAAATTCGGCAACACGCTGTGGTTGCTGGGTATAAATAAGCGTTTCATAGAAATCACCGGCCATGGTTACCGTTGCGCCATCAATTTCAATCACCTGAATCATGCCTCCGCCTGTGGAGAGTGCCGTGATTGTGTGAGTCTCGGTTTGATTCTTTAAGGTTAGCTTGTAGGTATTGGGGTGCGTGGCCCCTATGGGCCGAATCTCGATCATGATTTTCAATCCGGCATCCTCAACGGCCTGCCGATAACCGGGCAGTCGCTCGTCATGGGCCTCCCAACCGAGTAAACCGCCAAACAAGCCCATGTCAGAACCCTGACCTTGATGTGTTGTTGCCAAAGAGCCATTGGGATCGAACTCGACCAGTACTTCCGTAATCTCGCTTTCCATCAAATCGCGGCAAAGCCGACCTATGCGCAGCGAAGCTGCGCAATGGGAACTGGAAGGCCCCCGCATTACCGGGCCGATAACATCGTTGAATATGCTTGGGTAATTTTCCATGGCAAAGGGTTAGGGGTATACCTTGTTGAAGGTAAGCTTTTAATTTCAGACCACCATGAGAGCCTTTACGGTAAAGTGCCCACAAGTTGTTAATTTCTGATTACCGACATGGCTCAACAGAAGCGGAAAGCGGTATGCCATACGGGCAACCTGGTTCAAGCAAAAAAGTAACCACCCAAAGCTGGGCGTCAATGCTTCAGCGTTTTTCTTAATTCTTCACACAGCGGATCGACAATCCGTCATTCGATACACCCGTGTTTCGGGTGCGGAGCTCGGATCGATCATTGGTCAGATAAAAGAAGTCGCCTCCATCCCGGCTCCACCAATAGCCATCCGTACCCACATCGGCAAACACACCGGTATTGCTTAAGCAAACGCTACAGAAGGAGCCTCCCGGCAAACCTGAAAATCCGCTATCGTTACTGGCTGCGGTATTGGGTGTCTGCCACAGGCTGGAGACTTCTTTCATCCGGCCACCGGCCATGTCGAGTCCACCCAATGCAGCGGCTAATTGGTACCAATCTCCGGAGTTGGGCACGCGCCAACCCGTCATACAAACATTTTTATTCGATTTAACGACATAGCCATTGTAGAGGTAACCATATTTTGCAGCATTATTCACGTTTCCATCATAGGCCGCAAAAGCTCCTTCCGTAGTATTTTTGAATTCTCCGACCGAGAACATTTCGGGAATAGCTGTACCATCATTGTATTGGGTTACAGCCAGGTTCTCGGCCATCCACGTTTTACCACCCACGGTCACCGTCTTGTACGTTTTACCAGTAAGATCCGCTACCTGACCTGTTACGGGTGGTGGTATTATGAAAATCTTGAGGGTATTCCCATAGAATACATCTAATGAAGTTACAACATAGGCCCGGGCATAGTAAGTCTGGTTCAGTGTTAAATTCGACAGCGTGACCGAAAAGTTGGAAGCCGGGTCAGTCACTTCAACCTTGTTGTTCTTGTCTATCGAGGGGGCTGCAACGGTACCCCAACAAATTCCTTTCTCCAAAATAGGATCAGTCCAGGTGTAGGTAATACCTGTTTGAATGATGGCCGTCTGGGAAGTTGTGCCGGGCTGACTTTGCGATGTGAGCTTGGGAATGATGGATGAATGATCAAACACAAGTTCATTTCCATAATATGTCTTGCCATCGGCTTGGGCATAGGCCCGGATGTAATATGTTTGGAATGTTAGAAGGGTTAGTTCACTTTGAAAGGAACCTGCTCCGGTACCTGCTTCCGTGGTGGCTGCCGTTCCTAACACCGGATTCGGACTTTTGCTCCAGACCACACCCCGAGCTGTGATTTGGGCATTGGGTATGGCGGTAATGGTGCCACCCGTTGTTAGAGACGTGAGCGTTACGTTCGACACTTCGGTAGTTACAATTTCAGAAATGCTGACGAGGTCGTCTGATTCACAAGACGAGATCAGCATAAGGGTTGGAAATAAAATGATGGCGAATGAGTACCGGCAATAGTTTCTAAACTGGGGCATAACGGTGTTTGTTTTTAACAAAAGTGAGTAATGCAGCCGTGAGAAATAGGGGGTTACCGGACACCAGGCCCGTTTCGTATCCCGATGGTAGGGATGGGTCAACTAATTAGTCTAAACGGTCAATAGAAATTTCAATCAGCAGCGTGCGTTCCAAACAATCCGGACAGCCTCTTTTCCACTGCCTCCTTATAATTACCTCCAATGGGAATGGTGATGCCACCTACTTCCACTTCGTTGGCTGTAAAGGCTTTCAGGTGTTGGGTGTTGATGATGAAGGAACGATGCACACGCAAAAACAACTCCGCGTCAAGCTCGGCTTCCATTTTTGTTAAGGCATACTTGCTCAGATAGGACTTGGTTGTGGTTTGTACTTTAATGTATTCCTTCTGGCTCTCCACGAAAAGAATCTCCGCTACCGATAGGATGATGGTCTTTTTCTCGGCATGCAGGGTGATTGTGTCCGGCTTGCCGGCAGGTGCTTTGGCCTTCACTTTATTTACAGCCTCGACAAAGCGTTTGAATTCTATCGGCTTCAGCAAATAATCAACAACATTCAACTCATAGCCTTGCAACGCATATTCATGGTAGGCTGTGGTGATGATCACAGCCGGTGCCTGAGGCAGGGTTCGTAAAAAATCCAGCCCTTTCAACCCCGGCAGGTGGATATCCAGAAACAACAAATCAATGGCATGTTGCTGCAGGTGGGTGAGACCCTCCAGCGCATCGGTACACATGCCGTCCAGTTTCAAGAAAGGCACCTGGCGGATGTAATCTTCCAGAATTTCAGCCGCCAACGGCTCATCTTCGATGATCAGGCATCGCAACATGGTTACTTCAGGTTTAAGGTTAGGTGCACCCGAAATTCATCGGGTGAATTTTGTACGCTAAGTTGATGCTGCGGATAGATTAACTCCAACTGACGTTTGATGTTTTCCAATCCCATCTGGTTTGAAGCCACCTCGGGTACAGAAGTCTTGGTATTATCGATTTGGGCGATCAGTAGGCCATTTTTCAAAGTGACCAAAATCTTGATTCGGGCATCAGACCTCGATTCGCTGGCACCATGTTTAAAGGCGTTCTCTACAAAGTGAATGAGCAAGAGCGGAGCTATGCGCTGGTTCGGGTCATCCAGGTGCTCTTCGTACGTTACTTCCAACCGGTTGCCATACCGCAAGCGCTCCAACTCAATATAATCACGGATCAACCGGAGTTCGTCCTGCAGTACGATGGTAGCTTGTCGCGTTTCAAACAGCATAAAGCGCATCAGGTTCGACAGTTTCAGCACGGCATCAGCCGTTTGGGGTGTACTCTTTCGCGCCAGCGAGTAAATATTATTCAGCGTGTTAAACAGAAAGTGGGGGTTAATCTGCGCTTTCAGGTATTTCAATTCCGCTTCAGTCTTCTCCTTCTCCAACGCCAAACTGTGAACCTGAATTCGGTTTTGCCTACGCACTAAGTGGATCGTACAGGCTATTGCACAAACAAAAAACAAAACGAAGAAGTAGTAAAAGATACTGTTCACCGACACCAGGCTGCCGGTGGATCCGGTGTACTGAAGGATCACCGGCAAAATAAAGGTATGATTCAACACACTCATCAACAGAGCTGCCACGATAAACAGGATGGCGGTGCCGAGCGCGATGAACCACCGTCTGGATGGATAGTGCCCATACTGCTCCAACAGGAAGAAGCAAGTGTATACCAAGGGCACCTTAATCACAAGAAAACTCAATTGCACGACAAGCGCCACCTGGATCTTTTCCCACCCGGGAAATACCGATTCTTCACTGGTTATATTCAAGAATGCTTTGAAGATGACATAACCGATCCAGAAGAATACGTGATTTCGGAGGCGGGGATAATCGAACCTGACCATGGCCCAAAAATAGCCGATCGGTAACGGAGTTAAGGAGTGATAGCGGATCATTTTTTTGGTTGACGCCAGGTTGACTTCGGTTGATGAATTGCCGGTTTCCATGGAAGGGATTACCAACTGTCATGATAAGTGTTCATCTTGGCCACCATTCAACTTGAATGGCGCTTTGAAAATCTCATTCCGACTTACCAAACCCTTTATCGATCTCCTGATCGTAATTACCGGGGTATCGATAGCTTTTTTATTGAGCAACTGGAATGAGCGAAGCAAAGAAGCGCAGGAGCGCAAGAAAGTGATCGCCAGTTTACAGGTTGAGTTAGACTTTATGGCGACTAAATTTCCTGCCATGGCCGACTGGCAAACCAACATGAATAAACAGTGGGATAGCCTTTTAAACGGGGAACAGATTGCGGACTTTAACACGTATTATTATCTGCAACCTCAGCATAATTACTCGGTGTTGGAGTATGCCCTTGACGCCCGCAACACCAATGTGGTCGACTTTGCCTTGCATCAAAAGTTGCTGATGCTGCATAAGGGTATAAAAATGTTAGAGGAATCGGAAGTATACATGACTCAGATTGCACTTGCCTATCAGGCTGATGCCAAACAACCACCTCACGAAGTATCACCGCAAAACCTCTTTCTTTTCAAGCGGTTTATTGGGTTTGCCAGAAACCGAGCCATGATCATGCGCGTGATTGCGAAACACGCAGAAGAAACATTGCCGCTACTTAAACCCCATTAACTATGATCCGAGTTTCATTACTGCTCGTAAGCCTAACCATCACCAACCTGATCGCCCAGCCTTCGCTGCCGGCATTCCAGGCACCGCCAGCAACTCCGGAATTGTTCGGTGCGGGTATAATCAGCACCCACTTCAGTGAACGAGACTTTGCTCTATCGCCCGATGGCACCGAGATTTTCTATACCCTGCAAATGCCGCTGGCCAGTTTCCAAACAATTCTTTACGTTAAAAAGCAACCGGATGGGCGCTGGACAAAACCCGTTATCGCTCCTTTTGCCGGAAGGTACAGCGATCTGGAACCAGCCTTCTCCAGCGATGGTAACAAGTTATTCTTCGCTTCCAACCGTCCGTTGTCAGGCGATAAAATCAAGGACTTTGATTTGTGGGTAGTGGAACGGAACAAAACCGGATGGGGGCAACCCAAAAATCTGGGTAAGCCAATCAATACCGAGGGGGACGAGTTTTATCCTTCGATCACCCACTCCGGCAACCTGTACTTTACAGCATCCTATACAACCGCCATCGGCAAGGAGGACATCTTTGTTGCTTATCACGAAGCCGGTACGTTTAAGGACCCGGTTCCGCTGGATACCGCCATCAATTCAAAGACCTACGAATTCAATGCCTTTGTAGCGCCCGATGAATCCTTCATCATTTTTACTTCTTATGGCCGGAAGGATGATACCGGGCGGGGTGATCTCTATATAAGCAGGCGGGATGCGAATGGGAAATGGCTTCCTGCAAAAAACCTGAAACCCATCAACTCGGATCGTCTTGATTATTGTCCTTTTGTAAGCTTCGACCGGAAAAGTTTCTTTTTCACCAGCGAGCGCAACACCCTGCAGAAGTCTTTTCCGAACAAGCCCGTTACAATTGAGGAACTAACCCACAAGCTGATGTCACCACAAAACGGATCAGGTGACCTTTATTGGATGAGTTTTGATGCCTTACTGGAATCCCTGCAGAATGTTAACTAAGTATAGCGGCCATGTAATTACGCATGATCATGAAAATTAGATCAGAATTTGTAGTTTCCTTCTCCGCCATCTTTGTGAGCATCGCCACGCTCTTCGTGTATATCTACCAGGCGCGCATCATGCAAAAGCAACAGCACACGTCAGTGTTGCCTTATGTCGAATGGCTTTACAGCAATGCGGGTGATGAATTCCTGATCTCGGTTGAAAATAAGGGGATCGGGCCGGCCTTTGTAAAGGGACTCACCATGAAGTTGGATGATCAGCCGGTTGGCTCCAATAGCGCCCTATTCAAGAAGTTATTGGGTACAAGCAGCTTCAGTTTTATTAATTCTACGGTTGATGGTCGCGTGATTTCACCGGGTGAAAAAATTGAATTGGTACACGTGTATGACAGCGCGCAGGCAAACGCAATCGATTCGCTACTGCTATGGAATAATTCTCCCCATAAATTTTCATTGGAGATTTGTTATTGTTCCGTGTATAACGATTGTTGGACCACGGATGGAACCCACTCGAAGGAAACCGTATGTCGTTGAATTCTGGCACGATGATTAACTGGACATTTTGGATCCTCGGGTTGTTGCTCCCCGTTCACGACCTGGAGCATCCGGAACAAAAGCGGAAAATTCACCTGCTGTTTGTGGGGAATAGTCTTACGTACACGAATAATTTACCCGCCATGGTTGCCGCCAGAATGAAACCGTACCAGGTGATTGCCGATGTGCTGGCCAAACCCAACTACGCATTGGAAGATCATTGGCAGGAGGGACGATTGCCCTTGCTGATGGCCAGCAATCACTATAACTTCGTCATCGTACAGCAAGGCCCTTCCTCACAGCAGGACGGTCGGGAAATGTTGATGACGTATGGCGAAAAGATTAACGTGTTGTGCAAGCAAACTGGCAGCCAGCTGGCATTCTTCATGGTTTGGCCCGCGTATGCCCAATACACCATGTTTGATGGGGTCATCCGGAATTATTCCGATGCTGCCACTGCAACCGGATCCATTCTTTGTCCGGTGGGACAGGTCTGGAAACAGCACTTCACCGCTACACAAGACTTTAGCTACTACGGTTCGGATCTATTTCATCCTTCCCGGAAAGGAAGTGAAGTGGCAGCCGATGTCATCGCCTCAGAACTTCTTAAGCATCTTTAACTCTCCACATGAAAACACGATTTAAACTCGATACGGGAATCGCCATTGGTTTAGCGGCCATCCTGATCAATATCATCACAGTTTCGGTGTATATGGTTCAGGCCAATATTATGAAAAAGCAACAACATGCCTCGGCCTGGCCGTATGTGGAATGGCTGCTAATTTATAATCAAGAGGAAGGATTAAGACTGGAGGTAAAAAATAATGGTGTGGGACCAGCCATCATCAGGAAGGCAACATTTTTACTTAATGGCCAGCCCATGCCACTGGATTCCTTGTTGAGTCAAGCTGCAGGAACAACCAACTTTCCACGCCTTACCGCTGTACTGGAAAACAGAGTGATCCCAGCCAATGGGATGATACGACCATTTCAGATTAAAAAAATGGAATGGGCTGAAAGAATGTACTATGAAACATTGTCCGAAAAATTAGAACTCAAAATTTGTTACGAATCCATTTATGGCGAGCAATGGGTGAGTGTAGGAACCCAGGTAGAGAAAAAGGCTTGTGATCGTGAGTAATAAATGAGACCTTAAAACTAAATACGGTGCTATGAAAAAAGTGATGGTATTGTTTTGCTGCTGGGTAGCGGTAAATGCATTCGCGCAAAAATCCGATGCCCTTAGCTGGATGGCGGGAACCTGGGTCATTAAAACCAACCGGGGTGATATGATCGAGAAATGGTCGGTGGTCAACGACTCAACTCTGCAAGGCAAGAGCATGATGGTGAAAGCCCCTGGCGATTCTTCCATTCAAGAAACCATTGAATTGCACTGGCGCAATAAAGCGTGGGCCTATGTCCCCACGGTGCAAGGCCAGAATAACAATAAGCCTGTGGTGTTTCCCATTATCTTTTTAGGTCGCGAGGAATTTATTGCGCTAAATCCGAATCATGATTTTCCCCAGCGCATAGCCTACCGCAAAGTAAAGAATCAATTGTTGGCCAGTATTGAAGGCAGCCGCAATGGAAAGTATTCTAAAATCAATTTTGATTTTACAGCGGCCGGACAGTAGAGGATGCAAAGGGGGTGATCCGATCCTGATGAAAATGCATGGGGCCAAACAGGTAAATGGGATCTAGATAAATGAAATCAAACTGACTAGCTTTAAACTTTGCGTCCTGGCGGAGGTTGCTTGTTTTCTTTTGCATGACCAACGATGAGCCTGACAATTCCCGGAAAAAGAATAATGTCAACGGGTTACATTTGAAGTACGCCTGCGACCCTATGAGAAACTATTCTATCCTGTTACTCCTCTGGTTTATACTAAATCCCTGTGGGAATAAAGAGGCCACCACTTCTGATTCGACTTTAGCAAATCCTGCAACCCCAGGTGAAGCCACTGCGCAATAGGCAAATTTGTGTGTTGCCATTTGGCTAGTTGGGAGGTAAACCATTTAACTTACAGCATGCGTACTGTCGACCTACTTGTTAGCCTTCTTAGTTTCAGACGGATCAATAGATAGCTGGTATTCCCGATACTAGTGATATGTGCAGGTGTGGAGCTTGTCCTTTTAGGTTCCCCGTGGTTGGATCATAGTCTATGATATTAGTTTTGTCAATTAAAATTTAAAGTTTCCAGTTGCTATAATTCCTGTTAAAATAGTAAAATTGAATTTTTGAACAGTTAATGATTATTGGAAATATATCAAGGGAAAAACCTGATCCTGGGTTTCTTGTTTTATGTAACTCATTTCCTTATGACTACAAGAAATTAATACATTTTAGGTGGATAGCCTTTTTACTGATGTTCGGTGCTGGGCTAAGCTTTGGACAAAGTGAGAATCCGACTTCAGCATCGAGCTATCAAACCATGCTGGAGCGTTTATCCCGAATCAATCCAACAAATTCTCCCATACAAGGTGTTCAGCGACCTAAACCTTCTGTTGTGGGCAGTAGTTTTTTGAATGATCAATTTGATTATACCACATTCTTAATCGACAATGGACAAACGACACAGCCCTATTTTGCAAAGTATGATATGTTGTTTGATGAATTTTTGGTGATCAAGGACAATGCCTATTATTCGATACCCGGTAAGTCCGTTTTGAGTTTCCTGTCGGTCGATTCTTTGCGTTTCTACAATCATCGGTTTCTACGTTTCGACTTGTTTAAACAAGCCAGCTCTGGCAAGGCCAAGTTTGTTGAAGTTTTATCGGAAGGCAAGCTTATGTTGGTAAGAGCTGTTGAAGCTGCCGCGGCTGACCCAAATTATAATGTAGCACTCGATGCTGGTCGAAGGGACATCCAGATATTCAGGAGGGAGATTTATTATTTTGTGAGAAATGACACAGCCTATGCCATACCTCCACCACGACAAGTTTCAGAATTGTTCGGAAGTCAGCGCCAGGTTATGGAACAATTCATAGAAGTCAATCGGCTTGATTTGAAAGAAGGATTGGATCTGACCCTAACGTTTGATTATTATAATGAAAGGATTTCACGATTGAACAAGAAGAATTGATTATGTGTTGGAGACGGTATGACAAGTTGGAGTTAGTTCGAATGGTCTGTACAGCACTCGTTTCGCTATGCCTTTCGGCTCCACTCATGGCTCAACAAAAGGGTCTGATTTATACCCCCACTACCCGGGGTGAATATCAAGATGACAAACGAATTGGGATATGGGAATTTCGTGATACTCCCGAAACGATTGGGCTAAAAATCGACTATACTGCAGGTGAATTGGTTTACGCAAAACCAGATACTTCAGATTTCTATGTTGCAGACGGTAACCGATGGAAGGTGACTAAATTAAAAATACCTTGTCGCCCACATGGGTCAATAGCCGAGTTAAGGTCCTTCTATTTAGACGTTTTCAGCGCCTATATCAGTCGCGATTTTCAGAACCAGCATGATATGAGTACGATGCGGGCACAATTGCTTTTTGAAGTAGACGATTCTGGACTTGCCTCTAACCCCAAGTTGGTCGGAATATATCCAGATTCATTCCATTCCATCATGATGGAAGCGTTCAAGGCTGCTCCTCAATTTTGGATTGTCGGAATTGACTCTGGTGGAAACACCGTTAAATCACGACTCTCAATTCTATTTCAATATTGTCTGGATGAATGTGAATCATTTCCAGAAAAAATCACCGAAGCTAAAACCATCCTAACTATATCGGTCAATCGAGTGAAGGATCCTACAACTCGTTTCAAGGAATCCAAATCCTATACCAATAGGATTTCATTCGGCACAATTGGTATTGCTCAAGCCTTCTCTCCAGATGATGAGCATTTGCTGGTACAAGTAAGTGAAACCATCAACAATGTGCAGGGAACGGTGGCTTTAATCTACAAGGTGTCCCAAGGCACCCATCAACGCATTCCATTTTTAGGAGTCGGTGCATCTTCGTGGGTTGACCCCACTAAAATATTATTCAATTATAACTTTACCAGTCACTTCAGATTTCCGGCTATCTATGACCTAACTAGAGATGAAGTTATTCAGTATAGCGATTCTTCCATCTATTTTACGGCATGCTCTCCAGCTACACAAAATATTGCCTTTGTTAAAAGCACGAAAGAAGGCATCGAAATATGGAATGGCCCTGTGTCATCTCAGAGTAAGGAACTATTACTTAAATCAGAACACCAACTTATTCAGCCTCTTGTGTGGTCACCCAATGGAAAGCACCTGATTTTGCAGGAGGAAAAATATAACCTGCGTAGGTTATTCGTTTGGAATCCGACCAGACGAGCACTCACCACCATACCGTTGTTGAGTGCCACGGTTGTGGGCTGGAGTGCAGACAACGATTCCCTCTATATGCTTCAAAGCCGACTGGGGGTTGGTGAAATCGTGGGTGAGCTATATCGATACTGTATCAGCACGGATGAATTAAAGCTGATTCTCCCAAAAACAAACGGCCTGTATGCGGCTGAGTATTCGGCTACAGTTGGAAAATTTGCCTTAATAATAAGAGATGACCTGTATACCTGGGAACCTGCCACCACCCAAAAACCAGATTTAATTCGAAAGAAAGCCGCGCCCATTATTACCTGGAGCAATAATGGTAAAATGTTAGCCTTTTATACTTTAAAAGATCGAGAGTTATATATACGAGATATCGAAAGCGGCAAAGAGAAACAGGTTACCCATAACCGAACTAAATAGAACTGAAGCCAAGAACTTATTAATAACTATCCTTCGAAAAAGAATAAAGTTAACGTGTTACAGTTGAAGTAATCCTGCGACCTTATGAAAAACTATTCTACCCTGTTACTCCTCTGGTTTATACTAAATGCCTGTGGGAATAAAGAGGCCACCACCTCTGATTCGACTTTAGCAAATCCTGCAGCTCCAGGTGAAGAAAGGAATGACTCCGAAGAAGATCCGGAAGAAATGCAGGATGAGCGATACGAAGCTGATGAACAGGCTTACCGTGATCTTGATCAGTATAATGGTGTGTATGCTATCCAAACCGAAAGCGAAGGTGTGAACGCTTCGTTGACTTTAGAATATAAAGGAGAGCGGGTCTTTAGCTTTGAACTTTTCCTGGAAGTTGCCGATGTCTGTACCGGACGTATAAACGATGAATTTTTCATGGATCGTACCCAGCACGGATTTTATGATCGTGAAGGCTGCCTGCTTCACTTCAACCTTGTAGAAGGTAAGGTTGAAATCGAGGAAGTAGATGGCTGCGCGTTCATGAAAGGCGAGTGTACCTTTTCCTCTACCTGGGTTCGCTCAGAGTAGTGATA
>ERZ1066115.380-NODE-380-length-12345-cov-19.383645_pt1 | contig 12345 bp, 9 predicted proteins | sample MGYA00382762_ERZ1066115 | MGnify/ENA primary metagenome ERZ1066115 (study PRJEB33369, sample SAMEA5778345) | biofilm metagenome | biome: Industrial cooling water; feature: Water cooling tower basin; material: Biofilm | place: United Arab Emirates | collected... | reverse complement strand
ACGCTGGCAATCCGCTGCCCGATGTCGCCGGTCGCCTGGCCGGTGCGCTCGGCCAGCTTGCGCACTTCGTCGGCGACCACCGCAAAGCCACGGCCCTGCTCTCCGGCGCGCGCCGCCTCGATCGCGGCGTTGAGCGCCAGCAGATTGGTCTGCCCGGCAATTTCAGCAATCAAGTCGACAATCGAGGTGATTTCCTGTGAACGCTCGCCGAGCCGCTGCGCACCACCCGCCGTTTCGCCGACGGTAGCAGCCAGCTGCTGCAAGCCGCCAGCCAGCGTCGTCACTCGTCCGGCGGCAGCCTGCGCCTGCGTCCCCGACCGCTCTGCGACGACTGCCGCCTCCTGGGCGCTATCGCTGGTCATCCCGAGGCTGACGGTCAATTGCTCAAGCGTCGCCGACGAGGACAAGGTCACGTCCCGCTGCGCGCGAACCCCGTCGTCACCGCCGCTGGCATTGGCTCGTCCCTCGCCGGCGACGCTGTGGATTTCCTGCGCCATCCGCGCCAGCCCGAGCAGCATCCCGCACAAGGCACGGGCCATGCCGTCCAACCGCTCCCCCAGAGGCGCCAGGGCAAGACAGTCCTGGCGGTTGATGCGCTGGCTGAGGTGCCCCTCGGACAAAGCCAGCGCCAGTTGATCGACCGCCAGACAGGCGCGTTCAAAGCCGCGCTGCATGCGCCAGGCCAGCGCCCCGGAAAGCAGCAGCAAAATCATCCCGGTCAGCAACAACGGCCACTCAGGACTACCTGCCCACGGCCGCGCCGCGCCGCCCAGGGCACCGCCAGCCACAGCCAGCGAAGCAATCAGCAGGGCCTGCCCGCGCTGGCGATGCAGACAAGCAAGCAAGGCGGGGGTCAAAGGATGGGATATCGACGCTTTGGTCATCACACGCTCCCGGACTCAAATCCAAGGTAAAACATGCAGTGAAATCAGCAAAATCCACGCCACATTGCATTTTTAAAATTTTTATTATTTAAATTCATTGAGTTAGACAAATCAAAAGAGGTGATGAAAATTATCGGATAGGGAAATTTCACGATATGCAATCAACCATCCCCCAATTCGGTGCATTTCGACGAGCTTCGCTGCTGCACTGCATCATCGTTGTGCAACGCAACAGCAGCCCCGGCCCCGGCTATAATTCGCGCCATTGCAACGCTTTAGTCACGGAACAAACATGGAAGCCGAACAACTCAATGCCATCTCCAACCAGCTCGACGACCTGGCGCAGCGCGCCGCCGAGCTACGGAGGTATCTTTGACTACGATCACAAGCGCGAACGCCTGACCCTGCTGTCGAAGGAAATGGAAGATCCCAAGATTTGGGATGAGCCGAAACGCGCCCAGGAAATGGGCCGCGAGAAAAAATCGCTGGAAGACATCGTCCTCGTCCTTGAAGCGGTTGATGCCGGGATCAAGGACGGCCGCGAGCTGTTCGAGATGGGCCGCGAGGAAAACGACGACGATACGCTGCACGCGGTCGAGGCCGACTGCGCCGAGATCGAGAAGAAGATTGCCACCCTCGAATTCCGCCGGATGTTCAACAACCCGGCCGACCCCTCGAACTGCTTCCTCGAAATCCAGGCCGGCGCTGGCGGTACCGAAGCTCAGGACTGGGCCTCGATGCTGTTGCGCATGTACCTGAAATTCGGCGAAAAGAAGGGGTTCACCGTGGAAGTCATGGAAGAATCCGAAGGCGACGTCGCCGGCATCAAGAGCGCGACGGTCAAGCTGTCCGGCGATTACGCCTACGGTACGCTGCGTACCGAAACCGGCATCCACCGCCTGGTCCGCAAGTCACCGTTCGACTCGAACGCCCGCCGCCACACCAGTTTCACCTCGGTCTTCGTCTTCCCGGAAGTCGACGAGTCGATCGAAATCGCGATCAACCCGGCCGACGTGCGCACCGATACCTACCGCGCCTCGGGCGCCGGCGGTCAGCACATCAACAAGACCGATTCTGCGGTACGTCTGACCCACATCCCGACCGGCATCGTCGTCCAGTGCCAGAACGACCGTTCGCAGCACCGCAACCGCGACGAAGCCTGGTCGATGCTGCGCGCCCGCCTCTACGAGCACGAGTTGCGCAAGCAGCAGGCCGAGCAGCAGAAGCTGGAAGACGCCAAGTCCGACATCGGCTGGGGCCACCAGATCCGTTCCTACGTGCTCGACCAGAGCCGGATCAAGGATTTGCGCACCAACTACGAAGTCGGCAACACCCAGGCGGTTCTCGACGGCGACCTCGATGCCTTCATCGAGGCCAGCCTGAAACAGGGCGTCTGAGGAAAGATCGGCAAATGCTCAAAGGGCGCCGCATGGCGCCCTTTGTTTTTCAACCCGGCTGACGGAAAGCGTGCCGATAACGGGCTCGGCAACGGCCCAGGCAATCGAGCATGGCCGGCGACGAGAAATCGATTTCCAGTAATTCGCACGCCAGCGGATTAACCCGAACCACGCGATTATTCGGCGATTCAGGCAAGTCGAGCGCCCGGGTCAGCACCTCGGCAATCATCACCACCGCTTGCAGCCGATTCTCCGGCGCATCGTCGTCGTGATGCGTGGCGATTGCCCGCAACACCCCTTCCGGCAAATGCCAGTGCTCGGCCAGCAAGCAACCGATCAGGCAATGGTCGTAACCAAAGGCGGCCCGCTCGTGCTCGACCAGCCGGCCATCCACCGCCGCCTGCTCGGACACCACACGATAGGCCTCGCGGTCCAGGACATGGAAGCAAAGCTGGCCGATGTCGTGGAGAATGCCCGCGATATAGGCATCCTCTGGCGACAGATCGTGCATGGCCGCCAGTTCCTGGGCGACGATGGCGACCGCCAGCGAATGGGCATAGAAAAACGGCGTACTGCCGGCCGCCACCTGGACAAAGCGGTTCATCCCCGCCCCGACGACGATCTGGCGGACCCGGTTGAGGCCGATCAGCGAAGCGGCGGCAAAGGGGTCGCTGAGATCGGACTGCAGGCGCAAGCGGCGGACATGGTTGGCCACCGACAGGATCTGCCCGGCAATCACTGCATCGTTGCGTGCCACCCGGGCCAGAGTCTCGATCGAGAGATCGTCGTCGCGCAGCAATTCAAGCATCTGCTGAACCACGCGTGGAAACGGTGGCAAGGCTGCCGCCAAACGGGGAATTTCCTGCGACAGGTCAACCTGGCTCAGCATAGGCAAGGCCCCAGCTTGTGCAGAGCTGCCAGCAACTCGCTGCACCCCTGATCGCTCGGCTCACCGCCGAAAATCTGCTGCAGGCGCTGCTGGTACGCGACCTCAACCGCAGCCCATTCGGCATCGCCGGGACAGGCCTCAAGGACGGCGACACACTCGACCCCGCGCGCAATCAGCTGGGTGATGGTGCTCTCGGTCAGCGTCGCCCCGGCACCGATCAGCAAGGTGGCACGACTGCCGTGCGCAGCGCGCGCCGGACGCGCCAGAACCATTCCGGCCTGCAGTTCGGTCACGGCTCGCCAGCAGAAATGGGCCTGCTCCGCCTGTGCTTCGTTCATCCGCGTACCTCTGACGTCAACCAGTTGACAGAAAACATCAATTTAACGCAAATGCCATTAATCCGCGCTGATTTTTTAATCTTTCACCTTTCTTTTGCTGCTGTTCACTGATAGCGCAGAGCCTCGATCGGGTCGAGCCGTGCCGCCTTGCGGGCCGGATACCAACCGAAGAAGACCCCGACTGCCGCCGCGACACTGAAGGCGACCAACGCCGAACTGCCCGAAATCACGATCACCATGCCGCTCAGCAGGTTGATCAGCAGAGCACCGCCCAGGCCCAGCAGCAGACCGATCAGGCAGCCGGCCAACGAAATGATGATCGCCTCGAGCAGGAACTGGGTCAGGATGTCGCGCTCACGGGCGCCGATGGCCATCCTGATGCCGATTTCCCGGGTCCGCTCGGTGACCGAGACGAGCATGATGTTCATGATCCCGATCCCGCCGACCAGCAGCGAAATCGACGCAATCGCACCGAGCAGGATAGACATCGTCCGCGTCGTTTCAGCTTCCGATTCGGCGGCAGCCGACAGGTTGCGCATGAAAAAATCGTCCGGTTGCCCGTCGCGCAGGCGATGTCGCTGGCGCAACAGCGCGGTGACGCTGTCCATGGTTTTCTGCATGTTCTCGGCGTGATCGGCCTGGACCATGATCATCCGTACCGAGCCCAGAAAAGGCGTGCCGAAGACCTTGCGCTGGGCGGTGCTGAGCGGGACGATGACGGTGTCGTCCTGGTCGCGGCCATCGAGGTTCTGCCCCTTGCTGCCGAGCACGCCGATCACGACAAAGGGGTTCTGCTGGATGCGCATGGTCTTGCCGACCGGGTCCTCGTCGCCGAACAGATTATCGGCAACGGTCTTGCCGATCAGCGCAACCCGGGTCGCCGAACGCACATCGGAGTCGGCAAAGGCCGCACCATTGACGATGCTCCAGGCGCGTGCAGCAAGGTATTCGGGCGTCGTGCCGATCACTTGCGCGCTCCAGTTTTGCGCACCATAGACCAGCTGCCGGGTACCCTGATGCGTCGGCGCGACATTGACCACGCCCTCGAGTTCGGCAATCGCATCAGCATCGGCAAGATTGAGCGTCGGCGCCCCCGCCGAGCCGCTGCGCACGCCCGAGGTAGTAAACGATCCGGAGAGGACAATGAACAGGTTCGAGCCCATGGTGCTGATCGTCTGCTGCACCGCATACTGCGCCCCCTGGCCAATCGCCAGCATGATCACCACGGCGCCGACGCCAATCACCATGCCGAGCATGGTCAGGGCCGTGCGCAGCCGGTTGGCCCCCATCGCCTGCCAGGCTTCGGAGAGCATCGCGCGGATCATCGCCCCCTCCAGCGAAGACATTTTCTGGCCTGACTCACGGTCGACCGTGAAATTCGCGAAAAAAACCAAATCATCCGCCGAACTCCCGTTCGCTGCGCTCGTCGCTGACCATCCGGCCGTCGCGAAAGCGGACCTGGCGACGGGCATGCACAGCGATATCGGCTTCGTGCGTGACCAGCACGATGGTGATGCCTTCGCCGTTGAGTTCGCCGAACAAGCGCATGATCTCTTCGCTGGTCTGGCTGTCGAGGTTGCCGGTCGGCTCGTCGGCGAGCAAAAGTTGCGGCCGATTGACCAGCGCCCGGGCAATCGCGACCCGCTGCTGCTGGCCGCCGGAAATCCGGCTGGGCAGCGACTCGGCATGGCGACCAAGACCGACCCGGGCGAGCAGTTCGGCGGCGCGCGCCCGGCGGGTCGGCTTGTCGATCCCGGCATAGACCAGCGGTAGCGCGACATTGTCGAGCAGACTCATCCGTGGCAACAGGTTGAAGCCCTGAAAGACAAAGCCCAGCAGCCGGTTGCGCAACTCGGCGAGGTGCTCGCGGTCGAGTTGGGCGACATTCCTGCCCGCCAGGTAATAGTCGCCGGCACTCGGCGTATCGAGGCAGCCGAGCAGGTTCATGAAGGTCGATTTGCCGGAACCGGAAGGCCCCATGATCGCGATGTAGTCACCGGCTTCGACCGCCAGATCGACCCCCTGCAACGCAGTGAAATCACCGGCTGCAGTACGGTAGGATTTGGCCAGCCCGGCCACGCGGATCACCGGCTGCACGCCCATCAGAACATTCTCATGCCGACCGACGAGGGCTTCTTGCTGGCCCCGTTCTCGCCGATGATGACCCGGTCGCCCGGCTTGAGTTCGCCGCCGATCACTTCGGTATTGCGGTTGTCGGTAATTCCGAGTTGCACGGCGACCAGCCGGATTTCATCGCCGACCAGAACCTGAACAGTCCCCTGCTGACCATCGCCGCGCTTGCCTTTGCGCCCCGCTGCCCCGCTGCCTTTGGCGGCGTCGCCCGCCGCCGGCTTGTCGGCATCAGGCCTGGCATCGTCCGGCAACTTGAAGCGCAGCGCCGCATTCGGCACCAGCAGCACGTTCTCGCGCCGGGCGACCGCGATATTGACGTAGGCGGTCATCCCCGGCAGCAACACCTGCTCGGGATTGGCCACGGTAATGCGCACGTTGTAGGTGACGACGTTCTGCTGATTGGTCGGGTTGAGGCGGATCTGCTGGACCTCGCCGGTGAAATTCCGGTTGGGAAAGGCGTCGACCGTGAATCTGGCCTTCTGCCCCTCGCGGATATTGCCGATGTCAGCTTCGGCAAAGCTGGTGTCGATCCGCATTTCCGACAAATCCTGGGCGATCTTGATCAGCACCGGGGTCTGGAAGCTGGCGGCCACGGTCTGTCCGAGATCGACCACCCGGTCCACGACGACGCCGGAGACCGGCGAGCGAATCACCGTATTGCCATGGTTGACCTTGTCCTTCTGCCACTGCGCACGGGCCAGCGCGAGCTGGGCCCGGGCCGACTTGAGCGCCTGCTGCGACTGTTCGAACTCCTGCCGCGAGACATACTCCTGCGCGTACAGCGACTGCATCCGCGCGGCATTGGCCTGCGCCAGTTCAAGCGCAGCCTCGGCGTTGGCGACACTGGCCTCGCTCTGCCGGGCCTGTGCCGCGAGCAAGGCATCGTCGAGTTCGAGCAGGGCCTGCCCGGCTGCAACCTTGTCGTTGAAATCGACATAGAGCTTGCGCACCGTGCCCGACACCTGGGTTCCGACATTGACCAGCACCACCGGATTGAGCGTGCCATTGGCCGAAACGCTTTGCACCACCTCGCCGCGCTCAAGCACCTGGCTGCGGAAACGCTGCTCCGGGCGGCCGGCTTCGCGCTGTTTGTAATACCAGCCGCCGGCAGCGGCCAATCCCACGGTCAACAGCAAAAAAATCGCAATTTTGCCTTTTGCTCTCATCACCATCCCTGCTCACCCGCTGCCGTCGCCAGCCACCCCGGCTCCAGGCGCCCCAGCGCCTGAGCCAGGGTCGCCCGCTGTACATTCCAGTCCAACTCACTCTGAATCCGCTGCTGCCGCGCACTGGCTTCGGCCGCCTGCGCCGTCAGCAGATCGAGCACCGTGCCGACTCCGGCCTGATACCGCCCGAGCGCCACCCGTGCCGATTGTTCGGCGCTCGCCAGCAGATCGCCACTCGCCTGCCAGGCCTGGGTGGCCGTCTGCAAGCCATGCCAGGCCTTCCAGACATCGAGCGCCACCTGGTTCTGCTGGCGTTCCTGCTGGGCCTGCCGCAGATCGCGCTGGGCTTCGGCCTGACGCACCCGCCAGGTGTGCTCAAAGCCGGTAAACAGCGGCACGCTGAGGGTCAGCCCCAGACTGCCAACCTGCGTCTCGCGCCCGCCCAGCGACTGCCACTGCGGCCCGGCGCCCAGACTCAGCGACGGCCGCCCCTGCGCCCGGGCAGCAGCCACCGCCGCTTCTGCAGCTTGCACCTGGGCCTGGGCCGCCAGCAAATCGGGACGCCGCTGCTGCGCCTCGCCGATCAGGCGTTCGACATCAGCACTGAAATCGGCCGCCGGCGGCAGTGCCGCCAGTGGTGCCAGCGGCAAGGGCTGGGCGGCGGAAAAACCCAGGGCGCTGGCCAGTGCTCCGCGTGCCGTCCGCGCTTCGCCCTCGCTGCGAATCCGTGCCAGCGTCGCCTGCGAGCGAGCCGTCTGGGCCAGCAGGCGGTCGGCCGGTGTGGCACTGCCGGCTCGATAGCGGGCTTCGGCTGCTTCCTGGCTGCGCGCAGCGGCCTTTTCGGCCAGCAAGGCAGCGGCCTGCGCCGCCTGCGTTGCCTGGGCGTTGTAATACGCCTGCACGGCCGCCAGGAACACTGCCTGCAGCGTCGCATCGCGGCTGGCCAGCGCGGCCGCCAGCAACTGCCGGGCATTTTCCTCGTTGGCCGCGCGCAGGCCGAAGTCGTAAAGCAACCAGCTGAGGTTCAGTTCGGCGCTGCGCTGCTCGCTGTCGACTCCGCCGCTGCGCCGCTCCTGCCAGCTGCTGCGGGCATCGAGCCGAGGGCGCCAGGCGGCTTCGCTGATGCCCAGCTGCGCAGACTGGACCCGGGCCTGAGCCCAGGACTCGCGGGTCAGCGGATGTCGACACAAGGCGAGATCAACGGCATCGACCACGGTCAACGCGCGAACATCGGCATTTTTGCTGCATGCCGGCAGGGGCAACAGCTCTGTTGCCGACACGGCGGCTGGCAACCCGCTCCAGCCCAGCACGGCGAGTAGCAGTATCCCCAGCGAAGAATTAGCTTTCATTGATCAACAAAAATCTCAGTCCAGACGTCAATTGCGCAAACCGAGGCCGGTTTCCCCGGGGGCGCCAGGCTTCCTGGCCGAAACCCCGACGAACCTGCGGCCTGCGGCCTGCGTGCCGGAAAACGAAAAAGTCTCGAAAACCGGCCTGCGCCATCGACAGCAAGACGGCTCGCGCCAGGATCAATCATCAGCCCTTTTGCCATCCCGGCCTCAGCCTTTTCGACTGGCCCCGAGCGCGGAAATGTCCCGGTCGTCGGGCAGGCCTACCAGACTCATGCTGGCCAGACCGCCAAACTGGTTGTCCGGCTTCTGGAAAAAATTGTCCGCCCGGTAAAACGGGCTGACATGCCGCCACAGCCGGTAGCCGGCGGTGCGCAGCAAATCGGCACAGCGCTCCGCATCCTCGGCGTTATCGGCATTGAGCACCACGGCCGGCCGCTGACCGGCGAGCAAGCGCCGAGCCCCGGCCAGTACTTCGGCGACGCAGCCAGGAGTGTCGATCAGCAGACAATCAACGGCACCCCAGGCTTCGCCATCCAGCGCGATGCTGCGCACCATCTTGCGCCAATCGTGCAAGGGCAAACGCTTGAGCATGCCGAAATTACTCCCTTCATTGCGGAACACCGGCTCCTCGACTTCAACCGCACCAGGCAACTCGGCGGCATGTGCATGCACCACCCGCAGATTGTCGATCTGGTTGAGCGCGAGATTGGCATGCAGCAGATCGACCATCCGCCGCGACTGCTCGACGGCCGTCACCATCCCCTCGGCGCCGACCAGGCGGGACAGCGGAATGGCATGCGCGCCGAAACCGGCCCCGACCTCGACCACATGTGCCCCGGGTGGAAAGAGTCCGGCCAGCAGTTGCAGCAGACCCTCGGTCCATTCGCCGTATTCGATCATCGCCTTGGCGATATAGGCATCGTGGCGCGGCAGCAGGAAATTGCCATGCCGGCAGGCGTGCACGGCCAGCGCATGAATCTCGTGCGCCGAGCGTGGTGGCACCGGCTGGGTCAGGCTCTGCTCGATTGCCGCCACTGACTCGTTACGCTTGCGGTCGATCAGCATGGCGTTGAAATTGACGCCGATCGCCCCCTGGAACTGCGCCAGGGTACGCACTTGGCCCATGCCATACTTCTCGATTTCGATCAGCGCCTCCGGGTCGGCGGTTCGCTCAATCTCCAGAACGTGGCGAATCCGGTTATAGGAAGCACGATTGATCTTTGACCAGCCGCTCTTGTCGTCATCCCAATGCCGCAGCGCCGCCTTGCGCTCGTAGTAGTGGTGAATGAGGCATTGATTGGGGGTGTACCCGTCCCAGCCGTGGGTGTAGTAACGGGCAGCGTGCGTCACTTCTTCGCCGATGAAGTAGATGTAGGGGTCGTAAGGAACCTCGACGAACATCTCCCGCCGCCCGAACAAGTAACCACCGGCCACCAGATGCGAAGGCAGCGGTCGCGGCATGTCGAGCAGCACCGAATTCATCGACATCACCCGCTCGAAGAACTTGACCGGGGTCAGGCGCGGGGTATTGAAACGGCGATCATCCGGCGGCTCGTAACCGGCCGGGTAGGTGGACAGGAAGGCCTTGGGGTTGCCGGTCTGGCGCCACATCTCGATCATCTCGACGTCCCAGCCCGGGGCAAAACGCATGTGCGAGTCGATCAGCAAGACGAACTCCTGGTCGCCGAGCAAGGACAGGGCCTTGGCCTTGGCCCAGCAGGCCCCGCGCGCGTCAGCCAGTGCGACTTCGATCACCTGCACCTGTTCGGGCCGTGGGCAAGGCTCGCTAAAGCAATCCTGATCCTGTTCCGGATCAAACTGCCAGCAAATCCCGACCTCAATCCGTTCGGGAAAACGGGCCGCTGCAAACAAATCCTTCAGGGTCCACTGGCACTCGCGATCGCGATAACTGGCAATGGCGACAAAAATACGTTCCATGAATATTCACTTTCCCGCCGGGGCTTAAAATCTGGCCGAACGCCGGCAATTCTGCCGCAGCGCCCTGCACTCCTGCGATAATACAGGATCACCCGCCACACACCCGGGCAGGCGCATGCCCTGCCGCTACTGCGAAATCCAGCCTCGATGAAATTTGGCCGCACCATCACCTGGGAAGAGGTGCTCGACACCTGGCGAAAAACCCCGGGAAAACCCGCTCCCAACCCTGATGTTTGGGAAGAAATTCCGAGTGGCTCGGCCTGGTTCGAATGCGAAGTCGAAAGCACCGATATCGAGCAAATGTATGTCATCGGCTCTGATGACTGGAGCGAGATTTTCTCCAGCTTCTCACTCACCGAAATCGCTCGGCACCCCCGCCAGGAAAGCGATCCTTATCGCCATATCGACAGAATCCAGCGAATTACTGCCGCCTATCTTGCCGGTAACAAACTGAAGCCACCGATTCTCACCTGTTTTTCCGGCCAAGGACCTTTTGTCATCATCGAAGGTAACCATCGTTGCATCGCCCTGCTCCGACTCGATCAACTGGTTGGCAGCCGTGTGCTACTTGGCTGCCACCCAAAAATGGCCAGCGATTTTCACTGGTTTCGCTCAGTACAGGCCAGCACCTCGTCCACCTGAGATCGCAAAACCATCCCCTACTATGGTGAGGGCAATTGTTCGCAGGACCAGACGCCCAGCAGCTTGTCGCCACCTTCGTGGTAGCTCAGCAAGGGCGGCGGCAGATTGAAGGGCGGCGCCTGCAGGTTGACCGGGTGCCAATAGCCGGTGGTCAACCAGCGATTGCTGCTGTCCGCCTGCAGACTGGTACTGGCAAACAGATAGCGCGCACCGCTCTGCCGGAACTTTTCCAATACCTGCATCGCGGCATCGAGCGAAAGATGCGACAGGCAGTCACGACACAGGATCGCATCGGATTCGGGCAATACCTCACTGACCAGATCAAGCTCGGAAAAAAACATGTTGTTTCGTTTCCTGTGCTGCTGCCGCAACTCCGCAACCAACTCCGGCACGATATCGAAGCCCAGGTACAAGCGCAGCACCGGAGCCAGATGCTGCATCCAGTTGAGGTCCCCACAACCGGCATCGGCAAGAATGCGGATACCGAGAAAGCGCCAGGTCTGCTCCAGCCAGGCGCGCAGGCCGGTGGTCGCGGCCAGGGTCGAACCGTGGCCGGAACGGGTTTCCGCACTCCCCCAGAGATTGCGCCGCCAGATGTCGGAGAAAATCCGCTGCCGAGCCGACAACTGCGGCTCGACATCAGCCGCTGCCACCGGTGCCATGGCCGGTGCCCGCTGGTACAACCGAGCCGTAAAATCCAGCCCGGAAAACTGCTGGTAATCGGACAAGGTACGTGCAGTCCCCAGCGAATAACGCTCTATGTCGGTCAGACTCTCGGCGCTGCCGGCCCCCGCCTGCTGCAGCAGATAGGCAATGCGCTCCCGAGCCAGGCGGTTGATTTCGCCCCAGTTGCCTTGATCCTTCCAGTGTCGCGGACGCTCCGGCTGCGGGCCGTAGTTATGGAAGGCAACCGCCTGATTCGGCTGGCGAATATCCCAACCATGCGTCCACAAGCGAACGGCAAGCATGATTTCCTCGCCTTCGAAGTACAAGTAGGGGTCGTAGGGAACCTCCACCATGCAAGCCGCCGGACCAAAAAGCATGCCGGCGCTGACAAAGGCACTGCGAGCAGGAACTGCCGGCGCCTGCTCTAGCGCCGAAAGAGTTGAATTCAGGGTCAACACGCCGTGAATATCAAACCCCTTTGGCCGCATGGTCACCAGTTGCTCGGCAGAAAACTGATCCGGCGGCGTGAAGGCCAGGGGGTAGGTGGACAACACGGTCCGCCGCTCCGGACACAGTCGCAGCATCGCCAAAAAACGCTCGTCCCAGCCAGGAACCAGGCGCATGTGGCTATCGATCTGAAAGTAATAATCCTCGCCACGATACAGCGCCTGGACCTTGGCACGGGCCCAGCAGGCACCCCGACTTTCCGCCGCGTGCACCTCGATAATCCGGATCTGCTCTGGATAGGTGGCAAGCAAATCAGCCGGCACCCCGCAATCCGGATCATCAACCGGAGAACGCTGCAGGCAAATGCCAAGCTTCAACCTGGCAGGATGGACGGCCTGCTCGAACAGGCTGCGGACAGTGTTTCCGAGATCCGGATCGCGGTAACTGGCGATAGAAACGAAGATCGTCGGTGGCTGTGCTTCCATGCAAGGAA
>ERZ1066115.379-NODE-379-length-12359-cov-11.330380_pt1 | contig 12359 bp, 9 predicted proteins | sample MGYA00382762_ERZ1066115 | MGnify/ENA primary metagenome ERZ1066115 (study PRJEB33369, sample SAMEA5778345) | biofilm metagenome | biome: Industrial cooling water; feature: Water cooling tower basin; material: Biofilm | place: United Arab Emirates | collected... | reverse complement strand
GACATTAATCTGCTTTACCTGTACCCGAAATACCTGGCACCAGAACAGGTGGGCTTGCTTAGAACCCTGCAAGATGCCGCTATTCTGTTTACTCCGTTCGCACAATTCGGTTTGGCCCAAACTATCATCCGTTACTATCCCCGATTCGTATCGGATAAGCCCACTTCTCAGCAATTTATCAACCTGATGTTGTTGCTCACCCTTTTGGGGTTTGGAATCTTTTACCTGATCTATCAATATTTTGAACCGACCCTTCTCTCCTACTTTGAAGAAAATGCCGCAGCTGTTCTTCACTATTCTTCTATCATAATCGGGCTAACGTTATGCCTGGTGTTGGTGGCCATCCTGGAAGCATTCTCCCGATCGTTGTTAAGAACCGTAATTCCCAATCTCCTACGCGAAGTGGGTTCCCGTTTATTCTTGTCTATTCTCGTGCTGCTTTATTTCTCGGGCACGCTTAGCTTTGATCAGTTTGTGGTGGGTACCCTGGTGGCCCATCTTGTGTGGTTAATTCTGCTCATACTTTATCTCACATTTAACCACGAACTTTCTTTTAAGGCTTCATTACCCTCCGTTGAAAAGAAAAAAATGGTTGAACTTTTACAGTTTAGCCTGCTGAGTTTTGCGGGCATGGCGGGGATGATTTTGGTTGGGAAAATCGACAGTATGATGGTTGCCGCGCTCTTAGGATTAGCCGCCAATGCCGTTTACACCACTGCCTTTTATATGGCCACCGTAATTGAGATTCCCAAGCGCGCCATCAGTCAACTTGCTATGCCCTTGATTTCACGCGCGTTCGAAAAAAACGACATGCAGGATATTGAACGGATTTATCGAAAAACTTCTCTTAACCAATTCATCATTGGCCTCCTGTTGTTAATGGGGGTCTGGATCAATCTCGACACCTTGTTTAACCTGATGCCGAATGGTGATCATTATGAGCTTGGTAAATGGGTGGTCATGATCGTGGGGGCGGGTAAACTGGTAGACATGGTGTTTGGACCCAGCAGTGAAATCATTGTCCTCTCGAAATATTATAAATTTAATATTGTTCTGGTGCTGGGACTAGCCTGCCTCGTGATTATCAGCAATCAGCTCTTGATACCCCGTTACGGCATTGAAGGCGCGGCTTGGGGCAGTGCACTGGCGTTGGTTATTTTTAATATGGTTAAATACCTCTTTATATATGCTACCCTCAAGATTCAACCCTTTAGTTCAGGAACGATCAAGGTTATGGGCATTGGTGGATTTACGCTATTGATTAATTCCCTCATTCCCGTTTTCGAGTCAAGCCTTGTTGATGTAGTGGTTCGGTCGCTGATGGCTACGCTCATTTTTGGATCCCTCATTATAATCGTAAAACCTTCAGAAGAAGTGACCGAACTTTACCAGCAGGTATTACGCTATTTACGGTTGATCAAAAAAACCTAAAATGAATCACCACAACCACCCAATCCGAAATTGGCATACCCCCTTGTGGGTTTGGGCGTTTGTTCTGATTACTCACGTCAGTCTGGCTCAAACACCTCATTTTGTTAACTATACCTTTGCAGAAGGCCTTCCCAGTTCTGAAGTGTATGATCTATTTCAGGATAGTGAAGGGTTTATTTGGATTGGTACGGATCAGGGAGTTGTACGCTTTGATGGCTTTGAGATGAAAGTCTTTACGGTTAAAGACGGACTGACTGATCCGGTTGTTTTTGGCTTTAGTGAAGATGAATTTCATCGGATCTGGTTTCGAACGTATTCAGGTCGGCCTTGCTATTACCGCAATGGAAAAATCGAGACCATTCCCTGGCCTGAAGCCATCCAAAACTTAATTCAAAACTATTTGGTTCATCGGCTGTACTCAGAAGGAGATGCTCTGTACATGTCAACCCAACGCGATATTATTATGATTGATCCGGACGGTAAGTTAACAACTGATACCGTTCAATATGGGATTCTGAAAGTGCGATTGACAGAAAAGGGCAATGCCTTGATCAGTTCCAATGGTCTATCCACCATGATTCGGAAAATCCAGATTGAAGATCACGAATTTAATGTTATTCCCACCGATACCCTTCATCACAATAATGTCTTATGTTCGCTCACAGACGGTGATAAACTACTGGTCACCATCAATAATGATATTTTTGAATACGCCCATTCAAGCCTTAAAAGAGTATTCACCGGAATTTCTTCCATTATCAGCTTATCAAAAGATCAAGCTGGAAATTATTGGATCGGGTATGAAAATCATGGGGTTCAAAAAATAGATCCTGTAACATATCAACGGATTTTAATACTTGATTTCTTCAATGATCGTTCGGTGACCCGCGTGATCCAGGATCATGAAGGCGGATATTGGTTTTCAACGTTGGAAAACGGAGTGTTTTACTCGTCCAATCTCAATGTCAACATCATCCCGTTGCCGCGTAAATCACGGGCTGCCGATTTTTCGAGCCAGTACTGTGTCATTGGTGACCAGGATGGCTTTGTTTCCCTGTTTGATTTAACCAGACGACAATGGTTATGGACACAATCCTTTTCTTCTTCCGTTCGGCACCTATTAATTCAATCGGATGATGAACTTTGGATATCGGCCAATAATACCTCAGTACATCAGGTAAGTTCAGGTAAGTTGGTTAATCAATTTTACATCTCTCATAGTAGCCTGACGCCTGAATCCAACTCTGTTATATGGGGAGTTGGCGGCTTACGAATAAGCAAGTTTGATTCACGCGAGGGAAACATCTTTACAGGCACCAACGCCATTCATCTTAAGTCCTTATTCGTTGAACCCTATCTGTATGCCTCCCGGAGGACGGGTTTGGATATCTTTGATCAAGACCGTAACCTGGTAGCCAGACCCCAATCGCTGTTTAGTTCAAAGGTTACCACGCTACTTCCCTATAACCAGGACTACATCTTGGTAGGAACCATTGGTGATGGATTTCATTTACTGAATAAGCATACTTTCAATTCTACAGCCTTCAATTCCGAAAATAATTTTCTAGCGAATGACATCTACACCGCTAAAAGAAATGACTCCTTGATTTGGCTTTCCACAGAACGAGGATTGGTCACCATTCCGGTGCGAAACCCCTTTGACGAAGAGATGATTTTACCCTATCAACTGCGGCTACCGAAAGAAACCTTACCTGAACGGATTAATTTTATTCACTTTGATGATTCTCTGATCTGGTCGGTTGCGGAGAATGGCATCCAAACCATTCCCATTCACAACACGATTTCAACTTCACGCCCTATATTTTATTCGGAAGTACTGGAACCTCATTCCGATTCGAAAGTCATTACGCTGGATTACCGGAGCACGTTTCAAATGAAGTTTGGCTTTATCTCATTTCGAAATCAAAATCTCTTCACACGCTATCGAATATCCGCTACCGATCCGTGGACCATTACCGATTCCCGGTTGTTGATTTTGCAATCCTTAACTCCGGGCGACTATACCTTAATTCTGGAATCTTCTGTTGACAACCAATCGTGGGACGAAGTGTTATCCTTGCCCATTACCGTAACACCGCCCTGGTGGAATACGTGGCTATTCCGGGCATCCAGTGCCCTTGGATTACTGGCCGCTGGCTTGATCTTTTACCGAAGAAGATTGAATAGCTATAAGGAACGCGCTAACTATTTAAGTGTGATTAATGATCAACAAAAGAAATTGTTGGGCGCTGAAATCGAAGCGACTGAACGAGAACGCACCCGGATTGCCAAGGATTTGCATGACGGTGTGAGCATCGACCTGGTCGCCATCAAACTCATGTTGAGTAAAGTATCCAAAAAATTGGAAGAATCGGAGTCAAAAGAAATTGAAAGTCAAATTCAAAAAACTCTCGCTGACATTAAGAGCATTATTTATGGCCTAACGCCACCTGGCCTTGAACTTTTCGGGCTTTCAGCCGGACTTCAGAATTACATTTCAATTCTCAATAAGACTTCACCTTCTAAAATAACGCTAGAGTTTATTGGATCAGAAATCCGGGACTCCAATATAGGTTCTATTATTTTCAGGATTATTCAGGAGCTCATCACCAATTCCTTGAAGTATGCTCAGTGCAATGAGATCGCAATCCGAATTCAAACTTTCGATTCGGAAATCCGAATTAACTATCAGGATAATGGTATTGGCTTCAAACCGGATAGCGTAACAGCCGGATTGGGCTTAAGCAATATTCAGTCACGAGTGGAATCCCTGAAAGGGACCCTGACGTTGGACTCCGGAAGTTCAGGCACCTGGTATCAAATTATCATACCGCAGGTAAAACCTGAACCACTATCGTAGTTCATGTAAAATGCCAATTAATTTGTCAGTAAGGACTCTGCGACTATACAACTCAACATTTCTTCCTGAGGCTGGCAGCTGATTCTTCCACTGGTTATAGTACTGGAGCAAATTCCTGCGAATACCCGCTTCATCGTTAGGTTCATTAATGGTTCCAGCCTGGGTTTCTGCGAGGATTTGTGCCGCATCCCCATCACACGGTCCTAACGCCAGAATTGGTTTTCCCGAAGCCAGATATTCAAAGAATTTGCCTGGTAAATTTCCAGGAGCCAATTGTGTTTGCGCCAATACCAACAGTTGCAGATCCGTGCATCCATAGAGGTTCAACAGGTGATCGTGTGGCAGATGATCTAGGAATTCGGTAATTGAACTTAATAAAGAATCCTGATTAATAAATTCTCTAAACTCTGAATTGACTTTACCGATAAATTCAATTTTGATTTGCTTGGCCAGCTCACGATCATCCGTACACATAGATTTTAGCACCAATAAAAACGGCTTGGGATTTCGAAGCGCATCCACCATGCCCATGTGCCGAATGGTAAATCGGGTGGTACGAATGGGTTTTACAGCCATAAAGTCCTCCTCATCAAATCCGTTGGTGATCAAGTCTACCGGCCTACCGCCCAAAATTTCAAATCGTGAAACATGAAAAGGCGCGATGGTGATAACCCGGTCAGCACGGGTTAATACAGAATGCTCAAGACGCACGTGTCTCTTCCGCGCCCAGGCGCCTAAATAAAAGGTATCGAGCAAATCCCATTCACTCCAGGGGTCGCGAAAATCAGCTACCCAACGCAGGGCCGGGTTTAATTTTTTTAACCGCAAGCCAATAAGATGAACGCTATGCGGAGGGCCCGTAGTTATGATGCGGTGTATGTCATGACGTTGTACAAAGTCAATTAAATACTCGACTGACGGTTTTACCCAAAAAATCCGCGCATCCGGTATGAACATATTTCCACGGATCCAGGAACTGACTTTTTGGAAGAGCGATTTCTTTCCTGAAGTGATGTAATCAGTTTGCTGAAGGTTTTTGCGCCCGAGAAAGGATGAGATCTTGGTAAATACCTGATAGGGTTCCCAAATCGGAAATCGAATAACCTCCACCGATTTTGGGACATCCTGTTGCAACGAGGTATCCTGAATCGTAAAGGATGGATTTTCAGGTGTGAAGACATAGGGTTCCCAACCGGCCCGCACCAGGTACTTCACAAACTTTAACCAGCGTTGTACGCCACTCCCGCCCGAAGGCGGCCAATAGTACGTGATGATCAACACTCGTTTATTCATGGGGAGTCAAAGGTTGTGCGATGTTTTCATTCGTAAGAAACTAAGGATCGAGCTTAACAAATCGGACTATTTTTTCCCATTGAGCTGGATTGAACCAGGTTATTTCCTGATCCTTTTTAAACCAGGTGAGCTGCCGCTTAGCGTAATGTCGGGTATTCCGCTTCAATAGTCGAATCGCTTCCTCTTTATCATAAGCTCCCTCCAGGAACCCAAAAATCTCACGATACCCAACCGTTTGCAAGGCATTCAATTGTCGTTTGTGGAAATACCGGGTGGCCTCCTCAAATAAGCCCGCTGCAATCATCGTATCCATCCGAGTATCAATTCGCTGATAGAGTTCTTCGCGGTCTAGTTCGAGTCCAACTTTGACGATTGAAAATGGGTGTTGGCGTTTACTTCTTTTTCGAAGCTCCAGAACGGGTTTGTTTGAAGCATAATGCAATTCAAGTGCCCGGACAAGCCGATGCGGGTTTTTACGGTCAACTTGGTCAAAATAGTCGGGGTCGATTTTCTTTACCTCATCCTGTAACCAACGCAGGCCCTTTTCAGAATAGTTGGCTATAATCGATTCGCGGGTTCCGGCTGGAATTTCAGGCATCTCATCAAAGCCTTCCAGTAGCGCCTGCACATACAAACCCGAACCTCCACAAAGTATGAGTACGTTATGATGTTGAAAAAGTTGATGAATTACCTGCAAGGCATCGCGACCATACGACCCAGCATCAAATGGATCTTCCAGCGAGTGGGAGTTAATGAAGTGGTGCTTGATCCGGTTAAGTTCGGCCTGGGTTGGCTTGGCTGTTCCAATGTTCAATTCCCGATAAATTTGTCTGGAATCAGCAGAAATGATCTCCGTTCCAAACAGTTCGGCCAAACGGATAGCCACCTCCGTTTTACCAACAGCAGTCGGTCCTACTACAACAATTAACTTTTTTCCGGGCACGGTCAAAATTACTCAATTGGCCCGGCTCATCATGGCCCCTATTGGCAAACTCGATATTTGCTTATCTTGCGGCAGCTTTATTCGCCACTACGAATGATCAAATACACCAATCAATTTCTGACCAAACTGGAAGATCTTATCGCGGAGTCTGACTACATCCTGCGATACGAAAAGGGAAATTTCAAATCAGGATACTGCTTACTAAAAGAGCAGAAAATCATGATAGTCAACAAGTTCTTTACTGTAGAAGGTAAGATCAACGCGTTGCTCGATATCCTCAAAAATCTTGAACTTGACACAACCCGGTTCTCGGAAAAGAATCTGAAACTTTACGAAGAACTGTCGCAAGCGGAACTGAAACTCTGACCGTGAGAGTCACCTTTTTGGGAACCGGAACCTCACAAGGAGTGCCCGTAATCGGGTGTACGTGTGAAGTTTGCCAATCCCTAGATTATCGCGATAAGCGATTACGGAGTTCCGTTCATATTCAGGTTAACGGAAAAAGTCTGGTAATTGACTCGGGGCCCGACTTTCGCCAACAAATGCTACGCGAGCGTATTGAAAAGCTGGATGCCATTTTATTGACGCACAGCCATAAAGATCATATTGCCGGATTGGATGATGTTCGCGCCTACAACTTTGTGCAGAAAATGGATATGCCGGTTTATGGAACCTCCTCTACCCTCCGGCAGTTAGAAGTGGAGTTCTATTATGCCTTTGAAAAAAATAAGTATCCCGGCACTCCACAACTAACGTTGTGCGAAATAGCGGATGCGGATTTTTCTATTCAGGATATTTCGATTACCCCACTGCCGGTTTTGCATTTCCGATTGCCCGTGCTGGGATACCGGATCGGTGATTTCAGCTACATAACCGATGCTAATCAGATACCGGAAGAAACCCTCACGCGATTGAAAGGAACCAAAATCCTGGTGATCAATGCGCTGCAACGGGAAAAGCACATTTCCCATTTCAACCTCCAAGAAGCGCTTGAAGCAGCGGGTAAAATTGGTGCTGATCAAACTTATCTCATTCACATAAGTCATAAACTCGGGCGGCACAACGTGGTGGAAAAGGAGTTGCCGAAATCCGTAGCCTTGGCTTACGATGGACTGGTGATTGAACTTTAGTTGTGCACAATAACTATTATTTTTTACGACAGTTGAGCCATCGGCTTAATCAGGAATTGTCCGGGTTCACCCTGGTAGCCTGTTTCAGTCAAAACAAGGAAGAATTAATTCTTGAGTTCAATAACAGCAGCCGGTCATTCTTTATTAAGGCGAGTCTGTTGTCCCACTTTTGCTGTCTATCATTTCCCGCAGGTTTTACCCGGGCCAGGAAAAATAGCGTAGACTTATTTTCAGAAATCATCCTGAAAAAAGTGGAATCCGTTGATTCCTTTGAAAATGAACGTTGCTTCGCCATCCAGCTGCAGCATGCTTATTTATTGCTGTTTAAAATGCACGGCAATCGGGCCAATGTCCTATTGGTAAAGGAGAACATCGTTGTCGGCATGTTTCGCAACCACCTCAAAGCAGATGCATCCCTGGATGTAACTAAGCTCAACCGGCCATTGGATTTTAGTTTTGCTCAGTTTGAGCGAGTTTATCCGGAGCTATCTTCCTATTACTTCACTTTGGGTAAAGTCGTTTGGGAGTATTGGCATCGGCAACACTATAACCGGCTTACCGTGACTGAGCAGTGGCAACAATTGAATCGTATCCGAAAAGAACTGGAGTCACCAACTTATTACCTAGGCAAGCAGGGGGAATCCATCCTTTTTTCCTTGCTACCCGTTGAGGATCCCATCCGGCAATTCACCGACCCGATCGAAGCGATCACCTATTTTTTTCATGAATTTTCTGCGTTACGAACGTTTCAGTTGGAACGGGCAACCCAACTCAAAAAAATCAAGGATCAGATAAACGGGACTATTTCTTACTGTCAGCATACGGAGCAAAAGTTGAATGACCTTGTACACGATCAGCATTATCAGTTGTGGGGCGATTTGATCATGGCCCATCTACACCGGATTATGCCTGGCGCCTCATCCGTTACTTTACCCAACTTCTATAACGATCACTTGATTATGATCAAACTCAAACCTGATCTAAATCCGCAACGCAACGCAGAACTATATTACCGTAAGGCTAAGAATCAGGAAATTGAAATCAAGCAATTGCGCGATTCGATTGCCCGAAAAAAGCAAGAGCTTGAAATTCTGCAAACAAAGTTACAGCACGTGCTTCACGCAACCGACTTGAAATCGCTACGGCAAACGAACGACCCAAAAACTCCATCAAAACGAATAACCCTCCCTTACCACGAATTTTTGTTTCAGGGGTTTAAAATTTGGGTGGGTCGAAATGCCGAATCGAATGATGAGCTTACGTTGAAATATGGATACAAGGAGGATCTCTGGCTCCATGCCAAAGACGTGGCCGGTTCGCATGTCTTGATTAAATATCAGGCCGGCAAAAATTTTCCTAAAGAGGTTATTGAACGAGCTGCCCAACTAGCCGCTTACAACTCAAAACGCAAAACTGAAACCTTGTGCCCGGTTATTGTTACCCCAAAAAAATTTGTGCGTAAACGAAAAGGCGATCCTGCAGGCACTGTGGTCGTGGAGCGCGAAAAAGTTATTATGGTTGAGCCCAGACTCTGATGAGAAACCGATATCCTTAATTGACCACGTGAACTTTAATCATATTCGAACGACCGCGTTCCTGTATTGGCATACTGGCCAGAATGATAAAAATGTCACCTGATTTTACATGGCCATCACGCTTCAGAATTTTCTCGACATCCGCGATCGTTTCATCTGTGGAAGAAGCCTTGTCATAATGATAGGCTTTGGTGGCCCACACCAGGTTCATCGTGTTTAGAATAGTATCGTTACTGGTGAAGGCAAAAATATTGGCATTAGGCCGGTGTGAGGAAGCTTTGATGGCTGCATACCCCAGCTGTGTCATGCCCACAATCGCTTTTGCATTTACATCCTTAGCCAATTTACAGGCGGTGAGAATCAAACTGTCGTTGAAGTAGTTACTTGATTTAGGATCTACATCGCGGAAGCGATAATAAATCTCGCCTTGCTTTTCCACCGAGCCGATCGTACGCACCATACTTCGGATTACCTCAATTGGATATTTCCCGGCAGCTGTTTCGGCTGACAGCATTAAGGCATCCGCACCATCCATTACGGCATTGGCAACGTCATTGGTTTCGGCCCGCGTAGGCCGAGGGTTTTCAATCATACTCTCCATCATTTGGGTGGCCACGATCACCGGCTTGGAAGCGCGATTACATTTCTGCACCAGCATTTTTTGAACCATGGGAACTTCTTCCATCCAGATTTCAACCCCCAAATCGCCCCGGGCCACCATCACCGCATCCGTAGCTTCAATAATGGCATCAATATTTTCGAGCGCTTCAGGCTTTTCGATCTTTGCCACGATTCGGGCATTCGACTTATTTCGGTTAATAATGTCGCGCAGAATTTCAATATCGGTTGGCTTGCGAACAAAGGAAAGGGCAATCCAATCCACCCCATTTTTTAATCCGAATTCAAGGTCCTCCATGTCCTTATCCGTTAGGGATGGGGCGGTAACCTTGGTAAACGGAAGGTTAATTCCTTTTCGGGATTTCAACGGGCCACCGTATACGATGGAACACACTACTTCAACACCATGAATTTCCTTCACTTTGAGTTCGATCTTGCCATCATCAATCAAGATCATATCGCCCACTTTCACATCGCGGGGCAGACTTTCATAGGACGTACTTACTCGTTTGGCATCGCCTAGCACTTCCTGGGTGGTGATGGTAATCGTGTCTCCGGCTTTGATCTCGATACCGGGTTGCATTTCATTAACCCTAATCTTAGGACCTTGTAAATCCAGGAGTAAGGCAACGTGAGTCCCTAATTCCTGATTGATTTCGCGCACATACTGGATTACCTTCAAATGATCTTCATGCTTGCCATGCGAGAAATTGAGTCGGAACACATCCACCCCTTCTTTCGTGAGTGCCTTCAACATTTCTTTGTTGTTTGACGCGGGTCCAACCGTTGCTACGATTTTGGTCTTGTTGTATGAGATGCGCTCCATGGAGGTTTGTTAGAAGATGAAATTATCTTTCGATTTTAAAGCGGCCAAAGGTATAAAAGCCACTAATTCGATGGAAGGAATATTACGCAAGAGTTCCTGCAATCGTTTGCTGTCCATATGAGCTTCGCCCTGGGTTAGTAGAATATAATCATAATGAGGAAACTCCGGGACCAACACATGTTTGGCCAATTCAGGTTCATTGGGTTTGTTGCGGAACAACTTCAGAATATTCACCTCGTTCTCGAACGAATAGTGTATGTATGAGGCAGTTGCCTTTTTTACCGATAGGTGGATATCCGCTTGTTTGGCAAGGCGTGATGCGAGTACGGAATTAACCTCCCATGCCAGCTTATAGCCCTTGGCGGAAGAAATGATCCCCAATAACTCAAAATCAAACGTATATTCGATTTCAAGCTTTTTTTTCTTCATTTTTGCCAACCAATTGGTATTCAGGTGACTTTAAAAAGTTTGACAATATTGCACCAAATCTCTTTATTTGCACAGATTTTTGAATACTCTAAACCTTAAAAACATGTCTGAAATCGCACAAAAAGTAAAACAGATCATCATCGACAAATTGGGCGTGGAAGAATCTGAAGTTACTCCGGAGGCAAGCTTTACCAATGACCTGGGAGCTGACTCCCTGGATACCGTAGAACTGATTATGGAATTCGAGAAAGAATTCAATATTTCCATTCCTGACGACCAGGCCGAAAACATCGCAACTGTAGGCCAGGCGATTTCTTACCTCGAGGAGAACGTAAAGAAATAATTGGTTTAGTCAGCTCTTCTTTCTCCACTAACGGATTGTATGACATTTAAACGAGTAGTAGTTACAGGTGCAGGCGCTTTAACCCCCATCGGAAACAACCTTCAACAGTATTGGGAAGGTTTAAAAGCCGGAAAAAGCGGTGCGGCCCCCATAACCCGATTTAACGCTACTCTCTTTAAAACCAAGTTTGCCTGCGAAGTTAAAGGCTTCAACATTGAAGACTTTATGGATCGCAAAGAAGGCCGCAAACTTGACCCGTTTGCTCAATACGCTATGGTGGTGGCTGACGAAGCCATTCAAGATGCCAACCTTCCGCTAGCTGAACTCAACCCCGACCGCGTTGGGGTAATCTGGGGTTCTGGTATCGGAGGGTTGTTTACTTTTCAGGAAGAAGTAAAGTCCTTCGCTAAAGGCGATGGAACACCTCGCTTTAATCCTTTCTTCATTCCAAAAATGATCCCCGACCTTTCGGCTGGTCATATCTCCATTAAGTATGGATTCCGCGGACCTAACTTTGTGACCGTTTCCGCCTGTGCCTCTTCCACCAATGCTATTTATGATGCCTTCACCTACATTAAACTGGGTAAAGCGGATATCATTGTAACCGGAGGATCAGAAGCTGCGGTATGTGAAGCCGGGGTTGGTGGTTTTAATGCCATGAAGGCCTTATCAGAACGGAATGACTCTCCGGAAACTGCTTCGCGTCCGTACGACAAAGACCGGGATGGTTTTGTTTTAGGTGAAGGTGCCGGTGCCTTGATCCTGGAAGAATATGAACATGCCAAAAAGCGAGGGGCAAAAATTTACGCAGAAATTTTAGGGGGTGGGCTTTCAGCCGATGCCTATCACATTACGGCACCCCACCCAGAAGGATTCGGCATCATTAAGGTAATGCAAAATGCCTTGGAGGATGCCGGTATTAAACCGGAAGAAGTTGATTATATCAATACC
>ERZ1066115.377-NODE-377-length-12364-cov-11.297262_pt1 | contig 12364 bp, 9 predicted proteins | sample MGYA00382762_ERZ1066115 | MGnify/ENA primary metagenome ERZ1066115 (study PRJEB33369, sample SAMEA5778345) | biofilm metagenome | biome: Industrial cooling water; feature: Water cooling tower basin; material: Biofilm | place: United Arab Emirates | collected... | reverse complement strand
CAAGGATAGCATTGCTCCGTTTACCCTGGATAACTTTCCTTATTTTTTCAACAATGCCAAGAAAGGGGTTCGGCATGCAGTACCCCTCAGTACATCGTTCCGCCTATTGAAGTTCTTTACATTCAGCCCCAGCTTAAATTATGAAGAACGTTGGTATTTTGAGAGACTGGCCTGGTCATATGACGAAAGTACCCGATTGTTTACGTCCACAACAGTTGATGGATTCAATCGGGTCTTCAATTATTCAGGGGGCATTGGCCTCATCACCCGAATTTATGGAACCCATGTTACAAAAAATCCCAACAAACGCATTCGGGCTATCCGGCATGTCATCAATCCTTCAGTTAACTACAGCTTTCAACCCGACTTTGCTGATCCGAAATACGGGTATTACCAACGGTTTACCACCACCGATGGTGCCGGCAATAAAACCGATGTCTTAAAATCGACCTATGAAGGTTTTGTCTATGGAAATGCAACTGCCGGCCGAAGCAGCGCGTTAGGGATGAGCATTAACAACAACATTGAAATGAAAGTGCGGGCACCCAAAGATACGGTGGATCGAAAAATCGCTTTGTTCAATACACTTGCTATTGCCAGTTCCTACAATTTTCTGGCCGACTCCTTTAAGCTGGCCAACTTTACCATTTCCGCCAACACCAATATTCTTAATGATAAAATAAACCTGAACTTTGGTGCCACGCTGGATCCCTATGAGTATCGGCAGATCATTACCGACTATCAAGATCCGGAAACGAAATTAATCCCCGTTTATTCCGAACGCAGAATAAGCCGTTATGTTTGGAATTCCGGCTCGTTGGGACGTATTGTCAATGCCAACTTTGCCTTTAGCACCAACCTCAACCCCAAAGGCCGCAATGCCGATCAGGAAATGCGGGATAAGGTGGCCAAATCGGACCTTTCCGATACGGATAAGCGATACCTGCTTCAAAACCCGGATGCGTATGTCGATTTCTCCATTCCCTGGAACCTGCGCATCAGCTACAACGTGAATTATATTCATGCTGAAAACCGTGATCCGGAGTTAACTCAGGCTATACGATTTAGCGGAGATCTCTCCCTTACTGAAAAGTGGAAGATTGTGTATAACTCGGGATTCGATTTCGAGAAAAGTGAATTTACGCAAACTCAGATCAGCATTAACCGCGATTTGCATTGCTGGCAACTCAGTTTAAACTGGGTACCCTTTGGCCGGTATCAGTCCTACAGCTTTTCGATTGGTGTTAAATCCGGAATGCTGCGCGATTTGAAACTGGATCGTCAGCGGAACTTCTTCGATAATTAACTACTTCAACCAGCTTTCAATTTCTTGCAAAGTCGGGTTTTGCACGCCTTCCAGTTTCAGTTTTTTACGCATGCCCGGAATATCATTGAACAGTTTCGTGGGTTTGACCGATTTGAGTTGTTCAATGGTTTGTATTCCTAATTTCTGCAGGATGGGAATCAATTCACTCCGTACTCCAATGGCCGCAAAATCGGAATCTGCGCTAACCTCCGCTTGCTTTTCCGGCTTCATCTGCGGGAAGAAAATGACATCCTGGATCGAGGGCGAATTGGTCATGATCATACTCAAGCGGTCAATACCAATGCCAAGGCCGGCTGTAGGCGGCATGCCATATTCCAACGCACGTAAGAAATCTTCATCCAACGTCATCGCTTCTTCATCACCGCGTTTGCCCAATTCCAACTGCTCTTCGAAGCGCTCTCGCTGATCCAGTGGATCATTTAATTCGGAAAATGAATTACAAATCTCCTTCCGGTTACAAATGGCTTCAAAGCGCTCCACCAGGCCCGGCTTGCTGCGGTGTTTCTTGGCCAAGGGCGACATCTCCAGCGGATAATCGGTAATAAAGGTTGGCTGAATCAGGTTTGGTTCACATTTTTCTCCAAAGATCTGGTCGATCAACTTGCCTTTTCCCATCGTAAGATCAATGGGCACATGCAACTTCTTGCAGGTTTCGCGCAACGCAGCTTCATTCATTTCCGAAATATCAATTCCGGTAAAATGATGAATGGCTTCATACATGGTAAACCGCTTCCAGGGCCGCTTGAAGTCAATGATATTCTCCCCCACCTTCACTTCAGTAGTTCCGTGCAGGTCCAGCGCCACCTTCTCAATCATCTCCTCCACCAAGTTCATCATCCAATGATAGTCCTTGTACGCCACGTACAATTCTACCTGGGTAAATTCCGGATTGTGGAATCGTGACATCCCTTCGTTGCGGAAGTCTTTCGAGAATTCATAAACGCCATTAAAGCCACCCACAATCAGGCGCTTGAGGTATAACTCATTGGCAATACGCAGGTACAAGGTCATATCCAGCGTATTGTGATGGGTCTTAAACGGCTTGGCCGCTGCACCGCCATATAACGGCTGTAAAATGGGAGTTTCCACTTCCAGATAACCTTTCTCATTCAGGTACTCGCGCATGGAGTTGACCAGTTTGGTCCGCTTCACAAAGGCATCGCGTACGTGCGGATTGACAATCAGATCCACATAGCGTTGCCGATACCGTTGCTCCGGATCGGTAAAGGCATCGTGAAGGGTCACATTCCCCTGCTCATCTTTTGTTTCTTTCACTACCGGCAATGGCCGTAATGACTTAGACAGGATTTTGAAACTGGTTACGTGTATTGAAATCTCTCCGGTTTGAGTCGTAAAAACAAAACCCTTAACACCAATTATATCCCCAATGTCCAACAGTTTCTTAAACACGACATTGTACAAGGTTTTATCATCACCCGGACAAATATCATCTCTGCGAAAATACACCTGGATGCGGCCTGTTTCGTCCTGCAATTCGGCAAACGAAGCGTTGCCCATAACCCTGCGCGACATGATGCGACCCGCAAGCGACACATCTTTATAATCGATCTTTTGATTGGGGTAGTTGGTATGGATATCGGCAGCCGAAGTGTTGATTTCAAACAATTCGGCCGGGTATGGATTGATTCCCAGCTTCATCAGTTCCTGCAAGCTTTGCCTGCGGATAATTTCCTGTTCGCTTAACTGCATGTGTATAAAAATAGAGGGCAAAATTAATCAAATGGCCGCTGGCACGGAAACCAGCCGCCCGCTTAGTTCTTGCCCTTTCTGCGAGCTAATTCCTTCCGGATCAGTGTTAATTCGCGACTGCTTTGACCCGCTACGGAAGTGTTTTCAGCGGCCCTGCGGATTAAATACGGCATGACCAACTCCACCGGACCATACGGTACATACTTCACCACATTATAGCCGGCCTTCGCCAGGTTAAAGGAAATATTGTCGCTCATGCCCAACAATTGGGCAAACCACACCCGTGGATCCTGAGGTGCCATTCCGTGCTTCTCCATGAGTACCGTCAGATACTGATTGCTGTATTCGTTATGTGATCCACACATCAGGCTCACGCGCTGCTTATTGTCTATACAAAATGCGAGGCCCTTGTTAAACGAGTCATCGGTTGCCTGTTTGTTTGGATGGATCGGGTTTTCATAGCCCATCTTTTCGGCCCGTTCGGCTTCCTTCTCCATATAGGCACCCCGCACCATCTTTACACCCAGGTAATAGTTGTGCATGACCGCCTCATGCATGGCGTTGCGCAGGTTGCCGAGCATGTCTTTCCGATACATCTGGTAGGTATTATATACGATCGCGCGCTTCTGGTTGTACTTGCGCATCATCTCGTAGGCGAGATCATCAATTGGATTCTGGATCCAACTATCCTCGGCATCGATCATGACCGGAACATCGTATTGAAAGGCGCGGGCACAAATTTTCTCCACCCGATCGCGGAAATGTTGAAAGGCTTCCTGCTCCTCGGAGGTCAATTCCTGTTTGCTTTGCACCTTCTCCAGTAAATCCATCATGACCAACCCGGTTGACTTAAATACGGTGAACGGGATAGCCGGATTACCTTTTGCTTGATCCAGTGTTTTCAGGATCTCGTTGGTAGTATGATCAAACCCCGCTTCATTTTTGGCGCCTTCGGCTGAATAATCGAGAATGGCCCCAACATGAAACCGATTTAAGGTAGTAATGGTGTTAACGCTTTGATCAATCGTTTCGCCACCACAAAAATGTTCAAACACAGTCGCCTTGATCAATCCTTTTACCGGCAGATGCAAGGCCAACCCTACTTTCGCCAGGCCCGTTGCCACAGCGGAAACCCAAGGGTGGTTAACGATCGAAAAAATAAAATTGGCCTTCTTCAATTCGCGATCTGACTTATAGGAGAACGCAACTTCGGTATCGGTAAAATGTACTTTGGGCTCTGCTTGCATACGTTTGCAATTGGTGGCACAAATATAAGATTGCCCCACATTTTTGAGTGATTTAAAGCCGCCCTACCAGCAGAAATGATTTAATTTGTTGAAATGTCAGTGGTTAAAATCTCAGCCGACCCATTGGAACTCCTGTCCGGGTTTCTGGCTCGTAAATCCTGGTCGCAACTAGCTGTTCTAACCGATTCCAATACACAGCAGGTTTGCTTTCCTCTGATACAATCTGCTGTAACAGGCATTGAGCCCTTCGTGGTACCAGCTGGCGAGGAACATAAAAATCTTGATACCTGTAAACTGGTATGGGAACACCTCACCCGCAAACAACTGGATCGCCATGCGTTGGTGATTATCATCGGAGGCGGGGTACTGGGCGACCTGGGTGGTTTCTGTGCGGCTACCTACAAACGGGGCATCGATTTTATTCTGGTGCCCACCACCCTGCTGGCCCAGGTGGATGCCAGTGTGGGCGGCAAGTTGGGCATCGATTTTTTGAATTATAAAAACCACATTGGGGTATTTCATGAACCCGTGGCTACGTTAATCAGCCCGGCCTTTTTAAAAACCCTTCCTGAGCGGGAACTGCGATCGGGATTTGCCGAGGTGATCAAGCATTGCCTGATTGCAGACCAGGCCATGTGGGCAGCACTCAAAAAGAATTCTTTGGCTAACCAGAACTGGGAAAAATTACTGACGCATTCGGTGGACTTCAAACGCAGCGTAGTGGTGACTGATCCTAAAGAAAAGGGGCTACGTAAAATTCTGAACTTTGGACACACGGTGGGGCATGCGGTTGAAAGTTACTTTCTGGAAGCCGGGCAACGGATTTTTCATGGCGAGGCAATTGCGCTGGGTATGATCGCGGAAGCGAACCTTGCGGTTTCCAAAAACCTGTTAAAGGAGAGCGAACTGGATGAAATTGCCGGATATCTGAAGCAAATCTATCCCTTGATCCGGTTGCCGAAGGATCGGACTGAAATTTTCCGATTGATGATCCAGGACAAGAAAAATAAGGATAATAGGATTTTGATGGCTATGCCTGAAGGAATAGGCAAGGCCCGGTGGGATGTGGAGGTTACCCTCGAAGAAATAAGCGCATCTCTGAATTACTATGAATCGATTTACACATAGTGTACGTCTGAATCATCAAAATCAGCTTTGGTTTTCTTGTTGAGTGCCTGCTTCAGATCTTCTGCTTTTTTGGAAACAAACTCCTTGGTCTTTTTCCCGCGATCACCGGTCAGTAACCAGGCTGCCAACAATGCACCTCCTGCTACCCCCAGACCGATCATTACTTTTTTAGTTGTTGTCATACTGGTGTTAACTCTCTTTCAAATTAAAATGTTTCAGTGTAACTCAAAAAATGTCCGATTAAAATTATTTTTAACATCCCTTTAACGCCCTACTCGTTGACTTCGTATCTCCATATTGAAAAGACCACCCGCATAACGGGCACCATCCATCGGCTCTCGTCATCAAAAAGCATCAGCAACCGGGCCTTGATTTTAAAAGCATTGAGTGGCAACCGATCAACTGTTAGCAACTTATCGGATGCGCGGGACACCGTATTGATGAACCGACTGGTTACGAGTAGCGATTCCGTATTGGACGTGATGGATGCCGGCACAACCATGCGGTTTCTCACGGCCTACCTGGGTGTAACCAACCAGGTTAAAACCCTTACCGGCACAGCCCGAATGAAAGAACGGCCGTTGGGAATTCTGGTCGAGGCCTTGCGTGCCTTAGGGGTATCCATCGATTATCTGGAAAAGGATGGCTATCCTCCGATTCAAACCAGGGGCTTCCATCTGCAAAAGACAGCCGGGCTCACCATTCCTGGTCATATCAGCAGTCAATACATTTCGGCCTTGATGATGGTGGCCCCCACGTTGCCGCAGGGGTTAACCTTAACGCTGACCGGCAAAATCGGGAGTGTGCCCTACATTGAAATGACAGCCGCCTTGATGGAGCAGTTCGGGGTGCATTGCTCCATCAACTGGCAAACCCAAACCATTCAAATTCCACCCCAACCCTATAGCCCGGCAAACATTACGGTGGAGGCCGATTGGTCAGCCATCAGCTATTGGTATGGTTTTACTGCGCTGGCCGAAACAGCAGAGTTAAGCTTACCCAATGTTTCAGAAAAATCATTGCAGGGCGATCGGGTGATTGCGCAACTGATGGAGCCGGTGGGTGTTCGCTCCATCTTCAAGAACAATCAGCTCGTTCTTACCAAGCAGGAATCCGTGAGCGAGATCCGGTGGGATTTTAAAGATTGCCCCGACCTGGCCCAAACCGTAATCCCGGTGTGTGCGGCTAAAGGAATTTCCGGTGAGTTCACCGGGTTGGAAAGCTTGCGCATCAAGGAGACGGATCGGATTGCCGCGTTACAACAGGAGATTTCAAAAATTGGCGCTGAACTCACAGAACCCCGCCCCGGCCACTGGCATTTGAAACCCGGAAAAATTACCGGGCCCATTCATATTCAGACTTACCATGATCATCGTATGGCGATGGGTTTTGCACCCTGGAGCACACAAACCCCACTCACCATTCATGATCCGGACGTGGTCAATAAATCATACCCCGGTTTTTGGGAGGATATGGCTGCTGTGGGGTTTGTTTTAAAGAAGTACCTTAACCCTGAATGAATCCGGTTCGGTCAGCGAACTTTTAAGTTCTGATTTCTCAATTCGAATACGTTGCCGTCTGTCATGGTCAGGATCAAATCGTATTTGATCACGGTTTCTGCATGCGGTTTCTTTTGCAGGCGAAATTCAAATCGATCCTGATCATAGATCATCAAGCCGGCAATAAAGGCAGGTATTGACTCCAGGTGCGTACTTCCCATATGTGTCATCCAAAAACGGGAACTGAAATCTGCACCTGGTTGAATCACATCTGTTCCACTATCCAGGGTAAACTGGTTGCGGGCAATAAATTGAATCTGTTGAAAGGTTTGAACGGCCTCAAGGGGTGCCGGTGAACAGGCATAGGCCACATGGCCGGGTAGACCTAGCGTGGTTTTGAATTCAACTATATTGAAATTACCCACTTCAATAATCGGGAAACTCTTATCGTAATCGTGAACCTGGGCGGTATCCAAAATTTGAAAATTGGGAGCCGTCAGGAAACTATTCCAACCCTGAATGTTTATACGCTTGGGCGGATCGGATCCAAAATCGCACCCACAGGGACAAATCAAACCACAGGAAATAGTCATTCCCTGTAGCAGAAAGGTTAACGCAAAATAGGCTACGAACTTTTTCATAGAATCAGGCTTTCGCCCGACAGCCTTTACCTTATTTAATATATCGAAAATCATGACCTGGCTTTACGGACAGCAAGGTTTCGTAAATCAGGTTAATCACATTCTCCACATCCTCCTTATGCACCGTTTCTACGGTCGTGTGCATGTATTTGAGGGGAAGTGAAATTAAAGCAGACGCAACGCCTTCGGCTGAGTAGGCAAAGGAATCCGTGTCTGTACCCGTTGAGCGCGACACCGCCTGGCGTTGGAACGGAATCTTCTTCTTCTGCGCTACCTCAATGATCATTTTCAGCACATTGTTTTGTACGGCTGGTCCATAACACAAAACGGGCCCCAAACCACACTTCAGGTTGCCACTCTCCTTTTTATTATACATAGGCGACTGGGTGTCGTGCGTGACATCCGTACAGATGGCCAGGTCCGGCTTCAGCCTGCGCGAAATCATTTCGGCACCGCGCAAACCAATCTCTTCCTGCACGGCATTTACGATATACAACCCAAAGGGTAATTTCTTTTTGTTTTCACTCAGTCTGCGCGTAACCTCCGCAATCATGTAGCCGCCCATACGGTTGTCCAACGCCCGGCCGGTGAGGTAGTTTTTATTGAGTTCAATCAATTCATCTTCAAACACGGCCACCGAACCTACATTCACACCCATAGCCTCCACTTCTTTTTTGGATTCGGCCCCGATGTCAATAAAAATATTTTTTAAGGTGGGCGTTTCTTCCCGGGCGGCATCGCGCACGTGAATGGCGGGCCAACCGAACACCCCTTTTACAATTCCTTTATCACCATAAATATTAACGCGCATAGAAGGCGCGATTTGGTGATCCGAACCTCCGTTTCTGCGTACATAGATATATCCATCATCGGTGATGTAATTCACAAACCATGAAATTTCATCGGCATGGGCTTCAATCACCACCTTGTAAGAGGCTTTCGGATTCACTATGCCTACCGCAGTTCCGTAAACATCAATCATATAATCGTTGATGTACGGTTTTATGTAGTCGAGCCAGATCTGCTGGCCCGTTTGTTCAAAGCCGGTGGGTGAAGCATTATTCAAATAATCGAACAGGAATTTTTTACTCTTTTTGTCCATAAATCAGGTCAATTTTTAAACACAACAAATCTACCAAATTGAAGGAACAACTAGGGTTCCAACTCTTCAAAATCAATATCCATGACGGCAAACTTTTGCCAGCCCACAAAATCAAAGTGCCACCATTCCGAGCTGTTTACCTTGAAGCCATGTTTCTCCATGGTATCGATCAACAATTTTCGGTTGGCCCGGATTTGCGGATCGGCCACCGGGGTTGAGGGCCAGGCTTCTTTCTTAAACGAGTCCCACTCGGTGGGCATGGGTAATTCCTTACCGGTTTTCAAATCAATCAGGGTTAGATCAAGGGCGCAACCGCGGTTGTGCCGCGAGCCTTTGTAGGGCGAGGCCACATAGGTCGTATCGCGGTACACTTCATAAAATTTTACCGTGGCCGAGTACGGGCGGTAACCATCAAAAATTTTTAATCCCAATCCTTTCGGTTTCAGGTCGGCCTGGATTTTTTTCAAGGCTTCGGCTACCGGTTTACGTGCATAGGCCCGCGCCAGATTATAGATTTTCTCGCCTGTAAAGTTATTGGTGGTCGCATAGCGGATGTCCAGCACCACCCCAGGAATGAATTTCTCCAGGTTGACCAATTCGTGGTCGGGGTTTTGGGTTACACTTGCCTTGTATTCGGCCAATTGCATAGCGGTTAGGCCGTATTTGTTCTGAGCGAGGAGGGATGAGGGATATAGTAAAATGATGAATAAATACTTCATGGCTCAAAATTTTAAATTTCAAGGATTCCGATTTCATCAGATGGTTATACCTGATCAGATAAGCTTCTAAAGTCCGGTAGTCAAGTTGATGAAATTGAAATGTTAAATCTATCCGGATGATGGACAAGCGCCTCTATCGCTTGGTTTTAATCAGAATTACTCCATTGTTACCCTGTACCCCATACTGCGCTGACTCTTGTCCGGACTTAAGTACACGCACATAATCAATATCAGTAACGGCTACCAGGGGCTCAGCATTCTCATATCCAAATCCAACATTCACTCCATTGATGACAAATAAAGGTTCTAACTGTCCGCCCACGGAGTTGTTACCGCGAACGGTTACCATCACCTTACCTCCTGCTTGAATCACTTGTATTCCCGGTACCCGCTTTAAGTAATCGGCTAATGACATGGCCGGATTATCGGTTGCAAATGTATTGGCATCCACACCCGCAGATGAACCCATTTGAGTAGTCGAACAGGCTGTCACAATCAAAAGTAAAATTACCAACGAAGTTTTCATGTGTTGAAAATACTAAATTAATTCTCCACGAATACGATCTACCCGAATCAATCACATCATCTGATGCCGTTAAAAATTGCCAATTCAATAGAGCCGGAATTCACTACCTTTAATTGATTATTTCTACCTATGAAACTCTTCAAACGACTGCTCATCGCGCTCTTTATTCTGATTATTCTAGCTGCCTCAGGTGTGTACCTGTTTTTGCTCACCACCAAACCCACCTATTCGGGTGAACTGCGGTTAACCGGGTTGACAGCACCGGTAGAGGTCTATTATGACGATTACGGCATTCCGCATATCTATGCGCAACATGAAACCGATGCCTATTTCGCCTTAGGGTATGTGCATGCCCAGGATCGGTTATTCCAAATGGAAATGATCAGACGGGCTGCCAGCGGCCGGCTTTCAGAAGTTTTAGGTAAGGATATGTTGAATGTGGACAAATTATTCCGGACCCTCGGCCTGAACGAATTTGCCCGCGCCCACGCCCAACAATTTCTTGGCACCGATACCTCAGCATTCCAAAAATCAGCCCTCGCCTACCAACGCGGCATCAACGAGTTTGTACGCACCGGAGAAACACCCCTGGAATTTTCCATCATTGGCATACCGAAGACCGAATTTACTCCTGAAGATATTTACCTGGCCGTTGGTTTTATGTCCTTCGGTTTTGCCGAAGGCTTGCGCATAGATCCGGTACTGGAAAAAATAAAAACCGAATTGGGTGCGGAGTACCTGAAAGACCTGGCCGTACAAACACCAGCCAATGCCGTACGCATCAAAAATTTCAATGGCAAAGGGAATATACCGTCCACTGACTCCCTCATTTCCTTTCTCACCGATGCTCTGGAAAAAATTCCCGTACCCCTGTGGCAAGGCAGCAACGGTTGGGCTGTGGCCGGTAACCGCACCGCCTCCGGGTTGCCCATCCTGGCCAACGATACCCACATCGGGTTTGCACAACCGGCCGTTTGGTATGAAGCCCATCTCGAATATCCCGGCTACCGGTTTTACGGTCATCACATCGCGGGCATCCCCTTTGGATTGCTGGGGCAAAATCATTTTGCGGGCTGGGGTCTTACCATGTTTGAAAATGATGATACCGATTTCTTTTATGAAGAAACCAATGAAGACGGGCAAGTGAAATACAAAGGCGAGTGGGTGGATTTAACCTGGCGCAAGGAAATCATTAAGGTGAAAGACGAGGTTGATTTTGAATTAACCATTCCGGTTACTCCGCATGGCAACATGATCTCTGGCATTGTTGACCACACCGAAGAACTAAAACCCGCCTCCTTATGGTGGCTATTGAATCACGAAACCAATTATGCCCTACAGGCCGCCTACCAACTTAATCATTCCCAAAATTTTGCTGATGTTGAAAAAGCGGCCGCCTTATTTTCGGCCCCGGGCCTTAACCTGATGTATGCCGATGCGCACGGAAACATTGCCTGGTGGGCCGTGGCAAAACTTCCTATCCGGCCATCGCACGTTGTCTCCAAATTTTTTCTGGATGGCGCCAGTGGCACGGATGAATATCAAGGATTTTATGACTTTTCAAAAAATCCCCATGCCGTAAACCCACCCTGGGGGTATGTGTATTCAGCCAACAACCAACCCGATACGGTGGATGGGGTTCTCTATCCCGGATATTATTACCCCCGCAGCCGGGCCGGACGTATTGAAGAATTACTGCAGGAAAACAAGAAGTGGACTGTCGATGATATGAAAGCGCTCAACCTGGATGTTACCTCGCGCATGCATGCTGACATCGCCCATCAGCTTGCGGCCATCCTTACGGAAATCAACCAACCTGAATTCCAGGAGCTAACCGCGCAATTGCAAAACTGGAACGGTCAACATGAAACCGATCTGACCGCGCCTTCGATTTATTACAACCTGCTTTCGCAAACCATGCGCCTGGCCATGGCCGATGAAATTTCACACCCGGCATTCGAATCGCTGGCTGCTACCTCCCTGTTGAAAAACAGCTACGAGCAATTTATCGGCAATGAAAATTCGCCCTGGTGGGATGACACCAAAACCGAGGGTCGGGAAACCCGGGCCCAGATTGTAGAACAAGCGGCCAAAAAAACAATCAGTCTGCTCAGCGCCATTGGCGGCCGTAATCCTGCTGACTGGAAGTGGGGAAAAGTGCACACCCTCACCCACAAACATGCATTCGATGCCGTGAAACCCTTGCGGTCATTCTTCAATGTGGGTCCGTTTGAAGTGCCGGGAGGCAGTGAAGTGCTCAACAACCTGCATTTCAGTTTGGATACCACCGGCTATTTTCATGTGGATGGGGGCCCGGCCCTGCGCAAAATCACCGACTTTGCCGATATGGAAAATGGTGAAACCGTTTCGCCATCCGGTCAATCCGGCAACGTGATGAGTACCCATTACAGCGACCAGGCGGTGATGTATGCGACCGGACAATTCCGCAAGATGCTGATGAACCG
>ERZ1066115.376-NODE-376-length-12391-cov-18.587468_pt1 | contig 12391 bp, 10 predicted proteins | sample MGYA00382762_ERZ1066115 | MGnify/ENA primary metagenome ERZ1066115 (study PRJEB33369, sample SAMEA5778345) | biofilm metagenome | biome: Industrial cooling water; feature: Water cooling tower basin; material: Biofilm | place: United Arab Emirates | collected... | reverse complement strand
CGCACAGCCACACCCACGCCGATGGCTCGACCCACAGCCATGCCCATGATCACGCCGGCGACCATGAACACGAACAGGCTCACCACCACGCCCACGAGCATGCGCACGAACACCCGCATCACCACGGCGTCGGCGGCGATCTCGACTACGGCAGCGGCCCGGCCCGCGCCCATGTGCCGGGGATGAGCCAGGCGCGGATGGTGCAGATCGAGCAGGACATCCTCTCGAAGAACGACGGCTACGCCCGCAGCAACCGTGCCTGGTTCGACGAGCGCGGCATCTTCGCGCTCAACCTGGTTTCCAGCCCCGGCTCGGGCAAGACCACGCTGCTGTGCAAGAGCATCGAACTGCTCAAGAACGAGGTTGCGATCAACGTCGTCGAAGGCGACCAGCAGACCGCCAACGACGCCGAGCGCATCCGCGCCACCGGCGTGCCGGCGCTGCAGATCAACACCGGCAAGGGCTGCCACCTCGACGGCCACATGGTCGGCCACGCCATGGAACGGCTCAAGCCGGCCGACAACTCGCTGTTCCTGATCGAGAACGTCGGCAACCTGGTCTGCCCGGCGGCGTTCGACCTCGGCGAACACCACAAGGTGGCGATCCTCTCGGTCACCGAGGGCGAGGACAAGCCGCTCAAGTACCCGGACATGTTCGCCGCCGCCGACCTGATGCTGCTCAACAAGTGCGACCTGCTGCCCTATCTGCAGTTCGACGCCGACCTCGCCGAAGCCAACGCCCGCCGCGTCAATCCCAAGCTGACCGTGCTCCGCGTTTCGGCGACCAGTGGCGAAGGCATGGCCGCCTGGCTGGACTGGATCCGCGCTGGCCTGCGCGCCCAGGCCGGCAAGCGCGAGGCCAGCGTCGACCAGCTCAAGGCGCGCATCGCCGAACTCGAACGCCAACTCGCCGCGCGCTGAGCGGCGCGCGCCAGAACGGGAAAAACGGGCAAATTCACGGTCGACCGTGGCGCCGCCCCTTTTTTTCGCAGTCCGCACTTTTTCTGAGGTTTCCCGCGCATGTTCTCGATCATTGTTGCCTTGTTGTTGCTTGCCGCCGGGGTGGCGGCGATTTACCTGATCCTGAAAAAGATGACCGAGGAGGGGACCGACATTGCCGCGCCCGGCAGTTGCCGGCGCGGCCTGTGCGGCAAGCCCGGCAGTTCGGCTTGCGGGCAGCCGGAGCCGGTTGCCGAGGAGGCGCCGCCGGGCAGCGGGCCGCGTGCGGGCTGAGACGGTCGCTCAGGGAAAATCTCCTGCCGCCAGCTACGTTTTAAGCGGCTGGCAAGCGCTTCGGCTGGCGGTGCAGGTGCTGGCAGCCTGTCGGCCTTAAGTTGGTTGGCTGCAAAATGATTGGAGCCGGTCCGTATTTCCCCGGCTTTCGGCGCGAATGGGGCCACCATTCGCTTGAAACCCGTGAAAATCTGTCCTCGGCCCACTCATTTTTCGCTTCGACCCATTAAGCCCGACAGGCTGCTAGAATGGCGACCCGATTGCGCACTGCACCATGACGCCCCATGAGTGACGAAACCAACCTGACCGAAGCCGATACCGTCAAGGACGACCTTGCCGAAGTGCAGGATCTGCTCGCCAAGCATCGTCTGGTTGAGGATGTGGTGCGCCGGCAGGAAGGCACCCGCCACGATCTGGTCGAGAACCTCGTCCATCGCCAGCATATCGGCGAACTGCGGGCGTTGTTTGCGCGGCTGCCGACGGTGTCGGTGGCGCTGATCCTCAGCGCCCTGCCCGACGAAGACCGGCTGATCGCGTGGAACGAGATCGCCGAAGAGCGGATCGACGACATTCTCGAACTGCTCTCCGAGGAAATCCGCGAGGATCTGGTCGGCGATGGCCACCACACCAGCACCAAGGTGATGGTCAATGCTTTCGAATTGCACAATGGCCGGATGCGTCAGATCACCGTCGACCGGCCCGGCCAGCTGGCCAACATCAAGCCGATCTGGGTCGACCTGGTGGCGCCGACGCCGCGCGTGCGCGACTGGGTCGGCCGGCATTTCGGGCTGGAACTGCCCGACCCGGAAGACCTGACCGACCTCGAAGCCTCGGCGCGTTTCTACATCGAGGACAACGGCGAAATCCACCTGCACTCGGACTTCCTGCTCGACCTCGATACCGAGTCGCGCAACGTGCCGGTCGCCTTCATCCTGTACAAGGACATCCTGTTCTCGGTGCGGACCGAAGAACTCCCGGTCTTCCGTCTGCAGCGGCTGCGCGCGCGCACCCAGCCCGGCTACGTGACCTGCGGCACCGACGTGCTGCTCGACTTGTACGCGGCCGACGCCGAGTATTCGGCGGACGCGCTCGAGGACGTCTATGCCGACCTCGAATCGGCCGGCCGCCACGTGCTGAACACGCGGATGACCGACGAGGAGGCCGGGCTGATCCTGGCCGACATCGCCCGCCAGGAAGACTTGAACGGACGCATCCGCCGCAATGTGCTGGATACCCGCCGCGCGGTGTCTTTCCTGACCCGCGCCAAGTTCCTCTCGGCCCAGCAGCAGGAAGACGCGCGCCAGATCATGCGCGACATCGAATCGCTCGACGGCCACACCTCCTTCCTGTTCGGCAAGATCAACTTCCTGATGGACGCGGTGGTCGGCTTCATCAACATCAACCAGAACCAGCGCATCAACAAGCTGACCAAGCTGTCGATCGTGTTCATGCCGATCAACATCGTCGCCGGGATCGGCGGCATGTCGGAATTCTCGATGATGACCGAAGGCGTCGCCTGGCCGGTGTCCTACGGGGTGCTGACGGTGACCATGGGGATCATCGGCTGGCTGACCTATCTCGCCTTGCGCCAGGCCGAGCAGCGTGAAATCCAGCGCAAGCTGGAAAGTACCAGCGCCGCGCTGAAGCGGCCGAACGCGCCGACGGCCAAGGGCTGAGCCCGGAGCCGACGGATCACCGCCGGCTTGGGCCTGGTGGCCCATGAAAAACGGCGCCTCGCGGGCGCCGCTTTTGTTGGCCGGTAATCCGGTACGGGCTTACTTCAGGCTGGCAAAGTAAGCGTCGGCGGCGGCGACCGTTGCCGCGATCTCGGCGTCGCTGTGCGCGGCCGAGACGAAGCCGGCTTCGAAGGCCGACGGTGCGAAGTAGTGGCCAGCATCGAGCATGGCGTGGAAGAAGCGGTTGAAGGCTTCCTTGTCGCAGGCCAGCACCGCGTCGTAAGTGCTCGGGCATTGCTCGGCGAAATAGAGGCCGAACATGCCGCCGACGTTCTGCGCGGCGAAGGCGATGCCGTGTTTTTGCGCAGCGGCGACCAGGCCGTCGCAGAGGCTGCGGGTTTTCACGGTCAACGCTTCGTAGAAGCCTTTTTGCTGCACCAGCTTCAGCGTCGCCAGGCCGGCAGCCACCGCAATCGGGTTGCCCGACAGCGTGCCGGCCTGATAGACCGGGCCGAGCGGGGCGATTTTTTCCATGATCTCGCGCTTGCCGCCGAAGGCCGCCAGCGGCATGCCGCCGCCGACCACCTTGCCGAAGGTCGACAGGTCCGGGGTGATGCCGTAGTAGCCCTGGGCGCTGCCGAGGCCGACGCGGAAGCCGGTCATCACTTCGTCGAAAATCAGCACGGCACCGTGCTGCGCGGTCAATTCGCGCATCGCCTTGAGGAATTCGGCGCTCGGCGCAATCAGGTTCATGTTGCCGACCACCGGCTCGACGATCACCGCCGCGATCTTGTCGCCATAGCCCTGGAAGGCTTCGGCCAGCGCCTGCGGGTCGTTGTAGGGCAGGACCACGGTGTTTTCGGCGATGCCGGCGGGGACGCCGCCGGATGACGGGTTGCCGAAGGTGAGCAGGCCGGAGCCGGCTTTCACCAGCAGGCTGTCGGAATGGCCGTGGTAGCAGCCCTCGAACTTGACCAGCAGGTCGCGGCCGGTAAAGCCACGGGCCAGGCGGATCGCACTCATCGTCGCTTCGGTGCCGGAAGAGACCAGGCGGACCATGTCCATCGACGGCACCAGCTCGCACAGCAGATCGGCGATTTCGATCTCGCGTTCGGTCGGGGCGCCGAAGGAGAGGCCGTCAACGACGGCGGCCTGCACCGCAGCGATCACTTCGGGGTGGGCGTGGCCGAGGATCATCGGACCCCAGGAGCCGACGTAGTCGGTGTACCAGCGGCCGTCGGCGTCCTGCACCTGGCTGCCGGCGCCCTTCTGGAAGAACAGCGGGGTGCCGCCGACCGAGCGGAAGGCGCGGACCGGCGAATTGACGCCGCCGGGGATGTGGCGCTGGGCGCGCGCGAACAGTTGTTGGTTGCGCGAGGAGGCTTGAGCGGTCATGGGTGTTTTCCTTGAAAGATCACTGCGCGAAAAGTTGTTGATACTGGCCGGCGCGGGCCGCGATGTCCGGCGCCGAAAACAGGTCGCTGATCACTGCCAGCAGGTCGGCGCCGGCAGCGAGCAGTGGCGGCGCGTTGTCCAGGGTGATGCCGCCGATGGCGCAGGTGGCGACGGGGAATTCGGTTTTTGCCGCCGCAAACAGGTCGACCGTGGCGCGCGGCGCATCAGGCTTGACCGACGACGGATAGACCGCGCCGAAGGCGACGTAGTCGGCACCGGCGCGCACGGCGGCGCGGGCGCGCTCGAGTTCGCCGTAGCACGAGGCGCCGAGCAGCTTGTCCGGGCCGAGGATGGCGCGGGCGGCGGCCAGGCAGCCGTCATCACCACCGAGGTGCACGCCGTCGGCATCGACCAGCCGGGCCAGCGCCAGGTCGTCGTTGATGATCAGGCAGGCGCCGTGCTGGCGGGTCAGCGTGCGCAGGGCGCGGGCGCGGGCGACGCGCTCGGGCATGGTGCTTTGCTTGTCGCGGTACTGCACGATGCGGCCGCCGCCGGCGAGCACGGCGGCAACGTCGGCAAGCAGGCGGTTGGCATCCGCTTGTTCCGGGGTGATCGCGTAAAGGCCGTGTAATGGCCGTGGCTGCCGGCGGGCTTCAGTCATCGCTACTGCCCTCGGCGGGGTCGGCGTTCTCGGCAGCGGCATCGGTTTCGTTGTCGCGCGCCCAGAACAGGCGGTCGGGGATGAACTGGCCCATGCCGCCGCGAAAACCGTTTTTCAGGGTCTGCCAGGTGTAGTCCTGGGCGTCGCGCACTGCCTCCTCGACGCTGGCGCCGCCGGCGATCATTCCGGCGACCGCCGAAGCCAGCGTGCACCCCGAGCCGTGGTAGCTGCCCGGCAGGCGCGGCCAGCGGTCGGCGCGCAGCTGGCCTTCGGGACCGTAGAGGGTGTTGATCACTTCCGGCGTGTTTTCATGGGTGCCGGTGATCAGCACGTACTGCACGCCGAGTTCGCGCAGGCGCTGGGCGCAGACGTCGATGTCGGGCTCCTGTTCGTCCTCGTCGCTTTCGACCAGCCGGCGCGCTTCCGGCGCGTTGGGGGTGAGCAGCGTGGTCTGCGGCAGCAGCAGTTCGCGCATCGCGGCGATCATTTCCTCGCCGGAGAGGTTGTCGCCGCGCCCGGAGGCCAGCACCGGGTCGAAAATCAGCGGAATTTCGGGGTAATCGCCGACGATCTCCGCCACTGCGACGATGTTTTCGACGCTACCGAGGACGCCGATCTTGAAGGCGGCGACCGGCATGTCTTCAAGGATGGTGCGCGCCTGCTGTTCGAGCAGTTCGGCACTGGTCGGGTGCACGCTGCGGACGCCGACGGTGTCTTGCACGGTCAGGGCGGTGATCGCGGTCAGCGGGTGGCAGCCGAGGCTGGCCAGGGTCAGCAGGTCGGCCTGGATACCGGCGCCGGAGGAGGGATCGCTGGCAGCAAAGACCAGCACCTGGGGCGGGCAGGGGGCAATCGGAGAGGGCAAGGTCGGCAGGGTCGGGAAAGACGGAAGCAAGCACACAAGGCGGCGATAGCCACCCGGACGGGCCGCCGATTGTATCCCGAATCCCGCGTCGGGCAGGGCGAACTGGATCAACAAAACGGGCACCATTTTTTCGCCGGCTGCCCTTCCGTAGTATGATCCGAAGGTTAAGGGAAATCTGCCGGCCGGGCCCGGTCAGGCGATTTTCCCGACTTCGGGGAGGGACGCAAATTGGTCGATTCAGCGAAACTGGCAGGTCTGACCGTGATGGTCATTGATGACAGCAACACCATACGCCGCAGCGCCGAGATTTTCATGTCGCAAGCCGGCTGCCAGGTCATTCTGGCCGAGGACGGTTTCGACGCGCTGGCCAAGATTGCCGACCATTTGCCCGCCCTGATCTTCTGCGACGTGATGATGCCGCGCCTCGACGGCTACCAGACCTGTTCGCTGATCAAGAAGAATCCCCGCTATGCCCATATCCCGGTGATCATGCTCTCGTCCAAGGACGGCCTGTTCGACCGGGCGCGCGGCAAGATGGTCGGCTCCGACCGTTACCTGACCAAGCCTTTCACCCGCGACAGCCTGCTCCAGATCGTCGCGGCCTATGCCGAGGCGCAGGCCCAGGAGGCCGGCGTGGCCAACGCCGCATGATCCGCAACACCCCAACGAAGCACCCATGCCCATAAAAAACATTCTCGTCGTCGACGACTCCCCGACCGAACGCTATTTCACCGTCGACATCCTGACCCGCGCCGGCTACCACGTGACTACCGCCAACAATGGCGAAGAGGGCATCAGCAAGGCGCGTAGCGAGCGTCCCGATTTGATCCTGATGGATGTGGTGATGCCCGGCCTCAACGGTTACCAGGCGACCCGCACGCTGACCCGCGACGAAAGCACCAGCAATATCCCGGTCATCGTGTGTACCTCGAAGGGCCAGGAAACCGACAAGATCTGGGGCATGCGCCAGGGCGCGGTCGATTACCTGGTCAAGCCGCTCAATCCCGAAGAACTCCTGCAACGGATCGCCGCTCTCGCCTGATGCCGCACAAGACCAGCCTGCGCGAATTCCAGTCCTATCTCGCCGACCGCCTGCAGCAGGCGGTGGCCGGGCGCACCAGTGCTTCCTGGCTGGGGATCGAGTCAGGCGGCGAGAACTGGCTGGTCGACCTCTGCGATGGCGGCGAAATCGTGCCGACGCCGCAGGTCAGCGCCGTACCGCTGACCCGCCCGTGGTTCGCCGGCGTCGCCAATGTCCGGGGCACGCTGTATGCGATTACCGATTTTTCAGCCTTTCGCGGCAAGGCGGCAACGCCGCGCAATGCGCATGCCCGTCTGCTGCTGGTCGGCTCCCGTCATGGCGTCAATGCCGGCCTGCTGGTCGGCCGCACCCTCGGCTTGAAAAATCCCGACAGCTTTGCCGAGCAGGTGGCCGGTGGGCGCGGCCCCTTGTGGGGAACCCGGCGTTTTGCCGACCCGCAGGGGCGGCTCTGGCACAAGCTCGACGTGCGGGCGCTGCTGGCCAGCCCCGAATTCATGAATATCGCCAACTGAGCCGGCTCAAAAGGAGGAAGGCAAGGTGTTCAGCATCCAGAATCTGCGCGGCAAGGAGCTTGCCAATGGCATCGCTGAGGGCATTGTCGCCGTTGCTGCCGAGCGCCCCGAGGTTGCGCGCCGGGTTAAATTGTTTGGTGGCGTCCTTGCCGCGCTGCTGCTGACCACCGCCGGTCTGGCCTACTACGACAAGCGCGAGTCGGCGCATGCCACGGCGTATGTCGCGGCGGCGGGCGAGATGCGGATGCTGTCGCAGCGCCTGGCCAAGGCCTCGTCGCTGGCGCTGCAGGGGCAGCCGCAGGCCTTCGGCCAGCTCCGGGAGTCGCAGCAGAAGTTCTCGCAACTACTCGACAGCCTGACCCAGGGCGGCGATGTCGGCAGCAGCGAGGTGCCGCCCTCGCCGGCGGTGGTGGCCGCATCGCTGGAGGCGCTCAATACGCGCTGGCGGCCGACCGAAAAGGACGCGCAGGCACTGATCGCCCAGGAAAAGAACCTGGTGGCGCTGGGGCAGCACGTGGCCACGGTCGACGCCAAAAATACCGAATTACTGGAGTTGACCGAGCAGTTGGCGACCCTGAAGCTGCAGGCCGGCGCGGTCGCCCGCGAAATTGCGGCCGCCAACCAGCTGGTAATGCTGACCCAGCGCACCGCCAAGAATGCGTCGGCGCTGCTGGTCGGGCACGAGATCAACCCCGAGGTCGCCTTCCTGCTCGGCAAGGACACCAACAGCTTCCGCGATCTGTTGCACGGCTTGTTGCGCGGTAGCGAAACCCTGCGCCTGTCGGGCAGCAACGACGGCAGTAGCCAGGACAAACTGAAACAGCTGGAAAAGGCCTTTGCCAATTACGACAGCGCCATCACTGCGATTCTCGGCAATCTGCAGGTGCTGACCCAGGCCAAGCAGGCCGGTGCGCGCATCTTCAACGACAGCGAAAACCTGCTCAAGGCGACTGACGAACTGGCGACCGCGTATCAGGAAAATCTCGGCGAGCGGACGCTGACCACCACTTTGTTGCTGGTGCTGACGCTGGCGGTGCTGACCACGCTGGCGCTGCTGATCCGCGTCTACTTCGCCGACAGCGCGCGCCGCGCGCGCGAAGCCGAGGAGCATCGGCAGGCGTCGGAAAAGATCAACCGCGAGAACCAGGAGGCGATCCTGCGCCTGATGAACGAACTCGGCGACCTGGCCGACGGCGACCTGACGGTGACCGCGACCGTCACCGAGGACATCACCGGGGCGATTGCCGATTCGATCAACTACACCATCGAGGAGTTGCGGCTGCTGGTCGGGCGGATCAACGATGCCTCGACGCGGGTCAATGCCGCGACCGAAATTGCCCGCAAGACCTCCGGCGAACTGCTCGCTGACGCCCAGCGTCAGGCCGGCGAGATTCGCGGTGCCGGCAAGCTGGTGCTGGACATGGCCCAGTCGATGAAGGCGATTTCCGGCAAGGCCTCGCGTTCGGCCGAAGTGGCTGACCAGTCCTTGCAGGCTGCCGAGAAAGGCAACGCGGCGGTGCAGGACTCGATCAAGGGGATGAACGAAATCCGCGAACAAATCCAGGAGACCGCCAAGCGGATCAAGCGCCTGGGTGAAAGTTCGCAGGAGATCGGTGAAATTGTCGAGTTGATTTCCGATATCACCGAGCAAACCAATGTCCTGGCGCTGAATGCGGCGATCCAGGCGGCGACTGCCGGCGAGGCCGGGCGTGGCTTTACCGTCGTCGCCGAGGAAGTGCAGAGGCTGGCCGAGCGTTCGGCCGAGGCGACCAAGCAGATCGCCGACATCGTGCGCACGATTCAGGGCGATACCCAGGATGCGGTCTCGGCGATGGAGCGCTCGACCCAGGGCGTGGTCGAGGGCGCCAAACTGTCCGATGCCGCCGGTCAGGCGCTGATTGGCATCGGTCACGTTTCCAGCGACCTGGCGACGCTGATCCGCCATATTTCGGCCGATACCCAGGGGCAGGCCGACACCGCCCGGGCGGTGGCGTCGCGGATGCAGGAAATTCTCAAGCTGACCGGCCAGACCAACGCCAACTCGCAGCGCACCGCCCAGGCGGTTGATGAGCTGACGGCGCTGGCCAATGAACTCAAGGGCTCGGTGGCCGGCTTCAAGGTCGGCTAGGCAGGAACGCAGGCATGAAGCAAGCAGATCATTTCGATAGCGAGCGGCTGGGCTGGATCAAGCCCGACCTGGAGCGCTCCCTGGCCGCCGCAGCGGCGGCACTGCAGGGTTTTGGCAGCGACGGCGACGCCGGGCATCTATTGCAGGCGCGCGAGGAAGTGCATCGTGTTGCCGGTGCCTTGACCCTGCTCGGCGGTCTCGACGGTCTGCTGCGATTGCTGGCCCGTTGCGAGGAAATCCTGGCCCGTCCCGCCGATCCGCCCGACCAAACGCTGCTCGCCCGGCTGCAGGCCGGGGTGGCCGAAGTCGGCAGCTATCTTGACGACCTGCTCGCCGGCCAGCCCAATCAGGCGTTGCGCTTGTGGCCGGTTTATCGCGATCTGTGCGCAGGCGACGATCCACCCGCCCAGCGGGTGGATCTCTTCCATCCGTTGCTGCAGCCGTTTCCGCCGGTGGGCGGCGATGATGCCGCCAGTGTGCCCGCCGAGGAGCGCGCGCTACGACTCAAGACCGCCCGCCTGGCGTACCAGAAAGGCCTGTTGCTGTGGCTGAAGAAGCCGGAAGAAGCCGAAGGTGGCCGCCGGCAGATGCGGGCCGCGCTGCAGGTGATTGCCGACTGCCAGGAGGCCGGCGAAGAGCGCTCGCGCTGGCGGGTGGCCGTCGCCTTCCTTGATGCGCTGGCGCTGAGTGCGGTCGCCGGTGATCCGCTGGCGCGCAATCTGTGTTCGCAGCTTGATGCGCGCATTCGCCGCCTGCTCGAAGGGCGGGGCGGCGAAGACGGTGAGTTGCTGCGCCAGTTGCTGTTCCAGATTGCCCAGGTGGCGCCGACGGTCAGTGAAGCGGTCGCTGCCGTCCATGCGGCCTGTGGCTTGGCTGCCGTCCGCGCACCGAACAGCCTCGTGATCGGGACCCCCGAGCCGAGCTTGCGCCGTCTGCGCGACATCCTGCAGGCGGCCGAGGACGACTGGCGCCGCTTCTGCAGCGGCCAGGCCGCCAGCCTGGCCGATTTTGCCCAGCAGATCCTGCAGGCGGCACTGCTTTCGCACGAACTGGGCAATACCGACCTGCGTCGGCTGGCCCAGGGGCTGACTGCCGTCGTCACCTGGCTGGTCGAGGCTCCCTCGCGCCATCGCGATGCGGTGGCGATGGAGGTGGCCACCGCCATCCTGCTCTTCCAGAATGCGCAGCAGCAATTCCAGCACCTGGACCGCGAATTCGCGGTCCAGGTTGATCGCATGGTGGATCGTCTGCATGCCTGCATCGCTGGCCGCATCCCGGTCAATGACGGCGAGCCGGCCGCGCTCGACGAGATGACCCGGCGCGCCCAGGAAACGCTGCTGGTCGAGCAGGTCAGTCGGCAGATGCGCAACAACTTGGCCGGGATCGAGCAGATGCTCGACCAGTATTTCCGCCAGCCGACAGACGCCACCGACCTGACCCCGCTGGAGGCCCCGCTGCGCCAGGTCGCCGGGGCCTTGACCATGCTCGGCCATTTGCCGGCAGCGGCCTCGGTCCAGTCCTGCCTGGCCGACATCCGCCGCCTCGATCCGGGCCAGCCGGACCCGGCGCTGTGCGCCTCGCTGGCCGAACGCCTGGCGTTGCTCGGCTTCTTTGTCGATGCGCTGCCGCAGGGAGAACACGATTTCGTTGCCTTCAGCCGGCGGATTCAGGGCGAGGCCGCAGCGACGCTGCTGGCGGCGCCGCCGGTTCCCAGTCCGGCGCCGGCCGCGCCGGCGATTGACGGCGAATTGCTGGCAATTTTCCTCGAAGAGGGCGACAACGTCCTCGCCAGCCTCCGCGAGCAGGCCGAGGTCTTGCGGCGCAATCCCGGCCAGCGCCAGGCGCTGACCGACGTCCGGCGGGCGACGCATACGCTCAAGGGCAGTGGCCGCATGGTCGGCCTGCATCAACTGGGCGAAACCGCCTGGGCCCTGGAGCAGGCCTATAACCACTGGCTGGCGCAGGACCTGCCGGCCAGCCCCGAACTGCAGCAATTGCTGGCCGGCGAGCAGACCCTGCTCGCCGACTGGCTGGCGCATTTGCGGGCGCCGCAAAGCCATCCGGTTCCTGATCCGCAAGCCCTGCTACGCGCCGCCGAAGCCTTGCGCGGCCTCGATAGCCAGTCGGCGGACGACGAGGTGCCGACACTTGCTGATGTCGTGCCAGCCAGCGCCGAGCCGCTGCCGCCGGTGACCACGGCGATGCCGACGCCCGTCCAGGAGCCGTCGCCGGCTGCTGCCGTGGGCGAAGAACTGCTCGCTGGCCTGCCCGAAGACCTGGCTGCCGATACGAAAAGCCTGCCGGCAGCGGAAAATCCGCCATTTTCACGGTCGACCGTGGACAGCGCTGATTTTCCATCGGTGACGCCACCGGACGAGCCGGTCGCCCGCACCGAGCCACCCAGCGGCCAGACGATCTCGATCTCGGCAACCCTGTACGATATTTTCCGGATCGAGGCGCGCGAACACCTGCAAACCCTGGCCGCCGACCACGACGACCTGCTCGCCTGCCCGCTGATGCCGACCCCGTTCGAGATGGCCAGGGCAGCGCACACGTTGGGCGGGATCGCCGCCACGGTTGGCCTGATGCCGCTCAATCACCTGGCGTTGGCCCTTGAGCGGGCGCTGCTGCGGCGCAACCAGACCGTGGTCCCGAGCTGCCGCCATAGCCTCGAAATCCTGCGCCAGGCAATCGTCACCCTCGACGACATGTATGTTGCCGCCGGCGACGAGGAACTGATCGAGCAGGACACCCTGATCGCCGCCCTCGACGAACTGTTCCCGTCGGAGTTCGATACCGTCGGTCCGGTCGCCGAGCCGGAAGCCCCGGAAGCCCCGGAAGCCCCGGAAGCCCCGGAAGCCCCGGAAGCCCCGGAAGCCC
>ERZ1066115.375-NODE-375-length-12412-cov-19.697580_pt1 | contig 12412 bp, 10 predicted proteins | sample MGYA00382762_ERZ1066115 | MGnify/ENA primary metagenome ERZ1066115 (study PRJEB33369, sample SAMEA5778345) | biofilm metagenome | biome: Industrial cooling water; feature: Water cooling tower basin; material: Biofilm | place: United Arab Emirates | collected... | reverse complement strand
CAGGCGCGGGCGCCCCAGATCATCCGTTTGGCGACGAAATGGCGGGCCGGCGGGAAGACGTCGAGCGCCCACAGGCCGAGGCCGCGCGCCAGCTTGAGCGGGGCGCAGTCGTTGGAGAAGGCCTTGACCACCTGGTCGGTAAAGAAAGCGCCGCCTTCGCGGTCGAGGCGGCGGCTGCGCGCGTAGGCAGCGAGGTCGACACGGTCGACGCCGTCGCGCAGTAAAAATTCAGCGAGTTGCCAGGCGTCGCGCAGGCCGAGGTTGAAGCCCTGGCCCGAGACCGGGTGCAAGGTCTGCGCACTATTGCCGATCCACACTTCGCGCTGCTTGTGCAGCGTCTGGCGCATCCGCAGTGCCAGCGGAAAGCGGCTGCGCGGGCCGGGGGCGGCGAACTTCATGTTGCGGCCGAACTGGCGTTCGAGCGCGGAGATGAAGGCGGCGTCGTCGAGCGCCATTACCGCGTCGGCTTTCTCCGGCGGCAGGGTGAACACGATCGAGTATTCGTCGCCGAGCGGCAGCAAGGCCAGCGGGCCGTCCGGGGTGAAGCGTTCCCAGGCGCGGCGCTGGTGTCCGGCTTGCGGGGTGACTTCGCAAATCACCGCATGCTGGCCGTAAGCCGCAACCTTGACCCCGGCTTCGTCGCCGGGCGTGCCTTCGGCGTGCACCAGCAGCCGGCAGCGCAGGCGGCGCAACTGGCCGGCGTGGCGCAGCGCGACCGTGGCGCCGTCGGCATCGCTGGCGATGTCGAGGATTTCGGCCTCGGCGAGCAGGCGGTCGGGAGCGAGGCGAGCGGCCAGCGCGGCGGCGAGGTCGCGGTAGCGGACGACGTAGCCAAGCGCCGGCAACTGGTAATCGGCGCGGTCGAGCAGAGTGCGGCCGAAGCCGTCCTTCTGCGAAATATGGATGGTTTCAATCGGTGTCGCGGCACGGGTCGGCCAGCTGTGGATCTGTTCGAGCAGTTCGCGCGCGCCGTGCGACAAGGCCAGCGCCCTCGGGTCGGCCTGCAGCGCGCTGTGCGGGCGACGGTCGAGCAGCAGCGACGACTGGCCGCCGGCCGCCAGCGCCAGGTGCAGGGTCATCCCGACCGGGCCGGCGCCGACGATCAGGATGTCGACGTTTTCAACGGCGGTTTCAGTCATGGCGCATCACCTCTTCAATCTCGGCCACCGTTTTCGGCGCCGTGGTGTAGACCTCGCAACCGCTTTCGCTGACGCGCACGTCGTCCTCGATGCGGATGCCGATACCGGCAAACTCCGGCGGGATGTCGGCGCCGGGGCGGATGTAGAGGCCGGGTTCCACGGTCAACGTCATTCCCGGACGCAAAACCGTCCATTCGTCGCCGACCTTGTATTCGCCGGCGTCGTGCACGTCGAGCCCGAGCCAGTGGCCGGTGCGGTGCATGTAAAAGCGGCGGAAGTCGCCTTTTTCGATCAGTCCGTCGACGTCGCCGGTGAGCAGCTTGAGGTCGACCAGGCCCTGGGTCAGCACGCGCACCGCCGCGTCGTGCGCTTCCATGAAGTGGCGGCCGGGTGCGGTCGCGGCAAAGGCGGCTTCCTGCGCGGCGAGGACGATTTCATAGACCGCCTTCTGCGCCGGGCTGAAGCGGCCATTGACCGGGAAGGTACGGGTGATGTCGGCGGCGTAGCCCTGAACCTCGCAGCCGGCGTCGATCAGCACCAGGCTGTGGTCGTTGAGCAGCTTGTTGTTGTCGACGTAGTGCAGCACGCAGGCGTTGGCGCCGCCGGCGACGATGGGTGTGTAGGCGTGGGCGTCGGCGCCGCGCTTCCGGAATTCGTAAGTCAGTTCGGCTTCGAGTTCGTACTCGGCGAGCTCCGGGCGGCAGGCGCGCATGGCGCGGGCGTGGCCGGCGCTGGCGATGTCGGCGGCGCGCTGCATCAGGTCGAGTTCGGCGGCGTCCTTGACCAGGCGCATCGCGTCGAGCTCGGCGCGCAGGTCGTGGATCGCGCGTGGCGCCCGCTTGCCGGCGCGGGTCTGCACGCGCACCGCGTTCAAGGCCTGGGCGATGCGCGCATCCCAGGCAGCATCGTGGCCGACGCTATGCCACAGGCTGTCACGGTCAACCAGCAATTCGGGCAATTTCCGGTCAAAGTCCTCAATCGAATACGCCGCGTCGAAGCCGAAGGCCGCCTTGGCCGCCTTCGGGCCGTAACGGTAGCCGTCCCAGATTTCGCGTTCCTCGTGTTTTTCGCGGCAGAAGAGGATGGCCTTGGCTTTCTGCTTGCCCTGGGCGCCAACCAGCACCACCACCGCCTCCGGCTCGGGAAAGCCGCTCAAGTACCAAAAGTAGCTGTCGAAACGGTAGGGAAAATGCGCATCGCGATTGCGCACGACTTCCGGCGCGGTCGGGATGATGGCGACGCCGTCGCCGATGGTCTGGAGCAGGCGCTTGCGGCGGGCGGAAAAGTGGGCGTGGGTCATGGCTTGCTGAGTTCCTGATCGAGTTCGGCCAGTCGTTGCGGGGTGCCGACGTCGACCCAGCGGCCGGTGTGCAGGCTGGCGCTGAGGGTGCCGGCGGCGATCGCGGCGTCAAGGAGCGGGCGCAGTTTCATCGCCTGGCCGGGCGGGACGTCGGCGAACATTGCCGGCGAGTACACCCCAATGCCGGCGTAGGTGTAGGTCGGGCTGCCGGCGCTGGCGGCAACGACGTGGCTGCCAGCCAGGCTGAAGTCGCCGCCCCGATGGTGCTCGGGGTTGGCGACGAAGAGCAGGTGGGCGCTGGCGGCGAGGCTGGGCAGCGTAGGGTTGGCGCCTTGGTTTTTCGTCATTTCCACGGTCGACCGTAGAAAAGTCGAAAAATCGAGGTCGCAGTAGACGTCGCCATTGACCACCAGAAAGGGCTGCTCGCCGAGCAGCGGCAGTGCCTGCGCGATGCCGCCGGCGGTTTCCAGTGCGCCCGGCGGTTCGGCCGAGTAGGCGATGCGCAGGCCCCAACGGGCGCCGTCGCCGAGCGTCTGCTCGATCTGCGCACCGAGGTGGGCGTGGTTGATCACCACCTCGCGGATGCCGGCGGCGGCCAGCTTTTCCAGGTGCCAGACGATCAGCGGCTTGCCGCCGACCGGCAACAGCGGCTTCGGTGTGTGGTCGGTCAGCGGGCGCATGCGTTCGCCGCGACCGGCGGCGAGGATGAAGGCTTTCATGGAAGGGCAAGGATCGAGGATCAAGGATCAAGGAGCGAGTGATCAGGATCGGGTGGTCATGGGAGCGAGTGGTTTTGGCTCGATCCTTGATCCTCGATCCTGGCAACTCGCTACCGGCGGTAGCCGATTTGCTCGGTCTGGCCGTCGAGGCGGTCGAGCAGGTTGAGCAGCGGCTTGAGTTGCACGTAGCGGCCGGCGGTCTTTTTGGCGTAGGTCATGAAGCGCGGCAGGTCTTCAATGTACTTGTCCTTGCCGTCGCGGTACTTGAGGCGGCAGAAGATGCCGAGCACCTTGAGGTGGCGCTGCAGGCCCATCAGTTCGTATTCGCGCCAGAAGTGGCCGAAGTCCTCGCGCACCGGCAGACCGGCGGCGCGGGCCTTTTCCCAGTAGCGGACGACCCAGTCGATTTCCTGTTCTTCATCCCAGGAGATGAAGGCGTCGCGGAACAGCGAAACTACGTCGTAGCTGAGCGGGCCCATGACTGCGTCCTGGAAGTCGATGATCCCCGGCGTCAGCGTCGCTTCGCTCTCGACCACCATCAGGTTGCGCGGCATGAAGTCGCGGTGCACAAAGACCTTGGGCTGAGCCAGCGCGCTGTTGATCAGGAACTTGAAAGTGCGGTCGAGCAGCGATTTTTCGCTATCGGAAAGCTCGACGCCAAGGTGGCGGCCGATGAACCATTCCGGGAACAGGTCGAGTTCGCGGCGCAGCAAGGTCGCGTCGTAGGGCGGCAGGGTGGCGGCGGTGGTCGACTTCTGCCACTGTACCAGCACGTCGAGGACCGGGCGGATCAGGGTGTCGGCCAGCGACAGGTCGGCGTTGAGTGCATCGAGATAGCCGATGCGGCCGAGGTCGGTGAGCACCAGAAAACCGTTGTCGAGGTCCTGATCCTGAATGCGCGGTGCCGCCAGCTTGGCCTTGGCGAGCAGCCCGGCGACGTGGATGAAGGGGCGGCAGTTTTCCTTGTCCGGGGGGGCGTCCATCAGGATGCGGGTCGAGCCGTCCGGCCAGGTGAGACGGAAGTAGCGGCGGAAACTGGCATCGGCCGAGGCCGGGGTGATCTCGACGGACTGGTTGGGGAAGCGTTCGGCGACCCATTGTGCGACCAGTTCGTCGCGGTTGACGGCAGGCTGGGTGTTCATAAGACGGTGGGGAATCGAGGTTCGTTGTAGAATCACACGATTTTAGCATCCGGGGCGGGTCTCGCCCGTCGTCCCGTCCTTCTTGCCCGAATCCTCCATGGCCGTTTTCTCCCGTCGTCCGCTTGCCTTGCTGCTCTGCTGCCTGTCTGTTGGCACGCAGGCGCCTGTTGCCCAGGAGCGCGAGTGGTTCGGCGGCAGCGAGCCGGTGCTGCTGGCAGCAGCGGATGATCCTCCGGTACGGCTGCGCAGCGAACGGCGCTTCAATGTGCTCGGTAAAAAGAAGAAAAGCGCGCGCTCGCAGGTCGGGATCGAGCATCCGGTCGAACTGAACAAGGAAGACCGCTACCCGATGTTCATCGTCGCCGACCAAATGGACGGGCGCACCGAGGAACTCACCGACGCCGAAGGTAATGTCGAGTTGCGCAAGGCGGGAACGCTGGTCTATGCCGACCGCCTGCAGTATCGCCCGCTCGACGACGAAATCGACGCTCAGGGCAACGTCCGCCTGTTGCAGGAGGGGGCAGAGATCAACACCCCGCACCTGCGGCTGAAGATCGGCGAGCAAACCGGCTTTGCCGAGTCGGCCGACTACCACATGGTGCAAGAGGTGCGCAGCCGCCTCTATCGTACGCAACAACTGGTGATGACCTACGCCGGGACCAACGCGGTCAATTCATCGGGGGCGCCGATGATGAGCAATGTGCCGAACAACTACGGCCTGCCGACAGTGGCGCCGGCGTCGCGACCTTCGGAAGCCAGCGGCCATGCTGAGCGGATTGATTTCCAGGGGGAAAACCGCTTCCTGCTCAGCAACAGCAGTTTTTCCACCTGCAAGCCGGGGGCTACCGACTGGTACCTGCAGGCCAAGGAGGTCCGCCTCGACTTTGACGAGGACAAGGGCGAGGCCGAAGCCGCAACGGTGTACTTCAAGGACACGCCGATCTTCTATCTGCCCGAGGCCAGCTTCGCGCTCAATCACCAGCGCCGTTCCGGCTTCCTGCATCCGTATTACTCGGCTTCGACCAAGAATGGCTTCGACCTGACCCTGCCGTACTACTGGAATATCGCGCCCAACTACGACCTGACGCTGTTCCCGCGCTACATGGTCAAGCGTGGTTTCCAGCTAGGCGGCGAGGCGCAGTTGCTCGGGCACTACCACCGGGGCACGGTGCGCGCCGAATTCATGCCGCAGGACGAAGTCCTCGACCGCCAGCGCTACGCCTTCAACATCCAGCACACCCACCACCTGGGCAACAACATGTCCGGGGTGATCAACTGGCAACGGGTGTCGGACAACATGTACTGGCAGGACATGTCCTCGCGTCTGTTGAATACTTCGCAGGCGCAGTTGCCGCAGCAATTGGTATTCAACTATTTTCCGACGCCCTGGCTGCATACCAGTACCCAGTTTCTGCGCTACCAGACCCTGCAAATTGACCCGAAGGCGACCATTGCCCGGCCCTATTTCGTCGAGCCGCAGGTGAATCTGGTTGGTTTCAAAGCCAATGTGCTGAAGACCGACCTCAGCGTCTTCGGCCAGTACTCCCGGTTCACCCACTCGGACAAGACCAATGGCGAGCGGATGGTGCTCTATCCGCAGGTGTCGCTGCCGATCATCCATCCGTCGTTCCAGATCATTCCCAAAGTGGGGGTGCATCTGACCAGCTACGCACTCAGCCAGCAGTCGCAGGAAGATCGACTGCTCGGTCAGAAAACCTCGCTGACGCGTAGCGTGCCGACTTTCTCGCTTGACTCGACGGTGGTCTTCGAGCGCGACAGCCAGTGGTTGGGCAAGGATTACATCCAGACCCTGGAGCCGCGTCTGTACTATGTGCGGATTCCCTACCGCGACCAGACGCTGTTTCCCAATTTCGACAGCGGCCTGACCGACTTCAACTTCGCCCAGATTTTTGCCGAGAACCGCTACAGCGGCCAGGACCGGATCAACGACGCCAACCAGCTGACCGCTGCGCTGACGACGCGCTTCCTCGGGGCTGATACCGGCGCCGAATACTTCAAGGCGATGATCGGTCAGCGCTATTACTTCCAGCCACAGCGGGTGATGCTCAACGGCGAGACGCAGCGCAAGGCTGATTTCTCGAACATCATTCTTGCCGCCAACGGCCTGGTCGCCGATCGCACCTATGTCGATGTCGCCTGGGAATACAATCACCGCGAGAGCAGCAGCGACCGTTTTTCTGCCGGGATGCGCTACCAGCCGGATTACGGCCGGGTGCTGTCGGCGAGCTACCGTTATACCCGCGATCCCTTGACCGGCCAGTCGCTGGTCAAGCAAGTCGATCTTGCCGGGCAGTGGCCGATCTCTGGCCGCTGGTATGCGGTTGGTCGCTATAATTTCTCGCTGCGCGACAGCCAGTTGCTGGAAGCCATCGGCGGTCTTGAGTACAACGAAAGCTGCTGGTCGGCCCGTCTCGTCGTGCAGCGGCTCGAAGCTCTGGCCGGTTCGGCCAACACCACCGTCTTCCTGCAACTGGAGTTGAAGGACTTTGCCAGCATCGGTTCCAATCCGATTGGCCTGTTGCACCGCAGCATCCCCGGTTTTGGCAAGGTCAATGAATTGCCGGCCAAGAGTAACCTGTTGAACAACTATTGATGACCATGACTCCATTCTTGCGTCGCGTCAGCGCGACTGTTGCCTGTCTGGCCCTGTTGGCCCCCGCCTGCTTGCAGGCTGCGGCGGAGCCTGTTGAGGTAGACCGCATCGTTGCCGTAGTTGGCGACGAAGTGATCACCCAGGTCGAGCTGCGCGCCCGCCTGCAGTCGGCCCTGCAGCAGTTGCGGCGCCAGGGAACGCCGCTGCCGCCGCAGGCCGAACTGGAAAAGCAGATGCTGGAGCGGCTGATCATCGACCGGGCACAGATGCAACATGCCAAACAGTCGGGGATCCGCATCGACGATCTGCAACTGGATCAGGGGATTGGCCGGATTGCCGCCGGCAACAAGATGACCCAGCAGCAGTTCCGCCAGGCGCTGGAGAAGGACGGGCTCGAATACGCGCGTTTCCGCGAGGAAATTCGCGGCGAAATGGTGATCGCCCGCCTGCGTGAGCGCGAGGTCGACAGCCGCCTGACCATTTCCGACGGCGAAATCGACAATTTCCTCGCCGGCCAGGACGCAACCACCGGTGAGGAGTACCAGCTTGCCCACATTCTGCTGCGGGCGCCCGAGGGGGCCAGTCCCGAGCAATTGCAAAAGCTGCGGTTGCGCGCCGAACAGGCGCTGAAGCGAGCGCGTGCCGGTGAAAATTTCGCGCAGCTGGCAGCGGCCTTTTCCGATGCGCCGGATGCCTTGAGCGGTGGCGATCTCGGTTGGCGTTCGCCGGATCGCTTGCCGGTTCTTTACGCCGATGCGCTGACCCGGCTGCAGCCGGGTGAGGTCGGCGAGGTGCTGCGTTCCTCTGCCGGTTTCCATATCCTCAAGCTGGTCGCCAAGCGCGGCGGCAAGGTCAATGTCGCGGTGCGTCAGACCAAGGCCCGGCACATCCTGATCCGCAGCAGCGAAGTGGTGTCCGAGAGCGAGGCCAAGCGCAAGCTGGAAATCGTCCGCGAGCGCATCCAGCACGGTGCCGACTTCGCCGAGCAGGCCCGCCTGTATTCGCACGACGGTTCGGCTGCCAATGGTGGCGAACTCGGCTGGCTCAATCCTGGCGATACCGTGCCCGAGTTCGAGCGGGCGATGGATGCCCTGAAACCGGGCGAGCTGAGCGCCGTGGTCCAGTCTCCGTTCGGCATGCACCTGATCCAGGTGCTCGAACGCCGCGAGCGTGACATGTCCGAAGAGCGGCAGCGGGCGATTGCCCGCCAGGCGATCCGCGAGCGCAAGCTCGACGAAGCCTATCAGGACTGGTTGCGCCAGCTGCGCGACCGGACCTACGTCGAAAATCGTCTCGAGGAACAATGAACCCGCCGCTGATCGCCGTCACCAGCGGCGAACCTGCCGGGATCGGTCCCGAGCTTTGCCTGCAACTGGCCGGACGGCGTTTCGGTGCTGCCTTGCCGGTGGTTTTGTGCGACCGCGAGTTGCTGCGCCAGCGTGCAGCCGACCTCGGCATCGCAGTTGATCTGCGCGAATATTTGCCCGGCCAGCCGGTCGACCGTGAATCTGGTCCCAAGACCTTGTGGGTGCTGCACCAGCCGCTGCACGCAGCGAGCGTTGCCGGTCAGCTTGACCCGGCTAACGGTGCCTACGTCCTGGAACTGCTCGACCTGGCTTTGGCCGGTTGCGTTGCCGGCGAATTTGCCGCGATGGCGACGGCGCCGGTGCACAAGGGCGTGATCAACGCCGCCGGCGTACCGTTCACCGGCCATACCGAATATCTCGCCGAAAAAACCGGCACGCCGCTGGTGGTGATGATGCTTGCCGGCAACACCGAGCGCGGGCCGCTGCGGGTGGCGCTGGCAACCACGCACCTGCCCTTGCGCGCGGTGCCCGAGGCGATTACCTGCGAATTGCTGGAACAGACGCTGACGATCGTCGCCCATGACCTGCGCAGCAAGTACGGCCTGACCGCGCCGCGCATCCTGGTCGCCGGCCTCAATCCGCACGCCGGTGAGGGCGGCTATCTCGGCCGTGAAGAAATCGAGGTCATCGGTCCGGCGCTGGAACGGCTGCGCGCACGCGGCTTGCAGCTTTCCGGGCCGCACCCGGCCGACACCATGTTCACCCCGCCGGTGCTTGCCGGTGGTGACGCGGTGCTGGCGATGTACCACGACCAGGGGCTGACCGCGCTCAAGTACGCGACCTTCGGCCAGGGCATCAATGTCACGCTCGGCTTGCCGATCATTCGCACTTCGGTCGATCATGGCACTGCGCTCGAACTCGCCGGCAGCGGTCGCGCCGACCCTGGCAGCCTGTTCGAGGCGGTCGCCGAGGCGGCGCGGATGGCGGCCTGTGCCGCCGCCGCTTGAGCCAGGGTTTGAGACCAGCGATTGGTCGGCCACATGTTTGAATCTCCGCCCGGGCCTGGGCGCAACCGCCGGGCAGCGCTGATGCCGCTGGCCGGCACGCCACCACTCCGCAGTGAGCGGCGGCAAACCGAAGTGAGTCGCAGATGAAAAAACCGGTAGCCGGTACCTCGCATGTTGCCCGCAAGCGTTTTGGGCAGAATTTCCTGGTTGACCGTGGAATTATCGACGGCATCGTCAGCGCGGTGAATCCGCAGGCCGGCGAGATCGTGGTCGAGATCGGTCCCGGCCTCGGCGCGCTGACCGAGCCGCTGTTGCAGCGGGTGACGCAGCTGCACGTGGTCGAGATCGACCGCGACCTGATCGCCCGCCTGCGCCACAAGCATCCGCCGGAACGCCTGGCGATCCACGAAGGCGATGCGCTGGCCTTTGACTTTGCGACCATCGGCAACCGCCAGAAGCTGGTCGGCAACCTGCCCTACAACATCTCGACGCCGCTGCTCTTTCACCTGGCCAACTATGCCGAGCAGGTGACCGACATGCACTTCATGCTGCAGAAGGAAGTCGTCGAGCGCATGGTCGCCGAGCCAGGTACCGCCGATTTCGGCCGCTTGTCGGTGATGCTGCAATATCGCTTCTGGCTGGAATGGCTGCTCGACGTGCCGCCGGAAAGCTTTGATCCGGCCCCCAAGGTTGATTCGGCGGTGGTCCGGCTGATTCCCAAGCCGAAAAGCGAGTTGACCGCAAAAGACGAGAAGAAACTGGAGCAGGTGGTGCTGGCGGCCTTCTCGCAACGGCGCAAGATGCTGCGTAACACGCTCAAGGGCGTGCTCGACGACGCTGGTTTTGCCGCGCTCGGCATCGAGCCGACCGAGCGGGCCGAAAACCTGAGTGTCGCCGACTACATCGCCATCGCCAACTATTTGTCGGCTTGAGGCGTCTGCGTCAGCCAGGCGTAGGCACTCTCCAGGTCGGGAAAAATCTCGACCGGATGACCATTGCGGTAAGCGGGTTGTTGCAGCAGGCGGGCGATGCCGGTCCCCGGTTCGTCGGTGGCGACAAACGGTGACAGGATGTGGCGGTTGCTGAGTACGGCGCCGATGCGCAATGAAGCGTAATGTTCGACGTCGGCTTCGCTGATGTCGTGGCTGCAGACGGCGCTGAAGTCGTTGATGATGTAACGCAGACGGTCATACCGGGGATCGCTGCACACCGCAGCCGCACCGGCAACCAGTTCGCTGCCGGTGAGATGGCCGTGGTGCTGCTTGATCACCCCCTGGGGTTTCCAGTGCAATTCAAATGGCATTTTTCGTCCTTTTTTATTTTTGCCAAATTTTACGCCGGACTGGAGCACGATAAAAGGCACTGCGCCGGGAGGGCCGCAGTGCCTTTGTCGGAGGCTAGGCTGAAAATTGCCGGGGGCAGCTTACTCTGCTTTTTTCAGCGGGCAGGTATTGAGGCCGAGCAGCGGGTAGAGCGGGCACCAGCCGATCAGGCCGGTGGCCAGCGGGACGATCCCGATCCAACCCCAGGCCGGCAGCATGCCGGCAGCGGTGGCGCCAACCAGGCCGAGGCCGGCGACGATGCGGAGGATTTTGTCGATACCGCCAACGTTGTTTTGCATTTTGCGTTCTCCATCAGAGTTGAGTGATGGAGTCACTTTAAGCGGTGCCGGCCGGGCTGTATGTAACCTGGGTCACACAAGCCAGGCCGTTGCTCGCACCTACTGCGCCGCCAGTCGGCGCAGGCCGTCGCGGTCGAGCAGGGTGAGTTGTTCGCGGCCGAGGCTGACCAGGCCCTGGGCGGCAAAGCCTTTGAGCAGGCGGCTGACGATTTCGCGGACACTGCCGAGTTCGTCGGCCAGTTGCTGGTGGGTGATGTTCAGCTGGTCCTGCGGCGTGGCGAGCAGGAGCTTGGCCAGGCGCTGGTCGAGGCGGGCAAAGGCGACTTCCTCGACCAGCTGCATCAGCTCGGCAATTCGCTCTGAAAACAGGTGGAAAACAAAATCGCGGAAGGGTGGGTGCTCGACCAGTAGCCGCGAAAAAGCCTCGGCCGACAGCGCCAGCAGGGTCAGCGGGCTTTCGGCCAGGCCGCGCGCATTGTAGGCGGCGTGGCCGAGCAGGCAGCTTGAGGTGATGATGCAGGAGCCGCCGGGGCTGACCCGGTAGAGCGTCATCTCGCGGCCGTTGCCGGCCTGCTTGACGACCTTGATGCTGCCCGCAAGCAGCAGCGGAAAGCCCTGGCAGGCCTGGCGTTCGGCAAAAACCTCGGTGCCGCCCGGTAACTGCATCAAGCGGGCTTCGCCGAGAAGTGCGTCGAGCTGCGGCGGCGTCAGGTCGCGCAGGGCCGGATAGAGTTTTTGCAGTTGTTCACGGTCGACCGTGGCGATGGGCATTTTCGCTCCTTTAACTGATGGCCACTTGGCCGGCTCAGGCCGGCTGCAGGGTGGCCCAGGCCGGGGCGTGGTCGGAGGGGCGTTCCAGCTTGCGCGGGGCGCGGTCGATCCCGGCGGCGGTGCAGGTGGCGGCGAGCGGTGCCGAAAGCAGCACATGGTCGATGCGCAGCCCGAGATTTTTCTGGAAACCGAGCATCCGGTAGTCCCACCAGGAAAAAGTTTTTTCCGGCTGCTCGAAGCGGCGGAAACTGTCGCTCAGGCCGAGGTCGAGGAAGCGCTGGAAAGCTGCCCGCTCGGGCTCGGAGCAGAGAATCTTGCCAGCCCAGGCGGCCGGATCATGCACGTCGCGATCATCGGGGGCGATGTTGTAGTCGCCGCACAGGGCCAGCTTCGGGTAGCGCGCCAGCTCCCCCTCCAGCCAGTCGGCAAGCGCCGCCAGCCAGTTCAGCTTGTAGGCGTACTTGTCGCTGCCGACTTCCTGGCCGTTGGGCATGTAAGCGGAAATGACGCGGACATCGCCGATGCAGCCGGCGATCAGCCGCTTCTGTTCGTCGGGAAAATTGGGCAGATTGATCTGGACTTCGGTGATTTCCTGCCGGGCCAGCAAGGCGACCCCGTTGTAGGTCTTTTGTCCGGCGAAGACGGCGCGATAGCCCGCTGCCTCGATTTCGGCCAGCGGGAATTTCGCATCCTCGAGCTTGAGCTCCTGCAGGCACAGCGCATCAGGTTGCTGTGCGGCGAGCCAGTCGAGCAGGTGGGGCAGGCGGACTTTCAGGGAATTGACGTTCCAGG
>ERZ1066115.374-NODE-374-length-12431-cov-17.067793_pt1 | contig 12431 bp, 11 predicted proteins | sample MGYA00382762_ERZ1066115 | MGnify/ENA primary metagenome ERZ1066115 (study PRJEB33369, sample SAMEA5778345) | biofilm metagenome | biome: Industrial cooling water; feature: Water cooling tower basin; material: Biofilm | place: United Arab Emirates | collected... | reverse complement strand
GCCGATGGTACTGCCTTATGGTGGGAGAGTAGGTCGTCGCCGGGCTTTTTTTTATTCCCGCGGGATCTGCGGCGTTGCTCGGGGCCCGGCACGGACTCACGTACACATGAGTACGCTCGTCCATGCCGGGCCCCTCGCGCCTTGCATCTCCTCGCGGGAATAAAAAAAAAGCCGATCATAGCCATAGCGGGGCGATCTACTTTGTCGCTCCCCCGTCCGCGACGCTCGACGTGCAAAAGAGCACGCCTTCGCGTCTCGGACGGGGTCGCTTCGCGTCTCTGCTCGCGGGAAAAGAAAAAGCACTTTTAGTATTGGATTTCACGGAGTGGGCAGCGTTGCTCGGGGCCCGGCACGGACTCACGTACACATGAGTACGACGTGCAACGGCCGGCGATTCCGCGATGTCGGCGTTTTTTTGCCGACTGTAAATATGCGACTATGGATTCACGACGGCGCTCGGGGAGCGGCTTGCGCTAGGCTTTTGAAGGGTGCTACGATGCCGCGATGCGGCGACGGATCTCAAGCGATAAGCTGCTAATATTCTCATACTTCATAGGCGTGATCATCGCGGGGAGCGTGCTGTTGTCCTTACCGCCTTCTTGGGAGGGCGAAGGGAGCCTATCGGCGCTAGACGCGGTCTTCACCGCGACGAGCGCGGTCTGCGTCACCGGGCTAATCGTGGTCGATACCGCCCAGTTCAGCCGTTTCGGCCAGTTCGTCATCATGGCGCTCATACAGTTCGGCGGCCTCGGCATCGTTACCTTCGCTACGATCTTCGTGGCGACCAATAGGCGCAAGGTGTCGCTCCTCAATCGGGGCATGATCCAAGAGCTCTATATCGATGAGATAGACGCCAATCCAAGGCGCATCGTTAGGCATATCGTCATGCTTACCCTCGCGGCCGAGCTGATCGGCGGGTTGGTAATCGGCGCCCGTCTACGCGATTTTGGCCATGAAGCCTATGCCTTTAAGGCGGCGTTCCTCGCCGTATCGGCCTTCTGCAACGCCGGCTTCTCCGTCTTTAGCGACAGCCTGAACGGTTTCCGCGCGGATTGGGTGATGAACTTGACCTTTATCGCCCTCATCGTGATTGGCGGTTTGGGATTCGTGGTGCTTAGGGATCTCGGCCGCCTGTTCATGCGTACCAAGCGTCGGCTGAGCTATCATAGCCTGGTCGTGCTCAGGACCACGGCGATCCTCATCGTCGTAGCCTTCGCCGCCTTCTACCTCCTTGAGTACGACGGGGCGTACGCCGGCATGCCGATCGGGGAGAAAATCTTGGCCGCGCTGTTCCAAGCGGTTACGCCGAGGACGGCGGGCTTCGATACGGTGCCCCAGGCCAGCCTGGGCTTGCCTTCGGCGGCGTTGATCCTGGCGCTTATGTTTACCGGCGGCTCTCCCGGATCTACCGCCGGCGGCGTTAAGACCACCACGGTGTTCGCCGCGTTCATGGCGGCCTTCCGCGGGCCCGAGGACGACGGCGGCGTCGTATACGCCGGGGGTTACCTGGCGCCGCAGCTCCTTACGAAAGCCTTCTCTATCATCGTGAAGGGCGCGGCGCTCGCCTTCTCTTGCGCGATGGCGCTCGTCATATTCGAAGGGCCTTCCCTCGGCTTCCTAGACGCCTTGTTCGAGGCGGTCTCCGCCTTCGGCACGGTAGGCCTGTCGCTCGGCGTGACCGGGGGGCTCGGGGCCGCGAGCAAGGCGACGCTGATCGCGACGATGTTCGCCGGGCGCGTCGGCCTCTTCGCCATGGCCGTCTTGAAGCCCGCCGATAGGATAGAGCGCTTCGCCGAATTCCCGCGCGAAGAGATCATGCTCGGATAGGAGTCAGGTATGGATCAGCAATTCGCGATAATCGGACTGGGTAGCTTCGGCAGACGGACGCTCGAGAAGCTATCCGAGGCTAGCGATCAGATCCTCATCGTCGATAACGATAAGGCGGTCGTCGAGGCGCATAAGGACCTGGCCGCCAAATCGTACGTCGCGAACGCGATCAACCAGGAGGCGCTGGAGCGTATCGTGCCCCAGGGCCTGGACGTGGCCGTCGTCGATCTAGGCGATAATCTCGAGGCGGCCATCATGGTCACGAATACCCTTAAGAAGCTCGGCGTACGTAAGATCATCGTGCGGGCGGATTCCGAGGAGCGCGGCGAGGTCCTCAGGATAGTCGGCGCTTCGACCATCGTCTATCCGGCCAAGGACGCCGCCGACAAGCTCGTCCCCATGCTCATATCCAAGAACCTCTTGAGCTTCATGCCCATCAGCCCGAGCCTGGTGCTAGCCGAGATCAAGGTTCCCGAGCGTTACGTCGACCTAAGCCTCGTGGAGGCCAACTTCCGCCAGAGCCGCGGCGTCAACGTCGTGGCTATCCGGAAGGAGGACGGCGACGAGTACGTCTACTTCAATCCTAAGTATAGGCTCCAAGCCGACGACGTCATGCTCTGCGCGGGCACCGAGGAGCACATAGGCGCCTTTACCGGTACCCGCGTAGCGCCGCGTAAGACGGCTCTCGGCGAGATGTTGAAGGGTATATTCGGGCAGAGGAAAGCCAAGCGCGCGGATTCCAAGCTCGAGGAGAAGCCGAAACAGGCTTAGTCCGGCCTTAGGCTCGGGCCCCTTGATGAAGCCGGCGCCGGACCGTACTATATGGCTAGCCGTGCGTATATTGACGGCGTATTATTCCTAAGGCTCGCTCATTCGTTGGCGAAGGCGGCCTATTCGCGGCGCCCGTCGGGGCACGCATCGGCCCGCTCGCGCTCGCGCCGAGGGGCGTGAGAGGTAATCCTATGGACATCTTCAAGAAATGCTTCGAGTACGACCTGGACAAGCAGGCCATGGCCAAGGGCGTCTATCCGTATTTCCAGCCGTTGGATAACACGGAGGGTACGGAGGTAACGGTAAACGGCCGCCGCGTCCTCATGATCGGTTCCAATAATTATCTGGGCCTGACGACCCATCCTAAGGTGCGCGAGGCCGCCATCGAGGCGCTCCGCACCTACGGCCCGTCCTGCACCGGTAGCCGCTTCCTGAACGGCACCCTGAAGCTGCACATGGAGCTCGAGCGCCGCCTGGCCGCCTTCATGGGCAAGGACGACGCCATCGTGTTCTCCACCGGCATGCAGACGAACCTGGGGGCGATCTCCTCCCTGATCGGCCGGGACGATATCGTCTACGTGGATAAGGACGACCACGCATCCATCGTGGACGCCTGCCGCCTGGGCCTGGGCGAGATGAAGCGTTTCGTGCACGGCGACCTGGACCAGCTCGACCGCATGCTGCAGAAGGCTCCCGAGGGCGCCGGCAAGCTCGTCGTGGTCGACGGCGTCTTCTCCATGGGCGGCGACATCATCGACCTGCCCAAGCTCGTCGAGATCTGCAAGCGCAACGGCGCCCGCATCTACTGCGACGACGCCCACGCCTTGGGCATCTTGGGCGGCGGGCGCGGCACGGCCGTGCACTTCGGCCTCGTGGACGAGGTCGACCTCACGATGGGCACCTTCTCCAAGAGCTTCGCCTCGCTCGGCGGCTTCGTGGCCGGCCAGAAGGACGTCATCAACTATATCCGCCATACCGCGCGCAGCTTTATCTTCTCGGCCTCGTTGCCCGCCCCGAACCTCATGGCGGCCATGGCCGCTTTGGACATCATGGAGAACGAGCCCGAGCACGTAGAGCGGCTATGGGAGAACACGCACTTCATGATGGACGGCTATCGTAAGCTGGGCTTTAACATCGGGCCGACCCAGACGCCGATCATACCCGTGATCATCGGCGACGATATGACCTGCTTCGCCTTCTGGAAGGAGCTCTTCGAGGCCGGGCTGTATACGAACCCGGTCATCTCGCCGGCGGTGCCCAAGGGCATGGCGCTCCTGAGGACCAGCTATATGGCCACCCATACCAAGGAGCAGCTACAGCGCGCCTTGGACATCTTCGCCGCGACCGGCCGTAAATTCGGGCTTATCCAGTAAGCGCAGCCGGCCCGCGCCGCGCCGCGCGGGCGACGAGACGCCGCCGGCGGCCTAGCGCGGCGGCCTAGCGCGGCGGCGGGAGCAGGCCGGCCTCGACCATGCTTAGATAGGACTCGTGCGAGAATATCAGGTGGTCGAGGAGGCCTATGCCCAGGAGCTCGCCGGCGTTCCTGAGCCTTTCGGTTATGTCCCGGTCCTCGGGCGACGGGTCGAGGCGGCCGGAGGGATGGTTATGCGCCGCGATGACGGCGCAGCCCCGCCTGGCGACCGCCTCGGCGAAGACTTCGCGCGGGTGGACGATCGTGCGGTTGACCAGCCCTACCGTTACCTGCCGTACGTCCAGGACTTCGTTGGCGCCGTTGAGGATGACGCAGAGGAAGCGTTCCTGCTTGCGGTCGTCGAAATGGCGCACCAGCTGCCATGCGTCCGCGGGCGACGAGATGCGCGCGTTCCGATGGCCGTAGTAGCGCCGGCCGAGCTCCAAGGCCGCCGAGAGCATGCAGGCCTTGGCCTTGCCGATGCCGCGGATCCGGGCGAGCTCGTCGGGGCCGGGCACGCCGCCGCTTAAGTCTACGGCCCCCAAGAGCCCGGCGGCCAGCTCCCTGACTTCGGTCCCGCGGGTGCCGCTGCCGAGCAGCGCGGCGACCAGCTCGAAATCAGCCAACGCGCCCACGCCCGATTCGGCGAGGCGCTCCCGTATGTCCGGCTTGGCGGCCCCCCAGCCCGCTCCGCGCTCGTAGAGCGTATCCTTCATGACGCTGCCTCCCGTCGTTGCGATACCTTCGTACGCCCGTCCGTAGCCCGCCGCTTGCGCGAATATTTCCGTCGGCAGTTTTGACGAATAATTTGCATTGGGGCGCGCCGCCGGTTATACTGATGGCGATCCCCGAACCCGAGTCCTCAGCCGACGCCATGCGCGGCCCGGGGACTTCGAGCGTCCGGCCGGCCTCCCGGCCGGTAATAACCAAGAAGGAGCGGCTATGAAGAGCGTAAAGGGAACCCAGACCGAGAAAAACCTTATGGCGGCGTTCGCCGGCGAATCGCAGGCGAGGAATAAATACACGTTCTTCACGAGCAAGGCGCGCGACGAAGGCTATATGCAGATCGCGGCGATCTTCGACGAGACGGCTAACCAGGAGAAAGAACACGCCAAGCGCCTTTTTAAGCTCATGGACGGCGGCGAGATCACCATTACCGGCACCTTCCCGGCCGGTCCCGTCGGAACCACCGTGGAGAATCTCCTGGAGGCGGCCAACGGCGAGAACTACGAGTGGAAAGAGATGTATCCGGGCTTCGCTAAAGTCGCCCGCGAAGAGGGCTTCGACGCCATCGCTACCGTGTTCGAGGCCATAGCCGTAGCCGAGCGCCAGCACGCCAAGCGCTACGAGGCGCTCCGGGCCAATATCCAGGCCGGCAAGGTCTTCAAGCGCGAGGACAAGGTCGTCTGGCGCTGCCTGAACTGCGGCTATCTCTTCGAGGCTCCCGAGGCTCCCAAGGCCTGCCCCGCATGCGCCCATCCCCAGGCTTACTTCGAGCTCCTGGGCGAGAATTGGTAGGAGGATCATATGGCCGAGGCATTGCAAGTCTATAAGTGCGAGCTTTGCGGCAACATCGTGGAGGTCCTGCACGGCGGCGCCGGCGAGCTCGTCTGCTGCGGCGAAGCCATGAAGCTCCTGAAGGAGAATACCGTCGACGCGGCCAAGGAGAAGCACGTGCCTATCCTGGAGCGTACGGCCGACGGCTGGCGCGTCATAGTCGGCGCCGTGGCCCATCCGATGGAGGAGAAGCACTATATCGAGTGGATCGAGCTCGTCGCCGACGGCCAGGTCCACCGCGCCCATTTAAAGCCCGGCGACAAGCCCGAGGCCGAATTCAAGGTGAAGGCCGCCAAGGCCTACGCCCGCGAGTACTGCAATTTGCACGGCCTGTGGAAGGCCGAGGCTTAAGCGCATAACAATCCTAAGGCGTTAACGCGCCGTATCGAGGAGAGCTCTATGAAGTACGTATGCGACGTATGCGGTTACATTTACGATCCGGCCGTCGGCGATCCCGACGCCAAGATCCCCGCCGGCACGGCCTTCGAGGCCTTGCCCGAGGATTGGGTGTGCCCCATGTGCGGCGCCGGCAAGGATAGCTTCAGCCCCGCCTGATAGCCCGACGCTTGAACCCGAGCGTCGCGCCGAGCTAGTATGAGGCCGGGCCCCCAGGGGCCCGGCTTTTTCGTAGGGGGATCGACGTGATAAGCAGGGAAGACTTCGTGTTCACCATCGGCTACGAGGGCGACCAGGCGGTCGTCGACGGCAAGGCCAAGGCGCGCTACGCCAAGCTCGGGACCATGGAGCTAGCCCGCGCCGGATTGTTCCGGGCGGCCTTCGCCTCCGCGCTCTACGACGGCGACCAGGCCAAGCTCGACGAATTCGCCGCCTACTATAACGGCGTCTCCGGCGCTGCGTACCGATCGGCGGAGGAATTCTCCCGCCTTTTCGGCATTAAGAAAGAAGAAGTCCGCAAAGCTTTAGTCCTCTAGCGCCGCATAGGTCCGGACGCCCTCCGACGCCAGGTCGTCGGTCCCTAGGTAGATGAGACGCCGCGACCCGGCGGGCAGGGCCTCTATCGCCTCCGCCGACGCGAGGATCGGGCGGCCGAGCTCTTGGGCGCGTCGGGCTAGGGCATGGGCGCCGGCCGACGCGTCCGACAGGAAGCGGAGCCGAAGGCGACGTTCGTTTCCCAGCCAGGTCGCCAGGGCGGGGCCGCGATGCAGGCCTGCATAGACGCGAGGGCCGCCTGCCGATCCGCCCTCCGCGCCGTCCATGGCTCGATAGTCGGCCAGGGCTTCGCGCGCCGCCTCCAGAGCCTCGGACGTCGAGCCGGTAAAGACCGCTAGGGCTTGGCCCTCGGAGAAAGACTCGATGTATCCGCGCCGGCGGACGACGGCGGCGTCGAGGCGCGCGTAGAGCTCGCTCGGGCCGCCGTCCGCGGCGGGCGCGGCAAGCGCGGCGGGCTCGGCGAAGCGGAAGGCGAGCAGGGCGGCTACGAACGATTTCGCGTCGCCCGGACGCGCCTCGAGCGGACCGGCGAGGCCGAGATCGCGATACGATTCGCCCGGCATGGCACGATCGAGCGCCGCCTCCAGCCTATAACGCTCTCCGATGAGCCTGAGCCGCGATTTGAGCTCGATGAGCGAGATGGGCTTGGCTATGACGTCGTTAGCGCCGGCCGCGAAGGCCTCGCGCGCGTCGCCGGCGCGGGAGCGTTCGGTCATGATGATGATGGGCAGGGCCGCCGGCCCATGATCCTTTCGCAGCGCCGCGGCCAGCTCATAGCCGGAGAGGCCGGGCAGCATGGCCGCGATGAGCATCAAGTCGGGTAGCCGTCCGTCAGCGCCGAGGAGGGCGAGCGCCGACGACGCGTCCCGGGCCCAGCGCGGCTCGAACTCGGGCCGTAGGCCGTTCATGAGGATGCGCGGCATCACCGGGTCGTCGTCCACGACGATGAGCGTATACGGCCTGGCGGGCGCGGCCTCGGTCGGCGGGTCGTCGTCGACCGGAAGGAGCTCGTCGACCTCCTCCTCTACGGGAGGCGGGAGGGCGGGCGCGGCCGGCTCGCCCGACCGGCCGGCCTCGGCGAGCGGCAGCGTGAACGACAGGACCGTCTCCCCGCCGGGGACGCTTTCGTCGCGGAGCTCAGAGCCGTGGAGCTCGACGAGGCGCTTGGCGATGGGGAGCTCCAGGCCGGCCGGCCCGCCCCTCCTGGCGCCCGGCGGCGCCGGCTCGAAGGCCCGCTCGAGCTCGCCCGCGTACAGGGCCCTGCCGGTATCCGAGACGACGATCTTGACCGCGGGGCCGGAGCGTTCGCAGCGCACGGCGACCGTACCCTTCGTCGTCGCGTGCGCCGACCGCTCCACGAGGTTGTATAGGATCTGCTCCGTCCGGACGGGATCGGCCGCGAGATACAGGCCGGGCTCGACGAGGTTCAAGAGCTCGACGCCCTCCGCCTTCATCACGGACGCATAGCGCATGACCAGATCGACGACGCCCTTGAGCTCGAAGGCGCGGGGCGCGATGCGGACGTCGCCGTGCTGGAGCCGGGAGTAGTCCAAGAGATCGGCTACCATGGCGTAGAGGCGCTTGGCCTTGGCGGCGACGAGGGCGGCGGTACGGCGCGCGTCGTCTCCCAGGCCCTCCAGGGCTAGGAGCGAATCGGCGAGCGCGGCGATCTCGTTCACCGGGGCGCGCAGTTCGGTCGAGCTGGCGTTGAGGAATTCGTCCTTAAGGTCGGCGAGCTGCTTAAGGCTGGCGTTCCGGCGCCGGAGGTCGGCATGGGCCTCGGCCGTCTCGGCCGCCAAGGAGTTGAAGGCCTCGGCGAGCTCGCCCAGCTCGTCCCGGGCGCGCACCGGCAGCGGCGGCGGGGCGTCGCGGATCGCGGGATCCCGCGCGAGCGCCCGCGCCGCCGCGAGGAGCTCGTCGAGGGGTAGGGCGATCTGACGGGATAATATGACGCTCGCGGCCCCGGCGAGCAGGAGCGCGGCGACGGCGAAGGCGATGATGTAGGCGCCGGCCTCGGAAACCGCCGGAGGAGGGTTCCGCAGGGTCGTCATAGCCTCGTAGCCGGCGGCTAAGGGCGGCGGCAGGCCCAAGCGCCTGCTCAAGGCGTCCGTCGGCCGGAGGCGGTCGTCCGCCCTCGGAAGCCCGTACGGCTCGGGCCGCTCCTGTCCCGAGAGGCTTTGGCCGAAGCCGTCTCGCCTCGTGGAGAGGGCGTAGGATCCGGGGGAGCCGAGGGCGAAGACGTCGAGATCGGCCCCTATGGACCCGAGTATGGCCTCCAGCTGCGAGCGCTCTACGCGTCGGCTGGCGACCGCGAAGGAGCCCGGCGAGAATTCGAAGCCCGCGTAGAGGCTGACGCCGTCCCGATCCACGGACGCGCCGTAGCGATCGGCCATGGCCGCGCCTATCGGGTCCGCGTCGGCCGTCGGGGCGGGCGCCGGCCTGCCCACGCCGTACCTAAGCTCGGCGTCGGCTATGGAGAGCGAGTCCAGGCCGTATTCGCCGAGCAGGGCGACGAGCGTCTCGCCGGCCGCCTGGCCTTCGTCGACCGAGCGCCTGAAACGGCTATCCAGCGTCAATTGCCGGAGCCGGCTCTCCGCCGCGCGCAAGGCGCCTTCGAAGGTGCCGAAGACGAAGTCCTCCGCGTAGCCGAAGCGGTCCTCGATCCGGGCGTTCTCAAGGCGCCCGGATAAACCCGCCAGCATCGAGGCGAGCCCGGTTATGGGCAAGGCGATTACGAGTACGAAGGTAAGGAATATCTTCTGGCCGAGCTTAGTACGCGGGCGAGGCATAGGCCCTTAGAGTTCCCGGATCCGGCCGTCGGTCGGCCTTCGGACCGTCCCCATGGACCGGAGCGCCGCCTCGAGCACGGTCAGTATGGATTCGTCGAAGAAGCGCAGCCTGGGCAGGGCCTCGGCGGCGAAGATGTCGTAGCCGTCCCCGCCGCCGAAGATATACGCCTCGGTGGCGACCGAGTAGCTCCTGTCGAGCTCGAGCGGGGCGCCGCCGACGTAGACGCTCTCCGGCCGCACCTTGGCCATGGGCGGGCCGTCCGGATCCCAGGCGAAGCGGAGGCCCGAGACCTGCAGGAAGCCGCGGCCGAGCTGGGGCTTGCCGGCGAATTCGCAGCCCTTGTTCAAGAGGGCCAGGAGCTGGCGGCCGTCCATGGCCGTAAGGACCAGGTTGCCCCCGAACGGTAGGACCTCATAGACGTCCTTCCTGGTTATCGGGCCGGCGGCCAGGGGGCGCCGTATCTTTCCCGAATTGAGCGCGAAGACCTCGGCGCCGGTATGGGCGCGGAAGACGTCGGCCACGAGGTTGCCCATGGCGCATTCGCCGTCGAACTCGAGGTTCAGGTCCTCCGCGGCGTTCGCCACCACGTCCCCCATGGCGGCGGCTATGGCCTCCTCTATGGACGAGAGCAGGACGGTCAAGGCCGGATCCGGCTGGTAGCGCGACGAATCGACGGCGACGGCCTCGAACTCGACGCCCTCGGGCGACGGCGCGAAGCTCGTCCGCGCCGCTAGGTAACCGTTGGTGAAGCGCGCGCCGGATTGCCGCAGTACGGCGCGGCCGCCCGAGACGAAGACGCCGTCGGGCAGGTCCGGCGAGGGAGAGCCGAGATAGAACTGGTCGATCCCCTCTACGCCGAGCAGGGCCAGGGCCTCCGCCTCGGCGGGCGAGCCCTCCGCCGCGCCCCAGGCCACGCCGCCGGCGAAGAGGCCGATGCGCTTGGCCCCGAGCTTCTTGAGCTCGGCTACGGCGGCCTTCGCGGCGCTCAGATCGTCGGCCAGGGCGAGACCGCGCACGTCCTTCTCGAGGTTCTGAGCCAGGAGCTGCCTCGGCGCCAGGCCGATGAGCCCGGTCTTGCTCTTTTCGTCGTACAGATAGGCCTTGGCGAAGGCGGGAAGGGCGCCGTCGGGGCCGCGTAAGTTGGCCGCCAGGAAGGGGAAGTCGGCCGCTTCCGCGAGGCGGGCCAGGGCCTCTTGCCCGAAATAGAAGTCCCGCGGCCCTAAGACCAAGGCGTCGAAGCCGACGGCGTTCATCAGGTCTACGACCGCCCGGCCCTCGGTAAAGAAGGCCTCCGCGCTGCCGTGCAGGCTGTTAAAGACGCCTATCGTAAGCTGCCTGCCTTCGGACCTCGATCCTAGGTCCTTCACGGCGCTCGACAGGAGCGAAAAGCCGCCTCGGAGGAGCTCCCCCTGCTTGGCCGGCCAGATTTGCCCGCGCAGGGAATTGACATGGACGACCGAGACCTTCATCGGCGCGGCGCATGAAATAAGCAGAAAAAACGCCGAAGACGCCAAGATGGCGGCCGCGGCGGTTGAACGGGCGGGCCTGACCATTCGAACCTCCTGGGGGATGCGATTTTCTAAGATGTTTATAGATATCCTCGATTATAGGTTTCTGTTGCCGCTTTCGCAATTAAAACGTATAGTTTTAGGGATTTATTACGAGGCGTCGCGCCGAAGGCGGACGCGTCGGCCGCGGCCTAGGAAGGCGCGGCGGAAGGAGTACTCATGAAGAAGGCGTTCGCGATAGTCGCCGCCGCGTCCTTAGTGGCGGCCGGGGCTTCGGCGCTCAGCATCCGGGGGAACGGCACCGTGGTAGATCGATCATATGCGCTTTCAGGCTTCACCGGCGTCGTCTCCACCTCGGTCGAGGAAGTAAGCGTCGAGTTCGGCCGCGTCTTCGCGGTGATAGTGACGCTCGACGAGAACCTGCACGAACTCTACGATCCCCGGGTCGTAAACGGCATGCTCGTGCTCGGCTTTAAGGCCGGGGTATCCGTCCAAGGACCGACCAAGCTCAAGGTTAGGATCGTCATGCCCTCGCTCTCGAGCGCGGCCCTGCGCGGCGCCGGCTCCATACGCATAGGGAGCGGCTTTAAGGGCCGCGCGTTCGATATCGATATCTCCGGCGCCGGGGAGATCGACGCCGATTTGGACGTGGACAAGCTCGTCGTCTCGGTCTCGGGGACCGGCGCCCTGAGGCTCGCGGGCGTCGCGCGCGATTGCGGTGCCGTCATATCCGGCGCCGGCTCGATCTCCGCGCGCTCCCTCCGGATCCAGAGCGCGCGCGTCGCGATCAGCGGAACGGGCTCGGCGGAGCTCTCGGTCTCCCGGAACCTCGACGCGACCATCAGCGGCATGGGCACCGTGACCTATCACGGCGAGCCCATAGTGAAGCAGAAGATCACCGGCCTCGGCCGCGTCGTGAAGGGCTAGGCGATGGCCAAGCATAGGACGCGCGCCTTCTCTCGGGGCCTCTGCCTAGCGCTCATGGCCGCCATCCTGGCCGCTTGTTCCGGCTTGCCGCCGTTTGAAAAGGGCGCGCCCGTTGAAAGCCCGGTCGAAGCACCGGCCGATACCCCGGTCGAAGCCCCGACCGAAAGCCCGGCTAAGGTAGAGGACGCCGCGCCGGAAGGGGAGGCGGCCGAGCTCAAAATGCTTGAGCGCTCCCCCTCTATCCGCGGCGAGGCCTTTACCGGCCCAGCCGCGCCGCCGTCGGCCTATCCGGGCGGGAGGCCGGCTAGCTCCCGTCCGTCGGCGCCCCCGCTCGCCTCCGGGCTCAGGGCGGGCTACTCGGACGATAACGCCCAATTTAATTACTTCTTGAATTTCCTCGAGAAATACGCCCAGGTGCCCCACCGGCCGTACGACGTCTCGGAGCGACTGGGCGTCCGCGTCCTGGACGAGCGGGGTAGGCCCGTCGCCAACGCCGCGATCGAAGTCCGCCTCGCCGGCCGCGCGATCGACGCGGGCCTGAGCTACGCCGACGGGACGTACCGCTTCTACCCCAAGGCGCTGGAGTCCGCCGCCGGGGACTTTGGCCCCGACGCCGCCTTCGAGCTGACGGCGCGCTACCGCGGCGCCGTCGCCTCGGCCGTCGTACGCCGGGACGGTCCGCGCATGAC
>ERZ1066115.372-NODE-372-length-12490-cov-17.817290_pt1 | contig 12490 bp, 12 predicted proteins | sample MGYA00382762_ERZ1066115 | MGnify/ENA primary metagenome ERZ1066115 (study PRJEB33369, sample SAMEA5778345) | biofilm metagenome | biome: Industrial cooling water; feature: Water cooling tower basin; material: Biofilm | place: United Arab Emirates | collected... | reverse complement strand
CCGGCCAGCGCCAGACCGGCAGCAACTGGCTGAGCGCGCCGCTGACCAGCGGCAACAGGAAGGCCGGCAACCACAGCAGCAGCGTCGCCTGCCCCGGCATCAGCCCGAAGCCATGGGCAACGCCGAGCAGCAGACTGCAGACGAAGCCGAACAAGGCGGCAAACAGCGGCAGCGCGACCCCGTCGCCGGCCAGCAGCGGCATGCCGAAACGGCGCAGCCACTGCGCGGCGAGCAGGATGCAGACGATCATCAACGCCGCCGCGCCGCTGGCGGCGAGAATGCGGCCTATCCCGGCCAGCGGGCTGAGCGCCGCACCGCCGACAACCAGCGCAACGCCGGCAAACATCGGCCAGCGCATCCGCTGCAGCCAGCGCGCGGCTTCCGGGTCCGGCTGTCCGAGCGCGGTCGGCAGCAGTACCGGCAAGGTCCCGAGCGCGGCCAGGCCGACCAGCCCCAGGGTATTCAGATGCAGATGGGCGAGACGCAAGAGCGGCGCCCGCTCCGGCAGCAGAATCTGGCCGATCACCGCCAGCATCGCCAGGCTCAGGCAGAGCAAGGCACCGGCGTACCAGCGCCAGCCAGGATGCGGCGAGCCGAGGGCGCGATGCGCGCGTTGCCAGACCCAGCGCAGCAAAATCAGCGCCAAAACAGCGTCGACCGTGGCGACTGCGGCCAGCCAGTGGCGCGGCAGCAGGCCGAGCAGCGCGGGCAGCACCAGCAGCCCGGCCGCCTGCGCCAACCAAGGCAGGCGCCGGATCGTCGGCGCCGGGTCGCCGCTACGGGTCAGCACCGGGACAAAATGGATCATCGCCGCCAGGATCAGCGGCACGACCCCGGCGGCAAAGGCCAGATGGGCGGCCAGCCAGGGCGGCAAATGGCCGCTCAGCGCCAGAACCAGGCTGGCGGCAAAAAAGAAAAGGGTGAAACCGGCAACGGGCAGCATCGGGTGATCCGTAAAACCCCGGAAGGACCAGGAGGAGGAGGAGACAAAGCGTCCAGGCGGGGATTTTACGGATCAGAAAAAGGAATGGCTAACGGCCTCGTGCTCAGGCGACGACAACGAAGTCGATCACGATGGCGCCCGGCTCGCGCTGCAGGTAGGTGATTTCGAGGTGCTGGCCGTAACGCTGCTGCAACTGGGCCAGCAGCGGCAGCGGATCATGATCGTTGCAGAAGCGCATCGTCTCGCCCGGCTGCAGCGCATCGAGCGCGCCGAAGATGGCCGCATGACGGAAACGCTTGGCAATGCCGCGCGCGTCGAACGGGTAAATGGCTTCCGGGGTGGTGTGATTGCAGACGTGGATATGTTGCATGAAGTGCTCCTGTGGGGGTAAAGGCTGGCCTGACAGCAGGACCGGGAGCTACTTTAATTGATGAATATAATCCGACTCTTTGATGCATCTCGCCTTTTGAAAAACAGCGACTATAACCAAAGTAATAACACCACCACACCCCTTTTCAAGGGAGGCTACGATGCTGACGAAGCTCTTGCACTGGTTGGGTTTTGCCGATGTGGCCGACGCCATCGAATTCGTTCTCTGTGGCCTCGGCATCCTGCCCCTGCTGTTGCTGTTGGGTGGCTTTCCCGTCGAAGCGGCAATTTCGGTGTTGCTGCTGATCATCCTGCTGGCCCTGCTCGGGTTGCAGATCGAGCCCCTCGCCAACAAGGACCGCAACCCTCAGCCGCCGCGACGGAAGCGCGATTGAGCCCGACCGGGAACCATGCACAGGGGAGTTAACGACAAAAGGGCCCGCAGGCCCTTTTGCTGATCACGGTCGACCGGCGATTTACTGCAATTCTTCCAGACGCACGCGCTTGACCTTGCCCTTCAGGACCGACAGACCTTCAAGCTTGCCGATGGCGGCATCGGCGGCGCTTTCGCGGCAAACGTGGGTGAGGATGATGATGTCGGTTTCGCCCTCGCCCTCTTCCGGCTCGCGCTGCAGCATGGCGTCGATCGAGATGCCCTGGTCGGCCAGGATACGGGTGATGTCGGCCAGCACGCCCGGCTTGTCCTCGACGCGCAGACGCAGGTAGTAACCGGTCTCGACCTCGCTCATCGGCAGGATCGGCAGGTTGGAGAGCGCGTTCGGCTGGAAAGCCAGGTGCGGCACGCGGTGCTCGGCATCGGCATCGGCCAGACGGGCAACATCGACGAGGTCGGCAACGACGGCAGAAGCAGTCGGTTCGGCGCCAGCGCCCTTGCCGTAGTAGAGGGTGGTGCCGACGGCATCGCCCTTGACCATCACCGCGTTCATCGCGCCTTCAACGTTGGCGATCAGGCGCTTGGCCGGGATCAGGGTCGGATGCACGCGCAGTTCAATCCCCTGCTCGCGGCGCTTGGCGATGCCCAGCAGCTTGATCCGGTAGCCGAGCTGTTCGGCGTACTTGATGTCGGAAGCTTCGAGCTTGGTGATGCCTTCGACGTAGGCCTTGTCGAACTGCACCGGGATACCGAAAGCGATGGCGGAAATCAGCGTCGCCTTGTGCGCGGCATCGACGCCTTCGATATCGAAGGTCGGATCGGCTTCGGCATAGCCCAGGCGCTGGGCTTCGGCGAGGACGTCGGCAAAGGACAGGCCCTTGTCGCGCATTTCGGAAAGGATGAAGTTGGTGGTGCCGTTGATGATCCCGGCGGCCCATTCGATGCGGTTGGCCGAGAGGCCTTCGCGCAGCGCCTTGATGATCGGGATACCGCCGGCGACGGCGGCTTCGAAGGCAACCATCACGCCCTTTTGCTGCGCGGCAGCGAAAATCTCGGTGCCATGCACGGCGAGCAATGCCTTGTTGGCGGTGACCACGTGCTTGCCGTTGGCGATGGCCTGCATCACCACTTCCTTGGCCACGCCGTAGCCGCCGATCAGTTCGACGATGACGTCGATCTCGGGGTCATTCACCAGCGCGAAAGCGTCGTCGGTGACGCGGGCGGCACCTCCGGTCACCTGTTTTGCCAGCTCGACGTTCTTGTCGGCCACGGCAGTAATCTGGATCGGGCGACCGGCGCGACGGGTAATTTCTTCCGCATTGCGCTTGAGAACAGTCCAGGTGCCACCGCCGACGGTGCCGATGCCGATCAGGCCAACATTGATAGGTTTCATTTTGAGGATCGAGTTGCTTAGGAGTTGATAGGATCGAGTTGCTTAGGAATCAGGATCGAGGGTGAATCAGGGGCTGCGCCTTTACTAACAGCTCAAGCCCCTAACTGCTAACAGCTAGTTCGTACCATGCCGCTTGCGGTAGTTTTCGAGGAAACGGGCAACCCGGCCGATGGCGATGCGGAGATCGTCTTCATGCGGCAGGAAGACCAGGCGGAAGTGGTCGGGGTGCGGCCAGTTGAAGCCGGTCCCCTGGACCAGCAGCACCTTCTCTTCCTGCAACAGTTCCTGGATGAAGGCCTGATCGTTCTTGATCGGATAGACCTCGGGGTCCAGGCGCGGGAACATGTACAACGCCGCCTTCGGCTTGACACAGGAAACACCGGGGATGGCGGTGATCAATTCGTGCGCCAGGTCACGCTGGCGGCGCAGGCGGCCGCCAATCGCAATCAGATCGTCGATACTCTGGTAGCCGCCAAGTGCGGTCTGGATGCCGTGCTGCCCGGGCGCGTTGGCGCACAGCCGCATCGACGCCAGCATGTCGAGACCTTCGATGTAATCCTTGGCCCGGCGCTTGTCGCCGGAAACCACCATCCAGCCGGCACGATAGCCGCAGGAACGGTAGTTTTTCGACAGGCCGTTGAAGGAAATGAACAGCACGTCTTCGGCCAGCGAAGCAATCGAGGTGTGCTTCTCACCCTCGTAGAGAACCTTGTCGTACACCTCGTCGGCGTACACGATCAGGTGGTGCTCGCGGGCGATCTGGATGATCTCCTTGAGCACGTGATCGGGGTACAGCGCACCGGTCGGGTTGTTCGGATTGATGATCACGATTGCCTTGGTGTGCTTGCTGATCTTTCTCCGCATGTCGTCGAGATCGGGCATCCAGTCCTTGCTCTCGTCGCACAGGTAATGCACCGGCGTGCCACCGGAAAGGCTGATCGCCGCCGTCCACAACGGGTAGTCGGGCGCCGGCACCAATACTTCGTCACCGGCATCGAGCAGCGCATTCATCGCCATCACGATCAGCTCGGAAACCCCGTTGCCGACGTAGATATCCTCCAGCGTCACGCCCTTGATCCCCTTTTCCTGGGTGTAGTGCATGATCGCCTTGCGCGCCGCGAAAATCCCCTTGGAATCGGTATAGCCAGCGGCATTCGGCAGGTTGCGGATGATGTCCTGCTGGATTTCCTCGGGCGCATCGAAACCGAACGCGGCCAGGTTGCCGATGTTCAGCTTGATGATCTTGTGGCCTTCTTCTTCCATCTGCTTGGCCTTCTGCAGCACGGGGCCGCGAATGTCGTAGCAGACGTTGGCCAGCTTGGCGGATTTCTTGATCGTCTTCATGGTTTGACCGTTGGGGAAGGGGGCGGCGCAGCCGGCGGCTGGGTGCCCACCAAAAGGCATAATCCTACTTGAGCGGGCAGAATTGCGCCAGAATCCGGGCGCTGACGCCCGGGTTGCGACTTAATTCGGGCGGACCAGCGTGTATTGGTGGCGGAAACCGGCGTTCTTCAACTCGGCGACCGAGAAGGAATCGCGGGCCCCGACCAGCTTGACCCGGCCACTGCCATTCGGAGCATCGCGGCCGGCGGTAGTTTCGCGGATATCGACAATAATCGGCTCGGGAGCGACCAGACGGACTTCCAGCGCGGTATCGAGGTCATTCTTGACCCAGAACTGGTAATGCGCATTGGCACCGGCCAGCTTGACCTGCTCCTGCAGCTTGCCGTCGATATAGACGTCGATCAGCACCGGCTCGACGGCCTGGGCGGCGAAGGAAAGGGAGAGTGCGGCAAACAGGGCGGACAATGATTTCATGGCGGTAGCGGCGAGCGGCGCAGCAGGATCAGTGCACAACTCGAAAAGGCGAAAAACAATCACTTATTCTAACGCGCTGCCGGCGATTCTTCGCCACTGTTTTTACGCCCCGCACCGGCTGCGTTGCCGCACGGTTTTCCCGGATAGGCGCGGGCCGCCGAGGAATGCAATAATCCGCCTTGCGGCGTTGCTGCTCAGCCCCCAGACAGACCGAGGTTTACACCGTGAAACTGCACCAGACCCATCTTGCCGGACTCAATATCTTCACCGCCCACGGCGAAGGCTTTGTCACGGTCAACCACGAAAAATACGAAAAAAGCCTGATCGTCACCCCGGAAAAGATCATTCCCGACTGGACCGGCGCCACCCCGACCACCCTGGGCGAAGCCGACATGCAGCAGCTGATGACGCTCGGCATCGAAGTCGTGCTGCTCGGCACCGGCAAGCAGCTACGCTTTCCGCCCGGCCCGCTGCTGCGCCCCTTCGCCCCGGCCGGGATCGGCATTGAAGTGATGGATCTGCCAGCCGCCTGCCGTACCTACAACATCCTCGCCGCCGAAGGCCGCAAGGTCGCGGCGGCGCTGGTTTTCGACTGAGGCGCAAATATTTTGGCAAAGCGCGGGAACCTGGCTGCTTTTTTGATTTCTGTGCTGGTAGACCACCCCACCGCTCACCAATAATCCCGGCTATTGTCACCGCCCGCGCAGCCTCCCGATGCAAAACGAAACCCTGAGACCGGAACACACGCCCGACGGCCTGCAAGACTTCCGCCCGAACCTTGATCCGGCCCGCCTGATGCACGCCGCCGGCGCCCTGGTCGACAAGTACGGACGGCGGATCACCTACCTGCGCCTGTCGGTGACCGACCGCTGCGACTTCCGCTGCACCTATTGCATGGCCGAGGAAATGAGCTTCCTGCCGCGCGACAAGGTGATGAGCCTGGAAGAATGCCTGCGCGTCGCCTCGGCCTTCGTCGGCCTCGGCGTGACCAAACTCCGGCTCACCGGCGGTGAACCACTGGTGCGCAAGGAAGCAATGTGGCTGATCGAACGCCTGGGCGCCCTGCCCGGCCTCGAACAACTGGTGCTGACCACCAACGGCTCGCAGCTCGACCGCTTTGCCCGGCCGCTCAAGGCCGCCGGCGTCAAGCGCATCAACATCAGCCTCGATACCCTGAAGCCCGAGCGCTTCAAGGCGATCACCCGCATCGGCGACCTCGGCAAGGTACTGCAAGGCATCGCCGCCGCCCGCGCCGCCGGCTTCACCCGCACCAAGCTCAACGCGGTGATGATGCGCGGCACCAACGACGACGAATTCGGCGACCTGGTGCAGTTTGCGGTCGAAAACGAACTCGACATCTCCTTCATCGAGGAAATGCCGCTCGGCGACATCCACGGCCGCGACAACCACTTCATTTCTTCTGAAGAAGCCCGCCAGATCATCGGCCAACGCTATCCGCTGGTGGCCAGCGACGAGTCCTCCGGCGGCCCGGCCCGCTACTGGCGGATTCCCGGCAGCGAAAGCCGAATCGGCTTCATTTCGCCGCACAGCCACAATTTCTGCGACAGCTGCAACCGCGTGCGGATCACCGCGCAGGGCGAGCTTTACCCCTGCCTCGGCCAGAACGACGCGACCAACCTGCTTGGCGTGCTGCGCGCCGGCGCCGACGACGCCCAGCTGCGCCAGGCAATCATCGACAGCATGGGCATCAAACCCTGGGGGCACGATTTCACCCAACAGATGAATGCGCCGCAGGTGGTCCGCTTCATGTCGATGACTGGCGGCTGAGCCGCCCCGCCGCCAACGATGCCACGGACCGTCAGCCAGCTCCTGCCCCGGTCTGCATTCGCCAGCCAGCGCCCGGCGCTGTGGCTGGCCGGGCTGGGCACATTGCTGCTGCTAGCCTGGCAGAGCCTGAACGAGCGCCACTGGCTGGGCGAAATCCTGCTTGCAGCCAGCCTGTCCACGCTGCTCTGGCTGGGCTTTCGCGAGTGGCAGTCGCTGCGCAGCAGCGCCCGCGCCTACGCCCTGGCGATGCAGGCGGCGCACGACGGCTTCTGGGAATGGGACCCGCGCAGCAAGCGGCTGCAAGTCGGCGCCCGACTGCTAGAAATCCTTGGCTACCGCGAAGATTTCCTGCCTGACACCCATGCCTGGCTGAGCATCGTCCACCCCGACGACCGGATCCATTACAACCAGGCGGTGGCCGACCACCTCAAAGGCAAGAACGAGTTTTTTTATTGCGAATACCGGGTCCGCGCCAGCGACGGCAGTTTTCGCTGGATCGGCTCGCGCGGCATCGCCGTCCGCGATCCGCAGGGCCGGGCCTACCAGATGGTCGGTTCGGTCAGCGACATCACCGAACGCCGCCGCTATCAGGACAATCTCGAATTTCTCGCCCACCACGACAGCCTGACCGGTCTGCCCAACCGGCTCGAACTGGCGCGAGTCCTGCCACCGCTGATCGCCGCCACGCAAGCTGACAAGCCCCCGCTGGCGTTGTTCTTCATCGACCTCGACCGGTTCAAGGACATCAACGACACCCTGGGCCACCGCGCCGGTGACCTGCTGCTGCAAGGCGTCGCCCAGCGGCTCGGGCAATTGTTCGGCGAGCAGTGCCAGCTGTTCCGCCAGGGCGGCGACGAGTTCATCGCCCTGCTCCCGGCCTGCGCCGACAGCGCCGCCGCCCTGGCCTTCGGCGAGGCGATCCGGGAAGCGATTGCCCGCCCCTTTGCCGGGCACGACAGCGATTTTTTCACCGGCGCCAGCATCGGCCTCAGCCTCTGCCCGCTCGATGCCGGCGATGGCGAAACCCTGCTGCGCAATGCCGACACCGCGATGTACGCGGCCAAGGCGGCCGGCGGCAACGCGCTGCGCCAGTACCAGCCGGAGATGAATCAGCGCCTGCGCCAGCGCATGGAACTGGAAAGCGCCTTGCGCCAGGCGATTGCGAACGACGAACTGGAACTGCACTTCCAGCCCAAGATCGCCCTTGCCGACGGCCGGCTCTGCGGCGCCGAAGCACTGCTGCGCTGGCGCCACGCCGGCCGGCTGATTCCGCCCGACCAGTTCATCCCGGTCGCCGAAGACAGCGGCCTGATCCTCGAAATCGGCGACTGGGTCACCGCCCGCTGCCTGAAACATGCCGGTGAATGGCAGCAACGCGGCGCCCATGTCCCGCCGCTGGCGATCAACCTGTCGCCGCGCCAGTTCTGGCGCCGCCGACCAGCCCAGGAAATCCTCGACCGCCTTGCCGCCAGCGGGCTACCGGCCTCGGCGCTGGAAGTCGAAGTGACCGAATCGCTGCTGCTGAATGCCGACAGCGGCGCCACCGAAGAACTCGAAAGACTGCGCCAGGCTGGCATCTGCGTTGCGCTCGACGATTTCGGCACCGGCTATTCGTCGCTGGCCTACTTGCAGCGCCTGCCGATTGGCGTGCTCAAAATCGACAAATCCTTCATCCGCCCCCTCGACACCACCGACCCGGCCGGAAACCAGCGCGCCAGCGCACTGGTCCGCGCCATCATTGCGATGGCGCACAGCCTGTCGCTCAGCGTCGTTGCCGAAGGCGTCGAAACCCCGGCACAGCTGGCCGAACTGCAGCAGCTCGGCTGCGACATCGTGCAGGGCTACCTCTACAGCCGGCCGCTGCCGGCCGAGGAATTCTTCACACGTTACCTGGCTCCACCCCAGACCTGAATCCGCCAGGGAAAAAAGCCCCGCCACCACGGTCGACCGTGGCCAAGGCCGATTTTGCCGGTGCTGGTGCCGACCGCTGGGAACAGCCCCGGGCTAAGGATAGACGCTGCACATGCCGGGCAGCGCGACCGGTTCGGTCAGCCAGCCGAGCAGACTGAAAGCCAGCGCCAGCAACAACAAAAAGGCGACCCGCCGGGTCGCCTTGGGGTGCTGCTGCCGCCAGTGCCGGACCCATTGCCGGCAGGGCGGGCAGAGCATGGCTTATGCGCCTTCGCGCAGCGCGCGCTTGCGCTCGTTTTCGGTCAGGTGACGCTTGCGCAGGCGGATCGACTTCGGCGTCAGTTCAACCAGTTCGTCGTCGGCGATGAATTCGACGGCCGATTCCAGGCTCAGTTGGACCGGCGGCACCAGGCGGACGGCTTCGTCGGTACCGGAAGCACGGACGTTGGTCAGCTGCTTGCCCTTGATCGGGTTCACGACGAGGTCGTTTTCACGGCTGTGGATACCGATGATCATGCCTTCGTACAGCTTCTCGCCCGGGCTGACGAACATGCGGCCGCGATCCTGCAGCTTCCACAGCGCGTAGGCGACGGCTTCGCCGTTGTCCTGGGAGATCAGCACGCCATTGCGGCGCTCGGCAACGGAGCCTTCCTTGACCGGTGCGTATTCGTCGAACACGTGGCTCATCAGGCCGTTACCGCGAGTCAGGTTCATGAACTCGCCCTGGAAGCCGATCAGGCCACGCGCCGGGATGCGGTATTCGATACGGACGCGACCGCGACCATCCGGCACCATGTCCTGCAGCTCGCCCTTACGCAGGCCGAGGCTTTCCATGACGCCGCCCTGGGTGTCTTCTTCAACGTCGACGGTGAGCATTTCGTACGGCTCGCACTCGACGCCGTTGATCACCTTCTTGACCACGCGCGGACGACCGACGGCCAGTTCGTAGCCTTCGCGGCGCATGTTCTCGAGCAGGATGCCGAGGTGCAGTTCGCCACGGCCGGCCACGTCGAAGACATCGCCGTTCGGAGTGTCATGCACGCGCAGCGCCATGTTGGTCAGCAGTTCTTTATGCAGGCGGTCGCGGATCTGGCGGCTGGTGACGAACTTGCCTTCGGTGCCGGCCAGCGGGCTGGTGTTGACCATGAACTGCATGGACAAGGTCGGCTCGTCGATCTTGAGCAGCGGCAGGGCTTCCGGCTGGTCGGGGTCGGTCACGGTGCAACCGAGCACCAGGTCTTCGATACCGGTGATCTGGACGATGTCGCCGGCCTGGCCTTCGGCCATTTCGACCTTGTTCAGGCCCTTGTAGCCGAACACCTGGCCAATCTTGGCCTTGATCGGGCTGCGGTCATGCTCGGCAGCCTCTTCTTCGGTACCGAACATCACCATCACGTTCTGGCCGGTCTTGACGCGGCCACGGATGATCTTGCCGACGCCGATGCGGCCGACGTAGGACGAGTAATCGAGGGCGGTGATCTGCAGCTGCAGCGGTGCGTCGACGTCGGCATCCGGGGCCGGCACGTGGCGCAGGATGGTGTCGAACAGCGGCTTCATGTTTTCGCGCGGCTGGTCGAGTTCCATCGCCGCCCAACCGTTGAGGCCGGAAGCGTAAACGATGGGGAAGTCGAGCTGCTCGTCGGTAGCGCCCAGCTTGTCGAACAGGTCGAAAGTCAGGTTCACGGCGTTGTCCGGGTCGGCGCCGTCACGGTCGACCTTGTTCACCAGCACGATCGGGCGCAGGCCCTGGGCCAGTGCCTTCTTGGTCACGAAACGGGTTTGCGGCATCGGGCCTTCGGCAGCATCAACCAGCAGCACCACGCCATCAACCATGCCCAGCACGCGCTCGACTTCACCGCCGAAGTCCGCGTGGCCCGGGGTGTCGACGATGTTGATGTGGATGCCTTCGTACTCGACGGCGGTGTTCTTCGACAGGATGGTGATGCCCCGTTCCTTTTCCAGGTCGTTCGAGTCCATCACACAATCGACCACCTGCTGGTGGGCGGCGAAGGTACCGGATTGGCGGAGCAGTTGGTCAACCAGCGTGGTCTTGCCGTGGTCAACGTGAGCAATGATGGCGATGTTGCGGATCGGGCGAACGGACATGGGAATGGATTTGGCCAGAAAAATCAAAGGCGAGATTCTAGCATCCTGTGTTGCGGCGCAGCATCCCGCAACAAAAAAAAGCCGGCGAGCCGCAGCGAAAGGACACCGCCACGCCCCCGACTCAGCCCCCGGCCCCTTGCGGCCGAGCATTGCAGCCACTCAGGCGCAACCGTCCTCCTCCAGCGCTGCATCGCGCCGCCGGCGCAGCCCCTCGGGCATGCGCAAGGTCGAGCGATCCCAGCCCTCCAGCGTCAGCACCCGATCCAGACAGACCTCCATCCGCGCATGCGCCTCGCGGGCGGCTTCGGCGATGCAGGAATGGACTTCGGACGCATTTCCCGGCCCGTTCAAACAGGCCTCCTGATAGGCGATCAACTCGCGCAACTGGCGAATCTCCCGGGCTACCTGCGCCGGGCAAGCACACATGTAGATCATTCCCTCGTCGACAATCCGCTCCAGATCGGCCGACGAAAAGCGTTGCGGATAACTCACGATCGACTCCACACAAACAAAACCTCGGGAACACCCCGCATCACGCCGGAAAAACCAGGCGACCGCCAGTATAAGCGCCTCGCCGGCGATGCAGCCGGCCAAATCCGGGCCTGAACACGGTCGACCGTGAAAAAGCCGTTTTTTTTGCACCGCCCCGGTCCCGCGCTGTAAGAAAAGCCCCCCTGATCGCGACCAAACCATAAGCCCCGCCATTCACCCCGCCAGGATGCCCCCCATGTCCGACCCCATCGCCTTCTCTTCACTGGCCCTGAGCCTGCTTGCCGGCAGCCTGACCACGCTGTCGCCCTGCGTTTTCCCGCTCCTGCCGCTGGTGCTGGGCGGCGCGGTGCAGCGCAACCGGCTGGCACCGCTGGCGATGGGCCTGGGCATGCTGCTCTCGTTTGCCGGTATCGGCATGCTGGTCGGCGCCCTCGGCCCGGCGCTCGGCATCGACCCGGAAGACATCCGCCAAAGCGGCGGCTGGCTGCTGGTCGGCTTTGGCCTGGTGATGCTGATCCCGGCCCTCAACGAACGCTTCAGCACCTGGCTGCTGCCCCTCGCCAGCCAGGCCAACAGCGCCGGCAGCAAGCTCGACCAGGGCTCGCTCGGCGGCGCCCTGCTGCTCGGCGCCCTGCTCGGCCTGATCTGGAGCCCCTGCTCCGGCCCGCTGCTGGCCTCGGCCCTGACGCTGGTCGCCAGCGAAGGCGGCGTGCTGCGCGGCGGCCTGATCCTTGGCGTCTTTGGTACAGGTGCCGCGATTCCACTGGTCGCCGTCGCCTACGCCTCGCGCAGCGGCTTCAACCGCGCCCGGGGCTGGGTACTCGGCCACATCGGCCCGCTCAAGACCGGCTTTGGCCTGCTCATCCTGCTGCTCGGCATCGCCATCCTCAGCGGCGCCGACAAATGGCTGGAAGCCCACCTCCTCGCCCTCCTCCCGGACGCCTGGGTCAATCTCAGCGTCCGCTACTAACCCATCACCAGGAGCACCAAGATGACCCACCACCTCCCAATCGCGCTCGCCCTACTCGCCCTCAGCCCGCTCAGCCAGGCGCTCGACATCGAAGCCTACAGCCCCGAACGCTTCGCCCGGCTGCAACAGGACAACGCCCGCGTCAGCCTGCACTTCCACGCCGACTGGTGCCCCACCTGCCGCGCCCAGCAAAAAATCTTCAACAGCTGGCAAGGCGACCCCAAGGTCCCCGGTACCCTGCTCGTCGTCGACTACGACAAAGCCCGCGACCTGCGCCGGCAAATGTCCGTGCGCAGCCAGTCGACC
>ERZ1066115.371-NODE-371-length-12531-cov-18.671850_pt1 | contig 12531 bp, 13 predicted proteins | sample MGYA00382762_ERZ1066115 | MGnify/ENA primary metagenome ERZ1066115 (study PRJEB33369, sample SAMEA5778345) | biofilm metagenome | biome: Industrial cooling water; feature: Water cooling tower basin; material: Biofilm | place: United Arab Emirates | collected... | reverse complement strand
CCACATGCCGGGTGGCGATCCGCTCGCCGCCGGCCAGTTCGACCGCAACCACCTGGCCATCTTCGCGAACGATACGGTCGACCTTGCTTTCGAAGCGGATTTCACCGCCCAGCTCGGTGATTTTGGCGCGGATGTTTTCGACCATCTTGACCAGCCGGAAGGTGCCGATGTGCGGCTTGCTGACGTAGATGATCTCTTCCGGCGCACCGGCCAGGACGAACTCTTCCAGCACCTTGCGGCCGTAGAAGTTGGGGTCCTTGATCTGGCTGTAGAGCTTGCCGTCGGAGAAAGTGCCGGCCCCGCCCTCGCCGAACTGGACGTTGGACTCCGGATTGAGCTTGTGCTTGCGCCACAGCCCCCAGGTATCCTTGGTCCGCTCGCGGACGGCTTTGCCGCGTTCGAGGATGATCGGCCGGAAGCCCATCTGCGCCAGCAACAGCCCGGCCATGAAGCCGCACGGTCCCATCCCGATCACCACCGGCCGCTCGTTCAGCCTGGCCGGCGCCTGCGCGACATACTGGTAGCGGGTATCCGGCGCCGGCTGCACCTGCTTGTCGCCGGCAAAGCGGGCGAGCACCGCCGCTTCGTCGGCCAGGGTCACGTCCAGCGTGTAGATCAGCGTAATCTGGCTTTTACGGCGGGCATCGTAGCCGCGCCGGAAAATGGTGTAGCCGAGCACCGCAGCCGCCGGCACCTCCAGACGGGCACAGATGGCTGCCAGCAGCGCTTCCTGCGGGTGATCGAGGGGGAGTTTGACTTCGGTAATTCTGAGCATGCGTTTGATCCGGCTGGCCGCAGGCAGCTGCCCCGGCAAAAGCCGGCATTTTACCGGCTTCCTCGATGACCGCGAAAAGCCTTGCGAAACAAAAGAAAAAAGGGGGGCTGCCCCCGCAGCCCCCCTTTTCCTCCCTGCCCCCCAACAACAAACAATCGGTCAGATCACCTTCGAATAACGGGTACGCTGACGGTCGGCCCGCAGATAGCGGTCGAAGGCCATCGAAATCACGCGCACCAGCATGCGTCCCGGCGGCAGCACGGTGATCCACTCGCGGTCGATCTTGACCAGGCCACCGCGCTCCAGTTCGCGCAGGTCTTCGAGTTCGGCGGCGAAATATTTGTGGAAATCGATCAGGTGAGCGCTTTCGATGCTTTCGATCGACAACTCGAAATGACACATCAGCGCCTGGATGATCGAACGGCGCAGGATGTCGTCGGCGGTCAGCTCGATCCCTCGGAACACCGGCAGCATCCCGGAATCGAGGCGGTCGTAGTACTCGTCGAGCGTCTTCACGTTCTGGCTGTAGGTCGGTCCGACCTTGCTGATCGACGAGATGCCGAAGGACAGCATGTCGCAGTCGGCGTAAGTCGAATAGCCCTGGAAATTGCGGTGCAGGCGCCCTTGCCGCTGGGCCACGGCGAGCTCGTCGTCGGGCTTGGCGAAGTGGTCCATGCCGATGAAGACGTAACCAGCCTCGGTCAGTTTCTTGATCGCCAGCGCCAGGATCTGGAGCTTGCTGTCGGCCGACGGCAGGTCGTCTTCGGCAATCCGCCGCTGCGGCTTGAACAGGCTGGGCAGGTGCGCATAGTTGTAGATCGACAGGCGGTCCGGGTCCATCGCCAGCACCCGTTCCAGGGTCCGGTTGAAGCCCATCACCGTCTGGTGCGGCAGGCCGTAGATCAGATCCACCGAAATCGACTTGAAACCGTTGGCACGAGCCGCCTGGATCACGTTGGCGGTCTCTTCCTCGCTCTGGATGCGATTGACCGCCTGCTGCACGCGCTCGTCGAAATCCTGGACGCCGACGCTCATCCGGTTGAAACCGAGTTCGCCAAGCAGCGCAACGGTCGCGGTATCGACCTTGCGCGGATCGACTTCAATCGAAAACTCGCCGCCCTCGAGCAGCTTGAAATGCTTGCGCGTCTCGCCCATCAGCTGGCGCATTTCGTCATGCGACAGGAAGGTCGGCGTACCGCCGCCCCAGTGCAGCTGGATCACCTCGTGCTCGCCTTCCGTACCTTCCAGTGCGGCGCTCTGCAGTGCCAGTTCGCGGCCGAGATACTTCAGATACTTGGCGCTGCGCCCGTGATCCTTGGTGATGATCTTGTTGCAGGCACAGTAATAGCAGATGGTATTGCAGAAGGGAATATGGAAATACAGCGACAGCGGACGGCTGATGCCGCCGATGTTGCGCTTGCCCAGCCACAATTTGGCGGCATCGGAGTCGAATGCCTCGACGAAACGATCCGCAGTGGGGTAGGATGTATAACGCGGTCCGTTGACGTCGAAACGACGGATGATTTCAGGATCGAAAACCAGATTTTCAGTGGCAAAATTCATTGAGCTATGCGCCTCGCTTTTTGCGGCATTATGTTCGGAAGGTCGATTTTAACGGTTGACATGGATCAATCGATTGCAGGTTGCGTATGGGTCAGCACAAACTGAACGAAGAAGTATCCCTCGCGGTCATCAAAACGGCCTGTTCCAACTGCAACCTGCGCGAGCTCTGCTTGCCGCTTGGCCTCTCGCCGGAAGAAATGGCACGCCTTGACGACCTGGTATCCACGCGCCGGCGGGTCAAACGCGGCGATCACCTCTACCGTGCCAGCGAAAGCTTCGACGCGATCTACGCAATCCGCAGCGGCTTTTTCAAGACCGGAGTACTCCTCTCCGACGGTCGCGATCAGGTGACCGGGTTCCAGATGGCAGGCGAATTGCTCGGTCTCGACGGGATCAGCACCGAGCACCACACCTGCAACGCGATTGCACTCGAAGACAGTGAAGTCTGCGCAATTCCATTCTCCCGCCTGGAATCGCTGTCGCGCGAGATTCACACCCTGCAGCACCACTTTCACAAGGTGATGAGCCGCGAAATCGTTCGCGACCACGGGGTGATGATGCTGCTCGGCACGATGCGCGCCGAGGAACGCCTTGCCGCCTTCCTGCTCAACCTGTCGCAACGCTTCACCGCCCGCGGTTTCTCGCCCTCCGAGTTTTACCTGCGGATGACCCGCGAGGAAATCGGCAGCTACCTCGGACTCAAGCTGGAAACCGTCTCCCGCGCCTTCTCCCGCTTCCAGGAAGAAGGCCATATCGCCGTCCAGCAGAAACACATCCGCATTCTCAACGTCGCCGGGCTCAAGAGCCTGATGCATCCGCCGCACTGAGCGGCCGCTCGAAACTCAGGCCCAGGGCCAGGGAGTGCGGGTCAGCGCAACACTGACGATGTAAGCGTAGGCAGCGACCGCCAGAATCAGGCAGCAAACCCGTGCCGGCAGACTGCGCGCGCGCTTCAGCGCCAGGGTACCGAGCACGATGTAGGCGAGCAGCGCAAAAAATTTGGCCGTCAGCCAGTCCTGGGCAAAGGGATACTGACCGCTCAACCAGGCCAGCAGCAGCGCGCTGCCAAGCAGCAGGCTATCGACCAGATGCGGCAGGATCCGGGTCAGACGATGCCGCAGCAAGGGCGAGGCGCGCAGCATCCAGAAACCTCGCAACACGAAACCGGTACCGCTGAGCAGCACGCAGGTAATGTGCAAATGCTTCAGTAACAGGTAGTTCATCACTCCTCCGGCAACACTTCAAGCCGCTGTTGATGGGCCTGATAGCGACGCAGCGCGCTCAGCAGATTCCAGGCCAGCCAGAGCATCGCTGCGGCAAATGCCAGACCGGCAGGACGTGCCAGCCACTCGGGAAAAATCACCGCCAGCAATAGCAGCAGTACTGCCACCAGATATGCCCTCGATTGCAAGGTGGCATCGCGCTCGGGCAACAGCTTGCCCATGCTCGGCGCCGCCAACCTCCCCTGCCCGGCATTCTGCAGATGCATCCAGGCCAGGAAGGGAACAATCTTGTACAACATCCCGGAAATGAATGCGACAAACGCTCCCGGCAACAGCAAAACCCCGATCAAAACCGCCCAGCCCGGCCAGGAAAAGGCATCAGGCAAGGCATTCACGGTCAACATCAGCAACAGCGCAAAAACCGCACAGAGCAGACCGGCTTGCCAGAAACGGTAAATCGCATCGGGCCGTGCCCGCCGCCGCTGCCCTTGCAGGTACAGGGTCTGCACGGCAAACGCCAGTCCCAGCCCGGCGGCCAGTTGCCGCACCAGCCAGCCGACAGTGGTCAGACCGAGGGCTTCCGCCAACGACCAGAACAGCAGGACAACGCACATGGACAGGGGAAACAGCCAGCCGGCCCGGGCCGGATAACCTGGCGTCAGCTGGAACATCGGAACCACGACATAGGCGACGGCAGCCAGCAGGACCGCAGACCAGGCGCCAAGAGCCCAGCCCGCATGCAGGTCAGTCAGCCGCGCCAGAGGCCAGGACCAGCCACCAGCCAAGGCCAGGGCCAAACCGCTGCCGAGCAGCAGGGTGAGGGCCAATGCCGGCAAAGCCAACTTCAAACCGGCAATGGTCGGGCTGGTGAGCGGCACCCGCCACAAGGCCTGCAGCGCGGCCTTGATGAACCAAGCCCCCGCCATCAGCAGCAAGACAACGGCAAGTTGTAACCATCCGGTTTTGCCGAGCAGCAGCCCTGCAGCGAGGAGCAGCGTACCGAGCAAGAGCAGCGGATGCAGTCCACGCGCCAACCGCAATGGCTGGTGCAGATTGGCGCCAGCCACCACCGGCAGGATTTGGATCAGTGCCCCCAGCATCACCATCAGCATGAATCCGACAGTCAGCAAGTGAGTCACCGCCAGCAAACCGGGATGCCAACGCGAAAGCAGCAAATCGCCGCCTTCCCAGGCCAGGGTCAGGCCGGCCAGCGCTGCCAGCAGCGGGGCCGTGATGAAAAAGCGCAGGGGGGCGGCAAATGGCGGAGCATTCTCGAACGACAGCAAGGCCTGCACCGAGTCCGCCTCCGCTCAGCGAGTGATCAGGATTTCGAACGTACCGTCGGGCAGCAATTCGCTTTCGTAGGCATGCCCATTCTGGCGCAGGACCTTGTACAAGGGGTGCGGCTCACGGAACAGCAGCAGCAGCATCTTCTCGCCGACCGCCAGCCGGTCGAGCATCTCCATGGTCTGGACGAAGGGCTCCGGTGGCTCCAGATAGCGGGCATCAACCACATGCGGCGTCTTGGGATGACTCATGCTCACTCCCCTGCCAATTCGCTTTCGAGGCGCGGGAGCAACTCCGGCAACTCGTCTGCGAGGTGCTGATCGCACATCGGATAGAGGATGTTCTCTTCCTTCATGTTGTGCTGCTGCATCATGATCAGCAGGGTCTCGGCAATTCCCAGGTAATCATCGACATCACCCGACACCAAGGCAGCCCCGGCGTCGTCAAACAAGCTCCGCATCTGGGCATGCTCCATCCGCATTACCTGGGTGGGCCCCATGGTCATTCCGGTTTTTGCCTCGAAGGTCGGGAACAGCGTCTTTTCCTCGCTGTCGAAGTGCGCCAGCGTGGCCAGGCGAAAGTGCGCAAAGGCGGCCCCGGCGGCCTCCAGATTGCCTTTGCCAACAGCTTGCTCGGCATCGGCAAAAAAATCATCACACCGACGATGATCATCGGTCATCAGGTTACGTATGGTAGTCATCGTGTTACTCACGGCTGCGGAATCTGGTTCGATTGTCGGCGCGACCCTTGCGGTCACGCCTTGACAGCCGTCAAATCGACAAAAATGCTTTTAGTACTGGATAATCCCGACCTGCAACTCGTCGAACCAGTTGATGAAACGCTGCACGTCGGCGCCACGATAAATGGCGCCATGCTGCGGGCAAAGCATGTCGATATCGAGTTGTGACACCCGTTCGCACCAGCGGCGCTTGGCGTCGTTCGAGCCCATCCAGCGGCGATGGAAGCCTTCAGCATAACGGATGTGGGTATCGAATTTTTCGACGAACAGATTCTCATCGCCCGGCGGCAGCAAGGCAGCCCCGACATCGCCGCTGAACAGGATCTTGGCCTGCTTGTCGTAAAGGTGAAAATTCCCCGAGGAATGCAGGTAATGCGCCGGCACTGCACGCAGGGGCAGCCCGTTCAGGGAAATATCCATGCCCTCGTCGGGAATCGGCACGAAAGTCTCGGCATCACCGCCAAAATGCGGGATGAAACTTTCCCACAGCCAGCTGATGTAGCAGCGCATCGCCGGATTGAATTCCAGCCACAGCGCCAGCGAGGAACAAATATCGGGATCCTGATGGGAGGCAAAAACAGCCGTCAGCGCCGACGGGTCGAACTCGGCCGACAAGGCCGAGAAGACTGCCGGAAAAATCTCGGCACCGCCCGGATCGAGCAACAGCCCCTGCTTGCCATTGACCACCAGATACTCGTTGGTATCAACCAGATAGCCCGGCTTTTCCTGATCGCGGATGATTGCAACCCATTTGTGCGCGCCATCCTGATAAATGGTTTCAGTTTTCTTCATTGTCCTCTTCCCTCCCCGGGCAATCAGCGTGCGGTCACGAAAGTCGAGCGGCGCAGCGACTCCAGCGAACTGCGAATTTCCTCGACGATGCCGTCGAACTCCCCCGACACCTGGGCCAAGGCCCCGGCGAAACTCTGGCCATAAGCGGCTTCGATCTTGGCCGACTTGGCCAGCACACCACCCAGTTCAACCATTTGAAATGCATCCTCCAGCGCCCGCTTGAGCTGCTTGCGCAAAGACTGAAATTGAATCTCATGCGCCTCGTTCTCGGCCTCGCGGCGAGCCAGCGCCGCAGCAGCCGGCGAATTCGGCGCCATCCGCACCGCTGCACGCAGCAAGCGGGTTCGCCGCACATTCTTGAGGGTCACGGAAACTTCGCCGACGCTGGTGTGGATCAGTTCGGTCAAAGTCTGCATGCAGGTGCGCAAATCCTGGGAAAAAACCCGCAGCTCGTTCGACAGCACCCCGAAGCCAAGGGCAGCGGTTCCCGCCCGCTTGGCGAGAAAAATCGCATTCAGCGCCATGATATTGATTTTAAAGGCGACGCTGACCACCAACTTGATCTCTTCATTGATGCGCACAATGCGCAACAAATCGGTGCCAGCGGTCGACACGCTTTTCTTTGCCACAGCCAATCCTGTACTCATAGCAGAATTTTCCCAATCGCTTTTTGAAGCAGGCGCTAATTTATCAACTCGGACGCCAAAGGAACAGTGGAAAAGCCGCCTCAGCCGGTAAAAAAACCACCATGCTACCTTTCGCGCACATATTCGCCGGGGGCATCGGCCAGCGCGGGGTAACGTGCGTTCGCTGCCGGGTAAGCTGCAACCAGTTCGCCGCTACGTTCGCCCAGCCAACGGGTCCAATCCTCCCACCAGGTCCCCGGCGTCTTCTCCGCCCGCTCGAACCAGTGCTCCCAATGCTCGTTGCGTTCCGGCTCAGCGATCCAGTAGGCCCGCTTGGGCGGATTGGCCGGCGGATTGACGATCCCCAGGATATGCCCGGAGGTGGAGAGCACGAACCTGACCGGCGCCTTGACATTGACGTACTTGCGTATCCGGTAACACTGCTTCCACGGTGCGATGTGGTCATCCTCGGCGGTCACCGCGTAAAGCGGCTGAACGATCTGGTCAAGGTCGATCAACTCGCCGGCAATGTTCAACCGGTCGCGCTTGATCAGATTGTTGTGCAGGTACATTTCGCGCAGGTAGAAGGAATGCATCGCCTGCGGCATGCGTGTCGTATCCATGTTCCAGAACAGGACGTCAAACGGCGGCAAGGCTTCGCCGAGCAGGTAGCTATGCACCCAGTAATGCCAGATCAGGCCGTTCGAGCGCAGCATGCGGAAGGACATCGCCATTTCACTGCCGTCGAGATAGCCTTTCTTGGCCATGGACTCCTCGAGTGCACCGATGCACGCATCGTCGATAAAGACATCAATATCGCCGGGATGAGAAAAATCGGTCAGCGTGGTGAACAAGGTCCAGTGCGCAACCGGCACCTGATCGGCTGCGAAATGCTTGTTGGCCCAGGCCATGTAGGTGGTCACCAGCGTCCCGCCGATGCAGTAACCGACCAGATGCACCTGCGGCACCTCGCAAAATGCCCGGGCGGCAGCGACCACTTCATTGACGCCTTCGAGCAGGTAGTCGTCGAAGCGGACATCGGCCATGCTCGCATCGGGGTTCTTCCAGCTGGTGATGAATACCGAAAAGCCCTGGTCGGTCAGGTATTTGACCAGACTTTTCTTGGCCGTCAGGTCAAGAATGTAGAACTTGTTGATCCACGGGGTGATGATCACGATCGGCATCGCCCGGACTTTTTCGGTGGTCGGCGAATAATGGATCAACTCGACCAGGCGATTGCGAAAAACCACCTTGCCCGGCGTGGTGGCCAACTCCTTGCCGACCTCGAAGGCATCCGGCTCGACCATCAGGATGTTCTTTGCCTGCAGGTCGCGCTGGAAGTTCTCCCAGCCCTGGCGCAGGCTTTCACCACGGGTTTCGACACAGCGCTCCATGGCCACCGGATTAAGCCAGAAGAAATTGGTCGGTGCCACCATGTTCAGCCATTTGCGCAGCCAGAAAGCCGCGCGCCGCCGTTCCTTGTCGGACAGTCCCGGCGTTTCGAAGAACATGTCCTGCAGGCGGTGGGTAAAGGCGAGATACCACTCCTTGATGATGTCCCAGCTCGCCGAGTCGGTCCATACCGGCGCCGAAAAACGCGCGTCATCGGCATTCGGCGTGATCACATCCTGCGAAGGCAGGCCGAGGGCGCGTCGCGCAACGTGCGCCTGCAAGGCCAACAGGTCGCCCGACAGACCGCTGACTGCCCGGGCCAGCTCCTGCGGATGCAGAGCCCAGGCCATCCAGGCGTTGACCAGCGACGTGGTGACCCCGAAGGGATCGACGCTTTTGCCGACTGCCTGGCCCATATTTTCCAGCGTGCTCAGGCTCGCCAGATCGAGATCCTTGAACGCATTCTGATTGCCGGACATCGAATTCACCTCTTGATTGACGACGGTATGGCGATCATCTTACCTCCGACTCGCGGCTTGCATGCCTGCCGTGACTTGATCCGCCGCAAAAGCCTTTGCATTTTTCCGCTGATGCCGCCCCGGATCGGGCAATCGCTGCACCCAGCTCGCCCCTGGCCTCCGGGTTTGCCTTCGCAGGCGCTTGGGCGTAGCATGAAAACGAACTCGGGCAAAAGGCGCTAAAAGCTCGCCCGGCAAGGATTTCCAAGGAGGCAAACCATGTTCAAGCATATTTTTGTTCCGACCGATGGCTCGGAACTGTCACAGGCCACGGTGCAACGTGCAGTCACCTTTGCCCGCGAAGCCGGCGCCCGGATCACCGCCTTCTTCGCCAAGCCGGAATACCCGATTGCCTATTTTGGCGAAGGGGCGCTGATCGACCCGACCACGCCCGAAAAATTTGCCGAGATGGCCGAGCAACAAGCGGCTGAGTACCTCGGCGAAGTGAGTCGCCTGTGCGCTGAAGCCGGCGTACCGTGCAGCACGGTCTCGGCAACCAGCGACATTCCCTACGAGGCAATCATCGAAGCCGCCGAGAAGGCCGAATGCGACCTGATTTTCATGGCCTCGCACGGTCGACGCGGGTTTAGCGGCTTTTTGCTCGGCAGCGAGACCAACAAGGTGCTCACCCACTCCAAGATTCCGGTCCTCGTATACCGCTGAAGCCCCCCGCTTCCACGACAGCCCGGCCCGTTGGCCGGGCTTTTTGCTGGCCGGCCGACGTGTTCTAAGGCTGCCGGCAGTGGCCGCCGCTGCTCCGCTCAATCCGGCACAGGGTAGCGCCACTACTTCGGTCAAAGGCTTCGAGTGCCTGCAACTGGCCGATGAAATAGCGCTTTTTCAAGGTCAGGTCGCGCGGCTGGGCATGGATCGCCTTCCAGAAGGTCGTGCTCTCGGACAATGGCGTTTCGCCCAGCGTGACCTTGGCCCGCAAGCCGACCTGCTCGTCAGCCAGCGCCGTCCACTCGACATCGAAGCCGGCCTCGTCGTCGACTTGCCGGGGATAGAACTCGTAGAGATTGTCGAAGGCCAGGAAATAGTCGTAGCGCCAGACGATGCGCATCTTCTGGGCCTCGCCGATCTTGTCTTCGTGGGTGTATTCGCCGCGTTCCACGGTCAACGACTGCAGGGGCAGGAATTTGTAGCGGTAATAATCTTCCTGCGCCGGGTTGGCCTGCGGCTGCCAGCTCCAGCCCTCGGCCACCTGGTTGGCGACCATCCGGTAATGCAGGCGATGCCGACCACCCTCCTCCCGCCGCTCGACATCGCTGGCAGCGAGATCGATTTCGAGAACTAGCTCGCGGCCCGGCAAGCGCTTGCCAGCCTGTTCGTCGGTCTGCAAAGCGGCGAAATGCTGTTCGGCGCTGTCGTCTGCCAGGGCAAACGAAGTCGCAGAAAAAAGTGCGGCGACCGCAGTCGCCGCCAAGACGCTTCTGAGGAAATGCATGTCAACTCCGCCTTCTGCCGAAAGCGGCAGACACGGGAGGAAAGCATAAACATCGCCCCAACTACCGCCCATGATGAAGATCAATTTGCAGTTCCAGAGCTCCTCGCACCGCTTCGGCAAGCCCCTCTTAGCCTCCCGCAGCAAGGTGCCCAGCAGACTCTGGCGCCTCTAAAACGTTTTTCAGCAATTGCATTGCCATCGCCGCAGAAGTACGCGCAGCCGGGCTCAAGGGCTCGCCCAGAGCAAAGCTTTCGCCGCGCACGCAGAGCACATAGGCCGGCGGCAGCGGCATCCCCATCTGCAAGGCCACCTGCAGCACGCTTTCCGGCGGCAGCGCGTGCGTCGAGTGAGTTGCCACGGTCGACGCGGCCAAGCGGCGAAAAACCACGGGCGCCGGGGTTTCCACCCCGGCATCGACAAAGATCGCGAGTTGTCGCCCGGCCAAATCCAGCGCGTGCTCGATCTGCAACTGGAAATCCTCGATCAGCTCGACCGTCGCATCAAGGCCGGCGCTTTTCAGCCAATTTTCCAGTTGACCGTGGATATGCGGCCCAAGCGCGTCGTCGCCCCGGCTCGGGTTGCCGATGCAGAAAACAACGACCGGCGCGCCGTCGCCAGCCAAGTCGCCGGGATGTTTGGCCGGCATCGGCATCGGCCTCAGCCCCGCGCCAGCGCATGCAGGCGCTCGCCGGCGGCGTCGATCAGCTCGACTTCCAGCGGCATCTTGCCGAGCGCGTGGGTGGCACAGGAGAGGCAAGGATCGAAGGCGCGGATCGCAACCTCGATATGGTTGAGCAGGCCCTCGGTGATTTCGCGCCCATGCAGGTAGCGACGCGCGACATGGCGGATCGCCTCGTTCATCGCCTGGTTATTGTTGGTGGTCGATACGATCAGGTTGGCCATCGTCACCAGGTCGTTTTCATCGACCCGGTAATGGTGGAACAAGGTGCCGCGCGGCGCCTCGATCACGCCGACGCCCTCAAAAGCCCGCTCGCCCTCGACCAGCAGATTGTCCGCCAGCAGATCGTCGTCGTGCAGCAGGTCCTTGATCGTTTCGGCGGCGTGCAGCATCTCGATCATCCGCGTCCAGTGGTAGGCCAGCGGTGCATGCAGTGGCGAACCGCCGGCGTAATCGACGAATTCCTTGCGCTCGCGCTCGGCGAAGGGGGTCGGAATCTGGTCGCAGTTCTGCACCCGCGCCAGCGGCCCGACCTTGTACCAGCCGTGCTCCTTGCCCAGCGCCCGGAAGTACGGGAACTTCATGTAGCTCCACGGCTTCACTTCCTCTTCGATGTAGCGCTCGTACTGGCAGTAATCGACGCCGTCGAAGATCGCCTTGCCGTTGTCGTCGCGGGCGCGCAGCGTGCCGTGATAGAAGTCGAGGTCGCCGTTGTGGCCAACCAGCGACATGAAGTTCGAGCGGAAGATACCGAAGCTGTTGTAGAGGCCGGGGTCCTGCATATGCACCTTCTGGATCAGGTGCACCGCATCGCGCGACCAGGCAATGATCTGGTAGATGTCGCGCAGCAATTCATCGCGCTCGGCCACCGTCAGCGCCTTGTTCACCCCGCCCGGCACGGCGCCGGTGCCATGTACCCGCTTGCCCGAAGTGACGCGGATCACCTCCTGACCGAACTTGCGCAGCAAGACGCCGCGCTTGGCGATCTCAGGGTGTTCCCGGGCGACACCGACGATATTGCGGCGGGTCACCTCGCTGTCGAACCCGAACAGCAGGTCGGGCGAACAGAGGTGGAAGAAATGCAGCGCGTGCGACTGCAGCATCTGCCCGTAATGCATCAGCCGGCGCAGTTTTTCGGCCGCCGGTGTCAGTTGCCGGGCGCCGACCACCTGGTCGAGCGCCTTGGCCGCCGCCAGGTGGTGCGACACCGGGCAGATCCCGCACAGGCGCTGGACCATCACCGGCACCTCCCAATACGGGCGGCCCTGGATGAACTTCTCGAAACCACGAAACTCGACGATGTGCAGGCGCACCTGGTGCACCTTGTTCTGCTCGTCGAGCAGCAGCGTCACCTTGCCGTGGCCCTCGACCCGCGACACCGGGTCAATCGCCACCCGGCGCAAGCTCTCGGGATGGGCAGCGGTTTCCAATTGGTAGCTCATGCTCAATCCTTCCTAATCAACGCAGCTCGCTCCTGAATCCTGAATCCT
>ERZ1066115.370-NODE-370-length-12545-cov-16.418255_pt1 | contig 12545 bp, 12 predicted proteins | sample MGYA00382762_ERZ1066115 | MGnify/ENA primary metagenome ERZ1066115 (study PRJEB33369, sample SAMEA5778345) | biofilm metagenome | biome: Industrial cooling water; feature: Water cooling tower basin; material: Biofilm | place: United Arab Emirates | collected... | reverse complement strand
TCAATCATTTCCCGGAAACCGGCATCTTCCGGGATGGGATGCTGGGCGATGTCGTCCAGCGTCGCTTGGTATAAATCTTTATCGCCGTGATCCTTGCTGAGGAGCGCAGTACGGAAGGAGGCCTTTGCCCACGCGAGCGGTATCGTTTATTGGCACCGTCACCTGTTGCGCTATTCCTTTCGCCCCTTCGTAGCCTGAGCCGGCTGTGGCAAGAGGGGCTGGGAAATCAGTCGATATTCACGGTCGACCGTGGGTATTGGTCAAAATGAGCATGCCCGGGAGCGCTTCCGGTTTTCGCGGTATTCCTGGCTTATTGGGCGGTCTCCGTAGTCTCTGCCAGCGTCGGCGGGCTTTGTTCTGTGACGCCGGCTGGCTCGGAGTTTGCTGCGGCGCCGGCAGCAGTAGGCTCGCTCAAGGGGGCGGGGGGAGCCAGCTGTGCCGTGAGTTGCGCGTGGTATTCGGTTTCCTTGTTCGCTTCCAGCAATTGCTCGGCGCGCTCGCGATCCAGAGCAAAAGGGTTGTTAACCAGGCCCAGCTCGGTCAGCTTGCGGTGCAGGCTGACGACAGCCAGCGGGTCTGCCTGGAGCCGGGGCATCCGCTGGAACGCCCAGCGGTCGGCCTGATCCAGTGCGGTCATGGCGACCAGTGAAACTCCGGAGAGGGCGAAAAACCCCAGGCGCTGGCTGAGCCCCTCCTGCAATAGGGTTCCGCCTTGCGAGGCCATGGCTTTGCCTGCGCTCTTGGCCAGTTGCTCGCCGTATTCCTTGCCGGCGGCTTGCGCGGCATTGCGCCCGGCCTGTTCGAGCATCCGTTGCGCCAGCTGTTGACTGGCTGCCTGGCTGGCCGAGCTGGCGGCAGCGTTGATTGCCTGGCTGGAAACTGCCTTTGCTGCTTGTCCGGCAGCGCTGACGCCGCTGGCGAGGGTGGCAAGGTCAAGCAGTTTGCCGACCAGCTTTTTGCCGTAATGGTAGGTTTTCATCCGGCCGCCGGCTTCTTCGGATAGCCCTTGCGACCACAGAACAATCCACAAGGCTTCATCGGGGCTGAGTTCAGGGACCATCACCTCCAGCGGGTGCGTCATTTCCAGCCAGTGAAAATCCTGCTTGTTCGGCTGTTGTGGTGGCGCCAGGCGGACGTAGCCACGGCATACCGAAAAAGGCGTGATGTTGATTTGCTGACCGCTGGCGGTGGTGATCGGGAAGGGGGTGCCGTACTCCTTCAGCGCTGCCAGCTGCTCCAGCATTTTGAAGCTGTTGTCGCGCGAATAGCCGTCAAGCGAGGTGATTTTATCGCCCGGAGTCAGGCCGCTATCGGGTAGGGCGCTGACCACGGTCAGTCGTTCATCAACCTGCAGGGCCCGGACCCAGGCGACACGGTCGTCCTCGTCAAGGTCGTAGCTGGTGGCAACCGCAAAGGGGAGTTCCCACTGCGTGCTGCAGTCCTGGTCCTTGAGTTGGCTGCTGCGGGCAATCGACGGGCGCAAGGTTTTTTCGCCAGCGCCGTACAGGCGGATGTTGTTGAGCAGGGTTTCGTTGACCTTGCGCCCATCATCGATGGTGTATTTTGGCGTGCAGGCTGCCAGCAGGAGGCTGCTCAGGAGCAGGGGAAGCCAGGTTGTGGAAGGGCGCATGATCGGGATTGGCCTGAGGATAAAGGAGCAAGGCTGGGAGTTTAGTCTTTTATCATCAGGCCGTGGGGCGCGCTGACTTCGAGGCTAGCTGTTGTCCGCCTGCCGCCTGAATTCATCCGGGGTGGTGCCGGTGAGTTTGCGGAACATGGCGATGAAGGTCGAGGCACTGGCGTAGCCGAGGTCGAGGGCGATGCTTTCGACGGTTTTGCCGGCGTCGAGCAGCGGCATGGCGCGGACGACGCAGAGCCGCTGCCGCCATTCGGCGAGCGACATGCCGAGTTCGCGCTGGGCGCGGCGGAGCAGGGTGCGTTCGCTGGTGTGGGCGCTGCGTGCCAGTTCGGGCAGCGAGCGTTCGTCGGCCGGGTTGGCTTCGAGCGCAGCGAGGACCGGCGCCAGCAAAGGGTCGCGCGAGGTCGGCAGGTAGCTGCCGGCGCAGTCGGCGGTCGTCAGCTGGTCGACGACCACCTGCAGCAGCCGGCTTTCGGCCTCGCTGCGCGGCAGGCCGGGCGGGTGCTGGCGCAAATGTTCGAGCAGGGCGCGCAGCAGCGGGCTGACGGTCAGCGCGCAGGGGCTGGCCGGCAACTGCCGGCAGTGTTCGGCGGCGATGTAGAGCGAGCAGTGGCAGGCTTCGTGCCGGTTCAGCCCGCGATGCTCGACCTCGGGCGGCAGCCAGATGCCGTAGGGCGGCGGTGCCAGGTAGTGCATGTCGGCGAGCTTGATCTCCATCACCCCGCTGAACGAATAGACGAATTCGCCCCAGGGGTGGCGGTGCTGCGGGTAGCTGGCCTCAGCCGGCATGCTTTCGCTGCGGAACCAGATCGGGGCGGGCAGGGCTGCGGTAAACGGTACTGGCAGATGGTGGCGGGCGACGACTCCGGCGGTGGGGCGTGGCACGGCAGTGGCTTGGGTGGAAGGGGCAGCTTGGGCGGCAGGGGCTGGCATGGCGGTTTTGCGCGATGGCTTGGCGGATTTTCACTATATCAGGCGAAACTGTCAGTCGGATAATCCAGTCAGACCAAAAACGCGCGCTACCACGGTCGACCGTGGCCAAGCACAAAAAACCCGGCGGGCTTCTGGCCTGGCCGCGACGACAAGGATGTGACCGATGGACCCACGACAAGCGCTCGACGGCAAGGCCGCAGCGATCATGACCCTGCTCTGCCTGATCTGGGGCCTGCAGCAGGTGGTGTTGAAGATGGCGGCGCCCGATGTGACGCCGCTGATGCTGATCGCGCTGCGCTCCGGTGCGGCGGCGCTGCTGGTGTGGGCGCTGATGCGCTGGCGCGGTGAGCGAATCGACCTGGCGCTGTGGCGACCGGGTCTGGTGGTCGGAGCCTTGTTCGGCCTGGAGTTCGTGCTGGTCGGCGAAGGGCTGCGCTTCACCTCGGCGGCGCACATGGTGGTACTGCTCTACACCGCGCCGATTTTCGTGGCCCTGGGTCTGCACTGGAAGCTGCCGGCCGAGCGCCTGAGCCGGGTGCAGTGGGGCGGGATCGGGCTGGCCTTTGTCGGCATCGTGGTCACTTTTGCCGGGCGGGGCGGCGAGGCGGCGACTGCCGACTGGAGCCGGGTGTTGTGGGGCGATCTGCTGGCCTTGCTGGCCGGTGCGGCCTGGGGCGCGACCACGGTGGCGGTACGCCTGTCGCGGCTGGCGCAGGCGCCAGCGACGCTGACTCTGCTCTATCAGCTGGTGGGCGGTTTTGCAGTGTTGATTGTCGCTGCCGGCCTGCTTGGCCAATGGCGCTTCAACCCGACGCCGGTCGCCTGGTTGAGCCTGTTGTTCCAGGCGGTGGTGGTGTCCTTCTTCAGCTACCTGACCTGGTTCTGGCTGCTCAAGCGCTACCTGGCCTCCCGGCTCGGCGTGTTTTCCTTCCTGACACCGCTGTTCGGCATGCTCTTCGGCGTCTGGCTGCTGGCTGAGCCGCTGGAAGCGAGCTTTGTCGCCGGCACCGTGCTGGTTCTGGCCGGGGTGGCCGTCGTCAGCGGTTATGGCTGGTGGCGGCAGCGCCGTGCGGGCGCTGCCGGCTGAGCCGGTCGCCGCTCAGTGCTTCTTGCCCATCCACTGTGCGTTCTTGCCGTCGGACGTCTTTTCGCAGATGACCTCGACGCCGGAAATCTTGGCCTTGGCACCGACTTCCATGAACAGGCCTTGGTCGCCATTCCAGCATTGCGGCGCTTTGGCGGCAGCCACCGGGGCGGCGGCAGGCGGGGTGCTGTTGCTCTGCGCGGCAGGCGGCTGGCTGCTGCAGGCGGCAAGGCCGAGGAAGAGGGCGAAGGGCAGGGCGCTGATGATCGGACGCATGGTTTTCTCCAGGAATGAATGAACAGGATGGCTGTGTTGCCACCTCCACTGCCATTCTGGTTGCTGCAGATGACCGTTTTGTTGCAGCCGCCTTCACCCTGAAACACGGTTGACGCTATCTACGGCAAAAAATGGCGAAATCAGGCCCGGCTTGGTCGCGCCCGGTGATTCTGCGACAATCGCCGCCTTTCATTCGTGTTGCCGCATCATGATCCAGGGCCAGTTCCGCTATTCCATCCTGCAGGTTCCGCCGGAAGTCACGCCGCTCAAGCTGCGCGGCTATCTGCGCCGCGAGCTCGATGCCGTGCAGGCTTCTGCGCAGGGCGAATCGGACATTATCCTGGTGCGCCTGTTCGTGCTTGAAAAAGTGCTGTTTGGGCTGGGACCGAAAAAGGTCGATAGCCTGCTCGGCAGTCTGGTCGACAAATGTCCCAACATCGAGCGGATCGAGCTCGAAGCCCTGGCCCGCCCCTTGTCCGAGGACGAAATGCGCGAGGCCGCAGCCGAAGCCCAGGCGCTGCTCCAGGAAATCGGCAGCGAGGTGATGGCGCAGCCGCATCTGGTGCCGCCGCGCTGAGTTTGCCGGCAAGGTCTCGATAAAAAAGCCACGGGCGCTGGCCGTGGCTTTGGGGTGGTGGAAAGCAGTGCTCAGGTGCGGAAGCGGCTGACGATGTTTTCCAGTTCGCTGGCGACGGCTTCGAGACGGCGGGCCGAGTCGCGCATTTCCTGCATGTTGTGGCTGGTACCTTCGACCATGTGGGCGATTTGTTCGACGCGCTGTGAAATCGAGGTCGAAGCCAGGCTTTGTTCGCGGGTCGCGGTGGCGACCGAACGGATCCGCTCCAGGGTTTGATGGGCGCCGCTTTCGATCCCGCTTAGCGAGTCGGCGGCGGAGGTGGCCTGGTGGGCGCTGTGCTCGACTTCGGGCAACGCGGTTTCCATCGAACGCACGGCATCCAGGGTTTCCTGCTGGATGCTGGTGATCATCTGCTCGATTTCGGTGGTGGCGGTCGAGGTCCGTTCCGCCAGCTTGCGCACCTCGTCGGCGACCACGGCGAAGCCGCGCCCTTGCTCGCCGGCGCGGGCGGCTTCGATGGCCGCATTGAGGGCCAGCAGATTGGTCTGGCCGGCAATATCCTTGATCACGCCGGCAATGCTTGAAATCTGGTTGGCCCGCTCGTCCAGGGTGCGGATATTGCTCGAAGCCTGAGTCACGGTCTGGGCCACCTGCTGGATGGCACCGGTGGCCTCGCGTGCCCGCTGAGTGCCTTCGCCGGCCAGGCGGACGGCTTCTTGCGAGAATTGTTCGGTATCGGTGGCGTTGTCCGAAATATGCGCTGAGCTGGCGGTCAGTTCCTCGATGGCCGCTGCCATCGAGGAAGTGGCTTCCGATTGCTGCAGTGCGGCATCGCTGACGTTGGCAGCCGTCTGGCTGATGATCATCGCATTGCTGTTCAGGGTCCGTGCGTTTTCCCTGATTTCCTCGAGCATTTTGGCCAGGGCTTCGGACATTTGTGCAAGGGCTGCGAGCAGGCTGCCGGCCGGGGCCATGTGCGCCTGCTGGCTGAGGTCGCCGGCAGCGACCCGCTGCATCACCGCGACGGCAGCGGCGGGTTCGCCGCCAATTTGTTGCATCACGCTGCGCGATACGGCAAAGGAAAGGAGTCCGATCAGCACGATGGGAATCAGCGAAATGCTGCCCTGACTGATCAGTTTGTCGCGGAATACCTGGGCTTCGTTGTCGAGGTAGATGCCGGTGCCGATGACCCAGTTCCACGGCGCAAATTTCATCAGGAACAGCAGTTTGGGGACCTGCTCGGTGCCGCCGGGCCGGGTGAAGGTGGTTTCGAGGAAAGCCTCGGGCTGGTTGGCGACGGCACCGATGATCGGCGGCAGAGTGGCTTGCCCCTGCGCGTTTTTCAGCTTGTCCATCATGTTCTGGCCTTCAAACTCGCGCTTGATGTGGGCGACACCGACACCTTCGCCGGTCCAGGCATAGTAATACTCGGTCTTGCCGTCGGGGCCGCCGTAGCGGGCATTGCGGATTGCGGCGGCGGCCAGTTTCTGGGCTTCATCCCGGCTCAGTTCGCCGCTGGTTTCACGTGCGTGGTAATGGGCGACGATGTGGTAAATCCCCTGGACACCGTGACGAATCTGTTCGCGGTTGCTGGCCTGCAAGGTACTGCGCGCATTGAAGGCGCCGAGGAAAGCGATCAGCAGCATGCCGATCATTGCGGCGAGGACAATCAGGATCAGTTTTTGCTGCAGCTTGAGTCGGTGCATGATGAAGTCTCCCTTATTTATCGATAGCGGCAACGGGCTGTCCTCCAGTTGCCGGCATGGCGGCGGGAAAAGCTTCCCGCCGGGGTTACCGGGTTTGTTTTTAGTGTGGAATTCGGCGCAACTTGCCGGGAGGATAGCCGAATTTCCGCGTGAATGCGGAGGTGAAGTGGTTGGGGTGGGCATAGCCGAGACGGGCTGCCAGGGTCTTGATGGCGATCCGGCTGTGGCTGAGTGCGGCATGCGCGGCACGCAGGCGATGATCGGTGACGAAGGCGACAATCGACAGCCCGAATTCCTTCTTGAATTGTTCGTTGAGGCTGCGGGCCGGGATTTCGTATTCGCGGGCGATTTCCGCCAGTGGTGGCAGCTTGCCGTCGAGATTGAGCAGCTTGTCGTGCAGGTCGCGCACGACCGAGCGGCGCAGGGATTGCTCAGGCAGCGGTTTGTGGTCGTCAAGCAGATGTGTGCTCAACGTGCACAGGTATTCGAGGACTTTGGCCTGCGCTGCCAGTTGCCGCATCCGCCCGTAGTACGGGGTGTGCATGGCCTGGCGCAAAGGCAGCGAGACATGGCGCGGGATGGCCCGGGCGCACAGGCTCGGGTTCTGCCTCAGCGCCAGTGCCTGCAACATGGCCTGGCTGTGCTCGCCGCCCAACAATTGATCCAGCCGGCTGCGGTAAAGGCAGAGGCTGGTGCTCTCGACATCTTCGCCGGCATGGCAGGCGGCAATGAAGGAAAAATGGTCGGCGTAGCGGAACAGGTCGATCCCGGGTTCGCAAGCGATGGTCAATTCCGGGCTGCGTTCCATTTGCAGGCAGCGCCCTTGCTCGACCGAGCGGACCATCAGGGCCACTTCGTCGAGTTGCGACGAGAAATCACCGATTTCGATCAGCGGTGCCGGCGGGGTTTGCCGGAAAATGACTTTGGCGTGAAAAATGAAAACCCCGGGTTCCAGGCAGGCCGATTCATTGTACGAATCGAGCAGGGTTCCCTGGCGGCTAGGTGCCAGGCGCACCGCCGGGAGCTCCGGTGCGTTTTCAAGGTGGGAACTGTCGAAATGGCTGTCGATCAACCATTGAATGCGAATTTGCTTCATCAATGCACCCAAGCTGCGAATGGCTGCTTGATTCTTTCTGCTGCCTGATTGTTTCTCTAATTTTTAATTATACGTGGCGCGGCAGCGGGTTCGCGGGGGCTGACATTCGGGCATGGAAAAATGTCGTTTTGCGTAGACGGAAGCAGTGCTTGGGAGGGTGAAAATTGTTGATTGAAGGAAAATTGCCGATTTTTACGGTCGACCGTAAAAATCGGCAAATTTTGTCTCAGGTTCAGCGGATGACCTTGAGCAGTTCGACTTCGAAAGTCAGCGTCGCATTGGGCGGGATCACGTTGCCGGCGCCACGGCTGCCGTAGGCGATTTCCGGCGGGCAGGTCAGCCTGGCCTTGCCGCCTTCGCGCATTTTGGCAACGCCCTCGGTCCAGCAGGGGATCACCCGGTTGAGCGGGAAGCTGGCCGACTGGCCGCGCTTGTGCGAGCTGTCGAACTCGTTGCCGTTGGCCAGCGTGCCGCGATAGTGCACCTCGACCGTGGCTTGCGGCGTGGGCTGGGCGCCCTGGCCGTCCTTCAGCGATTCGTAAATCAGGCCGGAGGCAGTTTTTTCCGCCGGGGCGGCAAAAAGGCTGCCGGCAGCGGCAAGGAGCAGGGCAGCAAGCAAGGGGGAGCGAAGCGAAGTCATTGGTTTCTCCGTGAGTCAGGCGGCGCAAGCTAACCCGAAGTCAGGCGGGAAGCAAGCGTAGCCCCCCGTAGGCCGGGGGGCTACGGCTTGTGTGCGGCAAGGCACGGGCTTTGCTTTGGTGTCATCGAGTTGACGCTTGTCGGCCCCTTGTGGCCGGCCGCAGTGGCCGTTTTTGGCCCATACCCACCAGGAAAGAAGCCCGCATGAAAACCCTGACGCCCGATTGCAGCAAGTCTTTTGAAGCGAGTGCGACGATTGCCGCAGCCTATCTCGACGCCTGCGATGCCGGGGCCGTCAATGTTCGCCTCGATCCCGAGTATTACCAGGCGTGTGCGACCTTGCTGCAAAAACTATTCACCCTGTTTTCGCCGGCGCCTTTTGCCGCCTTGCTGACGGCTTCGCCGGCTGCTCGCGAAGTCGCCGGAAATTTGCAGCCGCTGAGCCTGTCGGGCGAGTGGCTGGGGGCTGCCGGCAGCGGACCACAGCGTGTCTGACCCGGGCTTGCCGGTCGCTACCGCGACATCGCCGCTGGCCGAACCGGCCAGTTTTCTGCGCGAACTCGGACTGGCCCTGCATCAAAGCGGCGCTGCCGCGCACGAACTGGAGCAATGGCTGCAACAGGCCGGAGAGCAGCTTGGCCTGCAGGTCGAGGCCTACGCGGTGCTGACCTTCCTGGCACTCAGCGTGCGAGACCCGGCTGGTGCGCAAAAGACCGAAATGCTGCGGCTGCCGGCCTACGACTACAACATGGCGCGGCTGATCGAGCTGCAGGCGCTGTGCCGGGAGATTCGCGGGACTGCGGATTTGCCGCACTATCGGCAGCGTCTCGCCACCATCGTCGCGGCGCCGCCGCCCTGGGGGGGCTGGCGCTTCGCCGCACTGGGCTTCCTGCTTTCGGCCTCGCTCGCCGTGCTGCTGCGCGGCGGCCTCGGCGAAATTCTCTGCGGCGGCTTGATTGGCGCGGTCTTCGTCAGCCTCCACCGGCTGTGCGCGCGGGTGCCACGGCTGGCGCCGGCGGTGCCGGTGCTGCTCTGCGCGCTGGCGGCGATCCTCGCCCAAGGGCTGGCGCACGGGCTGCCGCTGCCTTCGCCGCTGATTGCGGCGGTGGCCGGGGTGGCGCTGTTGCTGCCGGGGTTCACGCTGACCGTCGCGATGTCGGAACTGGCGACACAGAACTATCTGGCCGGCACCGGGCGGCTGGTCGGGGCGCTGATCCTGCTCTTCCTGATGGGCGCCGGGCTGGCGATCGGCAGCACTTTGACCGTCGCGCTGTGGCCGGCGGCGGCCAGCCTGCCGGTCGAGGTTTTGCCCGGCTGGGCAATCTGGCCGGCGGTCGCGGTGCTCGGGGTGTCCTTGCTGGCGGTGGTGCAGGCGCCGTGGTCGGCGCTGCCGGTTTCGGTCGGCGGTTGCCTGCTCGCCTGGGCCGCCTACAGTTTTTTCGGCGCCGCGCTGGGCGAGATCTTCGCCGCCTTTGCCGCATCCTTTTGTGTCGCTGCCGCCGGCCACATCTATGCCCGGCTCAGTGGCCGGCCGGCGGTGCTGGTGCAAATTCCCGGCCTGATCACGCTGGTGCCGGGGAGCATGGGCTTTCGCGGCCTGCACGCGCTGATCGGGCACGACAGTCTGGCCGGCATCGGCCTGCTCACCGACATGCTGCTGACTGGTGCCTTGCTCGCGGTCGGCCTGCTGCTTGCCGACAACCTGCTGCCGCTGCTCGGACGCCAGGCCCAACGCCCGGAGTAGGGGGCAGACCCCGGGCGCAGTAGCCGCCGTCCACGAAAAACGGGCAGCCGAGGCTGCCCGATTTTGATTCGTGTCCCGGATCAGGCGGCGTTGAGCGCCTGGTCGAGATCGGCGATCAAGTCGTCGATGTGTTCGATACCGACCGACAGACGGATCATGTCTTCGGAGACGCCGGCCTTGACCAGTTCTTCCGGCGACAGCTGACGGTGCGTGGTCGAGGCCGGGTGGCAGGCCAGCGACTTGCAGTCGCCGATATTGACCAGGCGGGTGACCAGCTGCAAGGCATCCTGGAAGCGGGCACCACCGTCGCGGCCGCCCTTGACGCCGAAGTTGAGGATGCCGGAGGCGCGGCCGCCCATGTACTTCTGCACCAGCGGGAAGTCCTTGTGGTCTTCGAGGCCGGCGTAATTGACCCAGCTGACCTTGGGGTGGTTCTTCAGGAACTTGGCAATCGCGGTGGTGTTCTCGCAGGTGCGGTCCATGCGCAGGGCCAGGGTCTCGATGCCTTGCAGGATCAGGAAGGCATTCATCGGGCTGATCGCGGCGCCCATGTTGCGCAGCGGCACGACGCGGGCGCGGCCGATGAAGGCGGCGGGGCCGAGGGCTTCGGTGTACACCACGCCGTGGTAGGAGACATCCGGCTCGTTCAGGCGCTTGAAGCGGGCCTTGTGCTCGGCCCACGGGAACTTGCCGCTATCGACGATGATGCCGCCGATGGAATTGCCATGGCCGCCGAGGTACTTGGTCAGCGAGTGCACCACGATGTCGGCACCGTGCTCGAAGGGACGGCACAGGTAGGGCGAGGGCACGGTGTTGTCGACGATCAGCGGCAGGCCATGCTTGTGCGCGAGTTCGGCGAGCTTTTCGAAATCGGTAATGTTGCCCAGCGGGTTGCCGACCGACTCGCAGTAGATCGCCTTGGTGCGGCTGTCGATCAGCTTTTCGAAGGCTTCCGGGTCACGGTAGTCGGCAAAGCGGACTTCGATGCCGTACTGCGGGAAGGTGTGGGCGAACAGGTTGTAGGTGCCGCCGTACAGGGTCGAGGCGGAAACGAAGTTGTCACCGGCTTCGCAGATCGTCTGGATCGCGTAGGTGATCGCGGCCATGCCCGAAGCCACGGCCAGCGCGGCAATGCCGCCTTCCATCGCGGCGACGCGCTTTTCCAGCACGTCCTGGGTCGGGTTCATGATCCGGGTGTAGATGTTGCCGGCGACCTTGAGGTCGAACAGGTCGGCACCGTGCTGGGTGCTGTCGAAAGCGTAGGAAGCGGTCTGGTACACCGGGACGGCGACCGCCTTGGTGGTCGGGTCCGGGCTGTAGCCGCCGTGTACGGCCAAGGTTTCGATCTTCATGCTTGAGTCTCGCTGTTCTTGTAGTGGTGGAAGCCGAGAGTCTAGCAGGAAGCCGCCCCGGCCGGGACCGGGGCGGTGCTTGCTGGGATCAGAGCGACTGCAGCTGGCCGTTGACCACCCGGACCCGGTCGCCCCGGCGCCAGACCGGGGCGCCGTCATGGACGATGCTGCGGGTGCTGCCGTCGTCAAGGCGGACGGTTACCTCGGTATCGCGTTCGGCGCGGGCATTCTTTTCAACCTGGTGACCGGCAAAGGCACCGCCGACAACGCCGAGCAGGGTCGCCAGCTGGTTGCCTTTGCCCTTGCCGATCTGGTTGCCGAGCAGGCCGCCGGCAAGCGCGCCGCCAACGGCACCGAGGCCGCTGCCTTCGCCGGGGCGGGCCAGCTCGCGAATCGACTCGACCTCGCCGCAATTGGCGCAGGGCGGCGGCGCGGGTGGGGCGGTGCTGCGCAGCACCTCGGGCGGCACGTCGGGCAGGACCATCGGGGCAGCGGCCGGGGGCTGGGTGCTGGCGGAAGCTGGCGGCGGGCTGATGGCGGCCGGTCTGGCAGCTGCCTTGGCGGTAGCGGCCGGCTTGTGCGGCTTGGCTGGCGGGGGTTCGCTCGCCGCTGGCGCAGCAGTCGTTGTTGCCGGAAGCGCCAGCGCGGGCGGGGTTGCCGGCTGGCTGCCGGCGGCAGCGGGCAAGGCATTTGCCAGCGAGGCCGGCGGCGCAGCGGCTGCCAGGCTCTGTGCGGTGGTCGCATGGCTGGCCGGCAACCAGCCGAGCAGAGTGGCGGTGGCGGTCAGGCTGGCGAGCGTTACCGCGCCGGCAGCAACCAACAGCAGCGGGTGGGTTTTACGAAGAATGGGGCGCAGCGGGGTGTTCATGGCATTTGTCCTGGGCAGGTCGGTGTCGATCATGCTGCGGATAACGCGGCACCGGCGCCCGGCGGCGACGGCGGAAACAAAACCTTACGTTTGCTTACTCGCCGTGAGCTGGCTCGGGGTCGGCGGCGGCGGCGGCTTTGCCCGGTCGTCGGGGGAGCAGGAAGCGGCCGGGGTCGCAGGCGTCGACCAGGTCGCTTTCCAGCGGTAGCGGTTCGCCTTCGAGGCGGGAAAGCAGCAGGTCGGCCATCAGCGCCGACCAGACGATGCCCCGGGCGCCGAAGCCGAGCACGCACCACAAGCCGGGCAGCTTGGGTTGCGCCGGCAGGCGCTGGTTGGGGCGCACGGCGGCGAGATCGGGGACCGGGCCGACCATCGGCAGGCGGTCCGGCGACATCGGGCGGAAGCCGACCCGGCCGCGTAGCGTTTCCGCCGCCAGCGGTCCGGCCTCGCCAGCGGCAAAGCCGGGCAGCATCAATTCCAGCCGGGCGAGGTTCTCGCGGTGATCGGCAACGCGCTCGCTGCTATCCGGGTCGCCCGGCTGCAGCGTGGCGCCGGCGAGGACCAGACCGTCGACCGCCGGCGCCACGTAGCCCAGCTTGCAGACGACGTGCGGCAGGCCGCCGCTCGCCAG
>ERZ1066115.368-NODE-368-length-12651-cov-9.692204_pt1 | contig 12651 bp, 9 predicted proteins | sample MGYA00382762_ERZ1066115 | MGnify/ENA primary metagenome ERZ1066115 (study PRJEB33369, sample SAMEA5778345) | biofilm metagenome | biome: Industrial cooling water; feature: Water cooling tower basin; material: Biofilm | place: United Arab Emirates | collected... | reverse complement strand
GAATTACGAATTGAAGATTTCGATTACTGATTCCGCGCTTACCGGAGAGAACCGATACTTTGTGCTTTCCCGTGAAACCCGGTTAAATGAAACCGAGGAATGGCAACCTTTAGACACCTGGTCAATCACCGTTTCCACCAATCAATTGATTCAAAATGAATCGAACATCAATTTTGTAAAACTGAGGTTTCCGCTGGGCCCCACGGCTACCTGGGATGGAAACCAATACAATAATCTTCCCGATAATGGCAACCTCTTTAATGGTACCGGGAGCGAGCTTTATCGGGTTACTCATTTTGAAAAGCCGCTGACACTATCCACCGGACTTACCCTGGAAAAAACGATAACCGTTGTTCAGAATGATTTTACCGACCCCATAGTGGGTCAAGATCAGCGCCATGAAGTATATGGAGCCGATGTCGGGCTGGTTGAAAAGAAAATTAGTCAACTGGAGTATTGCACTACCCCCAATTGCCTTGGGCAACAACAGGTGGCCACCGGTTATGTGTATTCCCAAACGTTGAAATCCTATGCCTTATAGGGTTTTAATCCTGATGTTGTTATTGACTTCGCTGGCGGAGGCGCAGGTCAACCGTTACTTTGTGTACTTTAAGGATAAAAACGGAACTCCGTATTCGATATCGCAGCCCAATCAATTTTTAACGAGTAAAAGTCTTGCCCGTAGAACACAACAAGGAATTTCGATAACGACAGAGGATTTGCCGGTTAACCCGGATTACGTTAACCAGGTAAAATCAACTGGCGCAAAAACTTTTTTCACGTCACGCTGGTGGAATGGCGTTCTCATTGAAAGTGATGCGGCTACCGTAGCCCTGATCAACTCGCTGCCCATCGTAAAAGAAACCATCCTGGTCGCGCCTGGATCAAAACTTATGGGTGGCCGTAAAAGCAAAATCAGGGAGCGAAAAAATAATACCGCGGAGGATCCGGTCAATCACTTTCAGCTCCAACAGTTGGGCCTCGAGAAGATGCATGCCGATGGATTGCGCGGAGAGGGTATTCCGGTAGCAGTATTTGACAGCGGCTTTGAAGGTGTGAACCTCACAGCTCCTTTTGCCCATTTGTTTTCAGAAAACCGGGTTAAGTACACCTACAATTTTGTTAGTAATACAACTTCCGTTTACGAACTGGACGATCATGGCACCGAGGTGTTGTCCGTGATTGCTGCCTTTACTGAGGGTTCTTATGTAGGTGGGGCCTACAAAGCCGATTATTACCTATTCCTCACCGAAGATGTTTCCAGTGAATACCGGATTGAAGAATTCAATTGGACTTTTGCGGCCGAAAAGGCCGATAGTCTGGGTGTTTATGTTATCAACTCTTCGTTGGGCTACAACACATTTGATGATATTTCCATGAATTACACTCCGGCTGATCTGAATGGAAAGACAGCCATCATCACACAGGCTGCCCAATGGGCTATTGACCGGGGGATGATCGTGGTGTGCAGTGCCGGCAATGAAGGCAGCAACTCCTGGAAATTCGTTACACCGCCAGCGGATGCTCCGGGCATTTTGGCCATTGGCTCTGTAACCGGAACGGGATTGTTAAGTTCATTCAGTTCAATGGGTCCAACAGCCGACAGCCGGATTAAGCCTGACCTGGTTGCCCTGGGTTCAGGCACCAGCGTGGTCCGGGCATCCGGTGCGATAGGAACCTCCAGTGGCACTTCATTGGCAAGCCCTTTGGTGGCCAGTCTGGCTGTAGGAGTTTGGCAGGGATTTCCACTTTTATCCGCTACTGAAGTGGGTGACATGCTGAAGGAATCCGGTACGTTGGCCAGCAATCCGAACAACCAAATGGGCTATGGTATTCCCAATTATAATGTCATGACTACCGCAATCCGTGAGCCGAAGTCGGAGGTCCTGCTATACCCGAATCCGGTTGTTACTGATATTGTGACAGTTTCTACACCTTATCCTTCGGAGGGAGTTCAGATTGTCGTGTATGATACGCGGGGTAGCCGGGTGTTGGAATCTTCTACCTTTTCCGGTGGCCCAGTCGAACTTGATTTAGGATCGTTACGCCCCGGGCTATACCTGGTGCTCATTCGTTTGGGACGTGAAACCGTAACCAAACGGATTCTGAAGTTATAGGCTGTTTGTAACCGCGCAGCTCCCTATCTTTGCCTGATTCCAATTTTACATGACACCTATCATCGCACCTTCCATTTTAGCCGCTGACTTCGCCAACCTCCAGCATGAAATTACTATGATCAACGAAAGTGCTGCTGATTGGATTCATGTGGATGTGATGGATGGAGTCTTTGTGCCGAACATTTCGTTCGGGATGCCGGTGATTAAAGCAGTCAAGAAGCATGCTAAAAAGCCGCTGGATGTGCACTTGATGATCGTTCAACCTGAGCGCTACATCGAGGCCTTTAAGGAAGTGGGAGCTGATATTCTTTCGATTCATATCGAAGCCAGCACCCACCTGCATCGGTCAATTCAACAAATCAAGGCGGCCGGTATGCAGGCGGGAGTAGCCGTGAATCCCCATACTCCGGTTAGTTTGCTGAAGGATATTTTGCCTGACATTGACCTGGTGTGTCTGATGTCGGTAAACCCCGGTTTTGGCGGACAGAAGTTTATCGAACACACCTATCAAAAAGTAGCTGAACTTTCACAATTACTGCACGAAACGAAATCCAATGCCAAAATTGAGATCGATGGGGGCGTTAACCAGGATAATGCTGCGCTCTTAATAAAAGCCGGAGCGCATGCGTTGGTGGCCGGAAATTTTGTGTTCTCGGCAGCTAACCCGAAAGAGGTAATTCAACGTTTAAAGGCTATCCGATAGATCAGAAAATGTTCCTCTGGCTTGAATTTTGAATTGAACCAGTCCTGTATGATGAGACCTACTTGGGTATTAGCCTTGCTCTTACTGGTGTCCTGCGCCCGCACGGTCAACCGGATAGATCCAGCACAGCAAATTGATTTAAGTGGCCGATGGAATGACTCTGACTCACGCCTGGTGGCCGAAAAGATGACTACCGATCTTTTATCAAATGCCCGATTTCAGGAGTATGCACAACAGTTAGGCAAAAAGCCGGTGATTATAGTGGGTCAAATTCGAAACCGAACCAGCGAGCATATTGATGCCAATGCCTTCATCAAAAAATTGGAAGTGGCGCTATTCAATTCCGGAAGGGCCGACATTGTGGAGTCCAGCACGTTTCGGGACAAGTTGCGTGAAGAACGCGCCCAGCAGCAAGATTTTGCCGATCCGGAAACTGTTGCTCAATGGGGAAAAGAGACCGGAGCTAACCTGATGTTGTTTGGCGAAATGACCTCCGAAACAGATGTCTACAATAACCAGCGGGTTGTCAACTACCTCACCACGCTATTCCTGACAGACATGGAAACCAATAAACGCATTTGGTACGGTCAACAGGAAATCAAGAAGCAAATCAAAAATTGAAGTGCGGTTGCCCATGAAATCAAGGGCTCATTTTTGGATTTTAATAAGTGCAGGCCTTTGGGTCTCTTGTGCTACCTATTATCAATCCAATCAAGCTTTTAATCAGGAGTTTGAACAAGGCAATCTGAGCAATGCCCTCTCAACGCTACAAGCGGATGGACGAGAGGCGAAAGGCAAACGTGAATTTCTGTACTATGTAAACAACGGCCTGATTCTTTCCCTGATGGGCAAGTATGACGAAAGCAATGAGTACTTTGAAAAGGCCTTTTTATTTGGTGAGGATTATCGAAAAAACTACCTGAACGAGGCCGCATCCTACCTCACCAACCCCATGATTACTACCTATAAGGGGGAAGATCATGAACACCTGATGTTGTTGTACTACAAGGCGGTCAATTTTTTGAAGATGGGGAGGTCCGAAGAAGCGCTGGTGGAGTGCAGACGGCTTAATATCCGCCTGCAACAATTCAGCGACCGGTATGAGAATGAAAATAAATTCCAGCGCGATGCCTTTATTCATGTGCTGATGGGCATCATCTATGACCACGATAAAGACTATAACAATGCTTTTATTGCCTATCGCAATGCTTGGGAAATCTATGAAACAGATTATGAACGCTTGTTTAGAACCCATGCACCCGAGCAGCTAAAACTCGACCTGTTGCGCACGGCTACCCTCAGTGGACTGACCGAAGAGTTTAACTCCTACAAGGAAAAGTTTAATCTTCCCGACTATGAGTATCGTTCCCGAGATACTGGGGAATTGATTTTTTTCTGGCACAACGGCCTAAGTCCAATTAAAACCGAATGGGGGATCAATTTTGTTATTGACCGAAGAGGAGATATGGTCTATTTCTATAATCAGGAGTTAGGCATCAGCTTTCCCTTTTCCCTACAGGGGTATGATGATCGCGAAAAAAATTCACTCAATAACCTGGAGTTTTTCAGGGTAGCCTTACCGCGGTATCTGGAACGTCCCCAATATTACCATCAAGGCAACCTGATTTTACCCGACACCACCTACTCGTTAAACTTGTTGGAAGATGTCAATCAAATTGCGTTTAAAAGTCTTCAGCAACGCATGCACCTCGAGTTGAGTAAAGCCTTACTGCGGGTGGCATTAAAGAAAGCCGTTGAGCATCAAATCAAGCAGGAAGACCGGACGCTCGGTTCCGTGCTGGGCATGATCAATGTCATCACCGAAAAAGCCGACACCCGAAATTGGCAAACCTTACCTCATAGTATTTATTATGCCCGGGTAGCCTTACCGGCAGGTCAAACTGAAGTAACCCTTGAATTAACCGGGCCGGGAAGCGATGTTCACCGACATCAGTTTACCTATCAGGTTGCACCGGGCCAAGTACTATTCCATACCTTTAGTTCGTTAGAGAGTAGGTATGTTAACTTTGGATACTAGCCCCGTTTTTGCCAACCGTAGGATACCGCTTATCTTTAAGGTTTAAAATCAACGAACCTGAGACCCGTCTTACTTTTCGTTTTACTATTCACCCTCATCCCGCTTGCTACTTTAGCTCAGGATGACGAGAAGCCAACGTTTCCGTTGGAGACAATCTATGCCAAGCGCCAAAAGAATGTGACGCGAGGAATCCTGAAAAATATCAAGTTTAGCCTAAGCACCGGGGTGGGGCGTACGTATATGCGGCATGAGCTAACTACCTATGGAGTGTTTCAACGAACGGGTTATGCACCCCGTATCTTTCCGGTAGGTACTGCGGTGTTGCCAAAGTACGCAAACTGGGTCAATACGGTCGTCAGTGATACGCTCTCGCTTATGCCTGATTCTTTTCTGGTTGCTGGAGATACCGCTAAGCTTGGCTTCAAAGGAAAAGGCTTGAATATTCCATTGAACCTGACTATTCACTATGAGTTTCTGAAACGATTCCGTTTGGGAGGGGGCTATTCCTATGAGGCGATCTTTCTGGGTGATTTTAAATCGTTAACCTTTCAGGATCGGATTGGAACGTTTCGACCCACCAATCCAGAAGGAATCATGAAAAAATACTATGGTTTTGCAGGGGTATCCTTCTATCGCCTGGATCGGTTCCTGTTTACTGGCGATTTACAAATTGGCGGCTACAATCCCGGAAATAACTTCACCAGTTCCCTGATAGAAAAAGGAATGTATTACAACCTGGGGGTAACGATCGAGCAGGAACTTTCTGAAGACCTGCGGTTTTTCGTCCGGCCATCTTATGATATCAAAAAATATACCTTGAATATCCCCGGAAGTGGTGGATCGATCGTCCATCGTATGAATGCCGCTTACGTACAATTCGGGATAACCTATTCCTTACCGGAATTGCCCAAGTGTTTTCTGAAGGACTGCAAAATTCAGATGAACCATGCCCACGGCAATAAAGAGTATCGCAGCCGGGTTCATCCCTTCTACAAAAAGCAGAATCCCGGCTATGGTGAAAACCATCCGAAGCTGATCAAATACAAAGGGAAGAACAAGCGAAAACTGAACCCCTATTAGGTCCGGTTTACTGGCTTAAAATCAACCAAAAATTGGCTATTTAAGGGCTGTATTTCAGCATCATAATTGGTCAATTTTTTTTACCTTGCGCCCTTGTTTTTAAGACCTTTTATCGGGTTGTTATGACCTCACTTTTAACCCTCTTGATCTGTGGCTGACGAAAGCACCAATCTGCCCGAGCGGCAGAATATCATACCCATCAATATTGAAGATGAAATGCGGGGCGCATACATCGACTATTCGATGTCGGTTATTGTTTCGCGGGCCTTACCTGATGTTCGGGATGGATTGAAGCCAGTTCATCGCAGGGTGCTGTATGGCATGCTGGAACTGGGCGTGAACTACAACAAACCCTATAAGAAATCGGCTCGTATTGTAGGGGAAGTATTGGGTAAGTATCACCCGCATGGAGATGCCTCGGTTTACGACACCATGGTACGCATGGCTCAGGATTGGTCCTTGCGCTACACCTTGGTAGATGGACAAGGTAACTTTGGTTCTGTTGACGGTGATTCGCCTGCGGCCATGCGCTATACCGAAGCCCGCCTGCGCAGATTAGCCGAGGAAATGCTGGCCGATATCAACAAAGATACCGTTGATTTTCAGCCCAACTTTGATGACTCGCTAACGGAGCCTACCGTACTGCCGGCCAAGGTTCCCAACTTACTGATTAACGGTTCATCGGGTATTGCCGTAGGTATGGCCACCAACATGGCCCCGCATAATTTGTCGGAGGTTGTAGATGGGATCACCGCCTATATCGACAACAAAGAGATTTCCATTCCCGAATTGATGAAGTATATCACCGCCCCGGATTTCCCAACCGGAGGTATTATCTACGGACAATCGGGTGTTCAGGAAGCGTTCCTGACCGGTCGGGGCCGGATTGTGGTACGAGCGAAAGCTGAAATTGTGACCAATAGCCATGGTCGTGATCAGATTGTAGTGACCGAAATTCCCTACATGGTGAACAAGGCGCAGATGATTGAAAAGACTGCCGCCCTGATTAATGAAAAGAAACTGGAAGGCATTAGTGATATCCGCGATGAGTCGGACCGCGATGGCTATCGGGTGGTGTATGATCTGAAGAAAGATGCCATTCCGAATATTGTATTAAACAATCTCTTCAAGTACACTCAGTTACAATCATCGTTTGGAGTTAACAACGTAGCCCTGGTTAAAGGCAGACCCCAAACCCTGAATCTGAAAGATCTGATTGTATACTTTGTCGATCATCGGCATGAAGTAGTGGTGCGTAGAACTCAGTTTGAGTTAAATGAAGCGGAGAAGCGCGCCCACATTCTGGAGGGGTACCTGATTGCCCTGGATCATTTGGATGAAGTGATTGCGTTGATCCGAAACTCCCGCGACCCGGAAATTGCCAAGGAAGGGTTAATGACTCAATTCAATCTTTCTGAAATTCAATCCAAGGCCATCCTGGAAATGCGTTTGCAGCGGTTGACAGGACTGGAGCGCGAAAAAATTCAGAATGAATACCAGGAAGTAAAAGCTTTAATTGCCCGCCTGAACGAAATTCTGAGCAATGAGGCAATTCGCATGGGCATCATCAAGGATGAATTGAAAGAGCTTAAAGAACGGTACGGTGACAAGCGCAGAACCGAAGTCGTGCACAGTGATGATGACATCACAGTGGAAGACATGATCCCGAATGAAGAAATGGTGATCACCGTTTCGAATCAGGGCTATGTCAAGCGCACTTCGCTTTCCGAATATCGCACCCAGGGTCGGGGTGGTATCGGATCAAAGGCAGCTGGCACGAAAGAAGACGACTTTACTGAGCATCTGTTCATTGCTCAAGCCCATAACTACCTGTTAATTTTTACTGAACAAGGCCAGGTGTATTGGAAAAAGGCCTATGAAATCCCGGAAGGAAACAAAACTTCCAAGGGCCGCGCCATTCAAAACCTGTTGAACATCCAGCCGGGTGATCGTGTGAAGGCGATCCTGAATGTAAAGGACCTGGTAGATGAAAATTACATTAACAATACGTTTGTCATTTTGTGTACGGAGCGGGGCACGATTAAAAAGACTTCTCTCGAAGCCTACTCACGCCCCCGGGCCAATGGTATCGCGGCCATCACGATTAACGAAGGCGATCGCTTGCTCAACGCGGCTTTAACGAATGGGACCAACGATATCATTATCGCCAAAAGTGAAGGCAAGGCGGTACGCTTTAACGAAAGTGATGTGCGGCCTATGGGTCGTACGGCAGCGGGGGTACGCGGTGTAACCCTGGAATCGGATCAGGATCGGGTGGTGGGCATGGTATGCATTTCACGTCCGGACGCCAATTTGCTTGTAGTCTCTGAAAAGGGCTATGGTAAACGATCTTCCATTGACGATTACCGGATAACCCGCAGAGGTGGCAAAGGTGTAAAAACCATTAACATCACCGAAAAAACTGGCAAGCTTGTTGCAATCAAGGAGGTGGTGGACAACGATGACCTCATGATTATCAACAAATCGGGCATTAGTATTCGCATCAGCGTAACCGAGTTACGCGTAATGGGTCGGGCGACACAAGGCGTACGTCTGATCCGATTAAATGAAGACGATGCAATTTCATCTATCGAAAAAATTCAAAAGATAGAAGGCGAGGATGAAGCTCCAAAATCAGAAGAAACACAGAACTGAACTTAATTTTAACTTGAACTAAACCTTAATTTGAACATGAAAAAGTTAGTAATCCTGATGATGGGGTGCCTTCCGTTTTTCGCGGTTGCACAAAAGGAGATAAAGCCCAGCATACCCAATGCAGAGAAGGCCCTTCGCGCAGGCAAAATTGATGAAGCAAAGGCGATTATTGATGCCACTACCTCGAACCAGGAGTATATGGTTGATAAGAAGGGAAACCCTTCCAAGAATGCCGCCAAGGCCTGGTTTTTAAAAGGGGTGATTTATGCCGCTATCGATACCACGAAAGAACAGAAGTTCAAATCGTTGGTTGCCGATGGTTTCCCCATTGCGAAAGAATCCTTTGACAAGGCCAAGACCCTGGATGGAGACAAGACCCCTGCTTTCCTGAATGATGCTTCAGGCTTTCCGATGATGAATGATCAGGTCAACGCTTTCCTTGCCCAAAGCTATTTCAACACGGCCATCAACGCCTACCAGGAAGAGAAGAACTTCAAAAAAGCATTTGAATTTACTGAGCGTACATTGTATTTCATCCCCAATGACACCAGTATACTGATGAATGCCGGAGTATTTTTTGCACCTGCTGCTGAAGAATATGACAAGGCCATTAATTACATCAAGCAGTACCAGGAAAAGGGTGGAACCTCACCAGATGCGTACATCATGCTGTTCTCCATCTATCGCGACCAGAAGAAAGACAATGAAGCTGCCTTGAAATTGGCAAAAGAATTAGTGGCCAAATATCCAAACAATTCAGAATATCCTAAGTTCGAGTTGGATATGTATATTAAGATGAACCGTTTACCGGAAGCAAAAGCTGTCATGGAAAAGCAGGCTGCAGCTGATCCCAATGATAAAGAGTCCCGTTATTATCTGGGCGTAATCAGCAGTGAATTAAAGCAACCGGAAGAAGCCAGAAAGTGGTACGAAGCTGCTATTAAAATCGACTCAAAATATTTTGAACCGCAATTAGGTCTGGCTGAAATCGTATATCTGGATGCAAAAAAGATCAAAGATGAAATGAACCAGTTGGGTAATTCCAAGGAGGATTTCAATAAGAAGGTAGCGATGGATAAGCAGTATCAGGAAAAACTAAAAGTGGCGCTTCCTTACTGGGAACAGTGCGAAAAGCTGAGCCCCGATGAAAGTAAAGTGTTGGATGTGCTGTATCTGATTTACTCCGATCTGGAGATGACCGCCCAGGTAACCCGGATTGAAAAACGAATGAAAGCATTAGGGTTGCTGGATTAATTCCTGACTCGAAATTTTGAAAGAGGTTCCCACAAGGAACCTCTTCTCTTTTATCCAGGTTTCCTCATTCTGCGTAAAGCACCTGCTTCTGTGCGGAGATCGGTTCGCTCGAGATATAATCATCGTACGACATCAGACGATCGATATGTCCATTCGGAGTAATCTCGATAATCCGGTTGGCTACCGTTTGAGTAAACTCGTGATCGTGGGAAGTAAACAACACTGTTCCCGGGAAATCCTTCAACGCATTATTGAATGCGGTAATCGACTCCAGATCGAGGTGATTGGTGGGCTCGTCCAGAATAAGCAGATTGGCACCGGCCAACATCATTCGTGAAATCATACAGCGCACCTTTTCACCCCCCGATAACACGTTGCATTTCTTAAACACCTCTTCTCCACTAAACAACATCTTTCCTAAAAAACCACGGATGTACACCTCATCGCGATTGGCTTCGTCTGAAAATTGACGTAACCAATCAATCAGGTTATCATCTGATTGGAAATAGGCTTCATTATTCACGGGCAAATAGGCAGGAGTAATGGTTTGTCCAAATTTAAAGCTGCCGCTATCGGGTTTCACTTCACCCACCAAAATCTGAAACAAGGTGGTAATGGTTAGACCGTCTTTGCTCAGGAATGCGATTTTATCCCCTTTGTTCACAAAGAAGTCGAGGCTCTTGAACAAGGTTACGCCATTGAGCGAATGAGTCAATTCTTCAACATGCAGGATCTGGTCGCCAGCCGTACGCTTTTGCTGAAAAATGATAGCCGGATACTTCCGGTTGGATGGCTGAATGTCATCGACATTGATCTTCTCCAATAATTTCCTGCGGCTGGTCGCTTGTTTCGACTTGGAGGCATTGGCGCTGAAGCGGGCAATAAATTCCTGTAGTTCTTTGCGCTTGTCTTCTGCCTTTTTATTGGCGGCAGCACGTTGCGAAAGTGCGAGCTGGCTCGATTGATACCAGAAGGAATAGTTACCTGTATACAACCGGATGGCTTTGAAATCGATATCCACAATGTGCGTACACACCGTGTCGAGAAAGTGGCGGTCGTGCGAAACGACAATCACCGTGTTCTTGAATTCCAACAAAAAATCTTCCAGCCAGCCAATGGTGTGCAAATCAAGATCGTTGGTAGGTTCATCCAGAATCAGGATATCCGGGTTCCCATAAATGGCCTGCGCCAGCAATACCCGCACCTTTTGAGCCCCACTCAATTCCTTTACCAGCTTATAATGCTCTTCTTCCGAAATTCCCAAACCACTTAATAAAGCGGCCGCATCCGAATGTGCATTCCACCCATTCAATTCAGCAAATTCTGATTCAAGTTCAGATGCCCGGATTCCATCTTCTTCACTGAAATCGGGCTTGGCGTAAAGTGCATCTTTTTCCTGCATCAGATTCCACAATTTCGGATAGCCCATCATGACCGTATCCAACACCGGAGTTTCGTCAAATTCAAAGTGATTTTGACGGAGTACGGCCATCCGTTTACCGGGTTCAATGCTGATTTGCCCGCGCGTAGGATCGATCTCTCCGGAGAGGATCTTTAAGAACGTTGACTTACCGGCACCATTGGCGCCAATTACACCATAACAGTTTCCGGCTGTGAATTTGAGGTTGACCTCATCAAAAAGCACCCGTTTTCCAAACTGGAGCGAGACATTATTAGCTGCAATCATGAATTACTTCGCGAAATAAACCGCAAAGGTACGCAAAAGAGTGGGATGGAGCAGGTCGATTTAAACAACCGTTTGCACCCGATACCTGCCGTAGATTACCTGACTCGGTGACGAATGTCATTTTTTACCGGTATATTCAGTAATAATATCGTGCATTCAATTTTAACCCATTCCCTATGAAAGCAACCCACTTTTCTGCGGGGCAAAACAATAGCCTCATTTTCTTGCGCATCCTGATCGGATGGCATTTTTTGTATGAAGGAGTTATCAAAATGTATAACCCTGCATGGTCATCGAAAGGATACCTGCTGAGTGCATCATTTCTAAAACCATTCTTCGCGTGGTTATCCGGTGAAACCATGATTACCATCGTGGATACACTCAATATCGTGGGTCTTGTTGCCATTGGGGCGGCTTTGATCCTCGGCCTTAAAATCCGATGGGCAAGTGTAGGCGGTATTCTATTGCTTGCCCTGTATTATCTCGCTCATCCACCATTCCCGGGATTCGATCCGGGTCAAGCTGAGGGCAGCTATTGGATCGTGAACAAAAATTTGATCGAAATGGCTGCGTTGCTGGTACTGTACCAATTTCCGGTATACTCAGCATTTGGAATCGAACGGTTCTTTTCACGCAAGAAAACCGAACCCGTCAATGGATAACCTCAACTCAAATCTTGACAACCTATGAAAAAAGATGATAGTCTATTCGGCTCCTGGAGCCGTAGGGATATACTGAAAAGTCTGGCCGGCATTCCCGTGCTGGGTACGGTTTGGTTTGCCGGTGCAAAAGTGACGGGCGATGCCAAACGCGAAAAGCAATTCTTGCTGGAAACACTAAACATCAAGGCCGCACCACCACCCGCAACAGGCCCGATGAGCGGTAACCCGGTGCGCCTGGGCGTAATCGGCTTTGGGATTCGGGGTGAGCAACTTTGCCGGGCTCTCGGTTTTGCCACCAAGGAATGGCTCGCCAACATGAAAGAAGCCGCAGAAAAGAATCCAAACGACACCCGTCTTTCTGAATTTCTGGCTCAGGAAAATCTCAACGTGAAGATAACGGCCGTGTGCGACATCTTTGACGTGAATGCTGAACGGGTCATCGATTCCTTTAGCAC
>ERZ1066115.365-NODE-365-length-12808-cov-12.419666_pt1 | contig 12808 bp, 11 predicted proteins | sample MGYA00382762_ERZ1066115 | MGnify/ENA primary metagenome ERZ1066115 (study PRJEB33369, sample SAMEA5778345) | biofilm metagenome | biome: Industrial cooling water; feature: Water cooling tower basin; material: Biofilm | place: United Arab Emirates | collected... | reverse complement strand
GGGGCACGACATGAACAGCTCCCATAAAAGTCCGCTGCGGTGGTTTTCCATCATGACCACGGCCGGACCCTGATCGATTGCGAGATAGCGGGTTGGATACCAGTTGTCTTGTTCGCTAAAGGCATCGTAAAAACCATAGTCCCCAAAAATTTTATCACCCAATTCATCATAAAAATATCGCATGGCGGCCATACTTTGCTCAGGCGTATAAGGAAACGATGAAAGGGCTGCCGTTGGTGAAATCACGCCCAGATCTTCACCTGGACTGTGGGCCGCATACCCCTTTACTGAATAGCTTGCGGTTAGACCCCAATTATCTTGGCCATATCCTTTAAATCCTTTCGGGTTCTCTACGCAATATTGATAATTGATCAGCGTATGATTTACGTTGTGTGTCCAGTAATCCGCATACTGATCTTTAAGGGTGCGCGGATCTAACCCCAGAAAAGAATAGTGCGACCAGAATAACGGGCCCCCGAATTGGGGAGCCCCGTTGTGTTTCAAATCAAGATGATATCCATATTGCAGATGCTCCGGGTCATTTTTCATTTTTCCACTACGCGCCCAGCCTTCATGGTAAGCAATTGCCGTAACTTTATGGGTTGGCGATGAGGCCGCTAAAACATAGGTGATCAAACATTCATTATACCCTTCCAAGGGGAAATTCATGACCCACTCCTTATCAGGCGACCAATGCCAGTACAACACGTTTTGTCCGCCTCTCCGATACCAGTCCCATTCCACCTCACGCCATAATTTATCAATCCGTGCCGCCAATGCTTTTTCACGGTCATTCCCATCTTGGAAGTATTGACGTACACATAACAGGCCCTGAACCAAATAGGCGGTTTCCACCAGATCACCACCATTATCATTCGGGCTAAACGGCTTTACATCACCTGTTTCACCGTTCATCCAATGTGGCCAAGCTCCCTTAAAACGATCGGCACTTTCCAGAAAAGAAGTCAGCTTTTCCAGATGAGCTATTCCCTCCTCCCGTGATATAAATTTCCGTTCGATTCCCACCAGTATAGCCATTACCCCAAAACCAGTGCCGCCACTGGTGATGATGTGCTTATCATTTTCCGGGTAAACATTATCGGCATGAAAGCGCTCGCGTGCACCACCCGAAACAGGTTCAGCTCCATCCCAGAAATATTGAAAAGTCTTGTATTGCACGAGCGTGAAAAGCGAATCATCACTGATCGGTTGATCAGCAGAAAACTCATTTGCATTTTTTGGGCTACATGCATTGGCCAGGAACAAACACATTCCTACGACAAAGCCATTAGTGATCAACATCTTCATGGGTACGGGCTTTTATGTTTTTCTCCTTCCAAAGTAGCAATTCCTGTCTTCTTTTCTCCAATTCCTCATCAGTAGGTTGGTAAGAGATCAGGCGGTTCAAATCCGGCTGCCCGGCATCAATCCAGGCGGTTAACCAAATATCACCGGTGGCCTTAATGCTGTTTCGAAACAATCGTTCAACCATACCCTTCAGCATCTGGTCGTACTTTTTCGCATACTCATACGAATAAACTTTTACCGTTTGCTTGCCCTTTGACTCGAAACTATACTTGCTGCCCTTGAATGTTGTATTTAATTCCTGTTCAATCCGCAATACTGAGTCAACTGCCGCATTCGACTGCTCTACCATCTTCCAGGCGGCCAATTGAACATTGGGCATGTACTGAGCCGGGCCCACGTATAGGTCGAAGTGATCTGAGAACAATTCTGGTAATCTGGATTCCCAAAAGCCGTGCACACCCGCCTGGTTGGTGAGCTGTCCATCATAATTGCGGGTGGTGTGAAGAGGCACATGAGCATCGGCCACGTAGTGACCCAAATCAGCGGATAAGCGTAAAATGCGTTCAGGATCATTGATCAGAAATGCCTCACGAAGCTGATAGTAAACGCGGTTGATGTGCCATGGTAAAATTCCGTGGGCATTCAAGGTGTCTTCTCCAAAACGTTCCACCGCCTGCTGCCAGTACCGGGGTAATTTAAATACCGCACTATCGCCATACTCATCGAGGTCGATATAATGCCGGGGTGCCTCTTCGGCAACTGCATAGCGCCTGCGGTCCGGATTTACGGCCGCCTCGGTCAGGTAGTCGAGGTTCTTCTTATAAAATCCAGCCATGGCCGGGGGTAGGGTAAACACGGCCAGCCGGTTAATTTTGCGATGGGCAAAAAAACCCCAGTTAAATGACGTTGTCATGAGCAAAAACAGCCCTCCTGATAGTAAAAACGTCACTTTTGGCATAATCCTAAAGATATTCAAAGTCAGCAGAGGCAGCTAGGTTTGCAATTCCAATTATTGCGCTTATTTTTGCACTCCCTTTTGAAAAAACATTATGGCAAATCATAAATCAGCAGAGAAAAGGATTCGGGCAAACGAAGCTAAGCGTGTTAGAAACCGGTACCAGGCTAAGACCACCCGAACTCAGATTAAAAAATTGAGTACAACCACCAAAAAAGACGAGGCACAGGCCTTGTTGAAGGAGGTTTCATCCATGATCGATAAGCTTGCTAAAAAGAACATCATTCATTGGAAAAAGGCTGCTAACCAGAAATCGAAGCTTGCCAAGCGCGTAAATAGCTTAGCCTAATTCGATAGCATTTATTTTTCCCTCGCTGGCTTCGGTTGGCGAGGGTTTTTTTATGCCTGAAAGTAAGGTACCTTCGGCTTGGTGAAAATTGATGATGGCAAACCCCTTACGATACGGGCCTGGTCACCAGAAGACCGCCCTCGGGAAAAACTCCTGCTCAAGGGTACCGCTGCCTTAACCGAGGCCGAACTCATTGCCATCCTGATCGGTTCGGGCACCGCCAAAACCAGTGCGGTAGAGCTGGCTAAAAAAATCCTGATGCAGGTTAACAACAACCTGAATGAGCTTGCTCGCCTGACCACAAAAGATCTTATGAAAATTAAAGGGATTGGCGAGGCAAAAGCCATCACCATTGTGGCCGCGTTGGAATTAGGAAGGCGAAGAAAGGAACAAGAGCCCGAGGAAAAACCAAAAATAAACAGCTCTCGCGATGCGTTTAATCTGATCAAAGGTGATTTAATGGATCTATCGCACGAGGAATTTTGGGTGTTACTATTGAATCGATCCAATCGGGTGGTGAAAAAGAAACGGGTGAGTGAAGGTGGGGTGGCCGGCACAGTGGCTGACCCAAAAATTATATACAGGTTGGCCCTGGAAGAACTGGCCAGTGGGATTATTGTCGCGCACAATCATCCTTCAGGAAACCTGGCCGCCAGCACCAGCGATGTTGAACTAACCCGTAAGTTGAAAGAAGCGGGTAAGTTTCTGGAAATCCAACTCCTTGATCACCTGATCATTGCTAACAATAAATATTATAGCTTTGCAGACGAAGGGCATCTATGACAAGGGTAAAACTCATATGGGGATCGGTATTAACAGTGGTGCTAATCCTGTTTGTAGGATTTGCCTACTCCCCCCAAGCTGATGAACCGATTGTCTTGCAAAATCCGGAGCTAAAATCCGAGCTACTGGCTGCGAACCCCGATGTTGTTACCGTAAGCGAGGTTACCGTGGAAGAAGCAGTTAATCCTTATGTAAACGCAGTGGTGGAGGAGTATGGAGAATTCATCCGACAAGCCATACAGCGCGGTCAGGCGCCCGGTGCCGCGGTGGCCATTATCAAGGACACCAGCATCATTTATCTGAATGCCTTTGGATTAAAACAAGTAGGCACAACCGATTCGATTGATATCCACACGGTCTTTCGCCTGGGGTCGGTTTCAAAAAGTATTGCCTCCGTTTTAGCCGGCACATTGGTTGACAAGCAACTCATTCGCTGGGACGACCCCATCATCCACTACTACCCGGAGTTTCAGCTAAAATCTCCAGAACACACTCAAAAGGTAACAGTGCGGCATGTGCTATCGCATACCACCGGGCTCCCCTACCATGCCTACACCAATATGATTGAAGAGCGGATCCCATTGGATACGCTACTGGCCAATTTAAAGTCAGTGAGTCTCTTTGGTGAACCTGGCCAGATTTACAGTTATCAAAATGTGGGCTACAGCCTGATTGAGAAGGTAGTTGAAAATAGTACCCATGAGTCGTTTGAAGACGCCTTACAGGAATTTGTATTTGAGCCACTCCATATGCATAACAGCTCGGCTTCTTATGCCGCTATTATCCAGAATCCTAATGTTGCCCGGCCACATCAGTATGCCAGAAAGCGGTGGGTACCCGTTAAGATCTCCGATACCTATTATAATGCTGCCCCTGCCGGAGGTATTAATGCCAGCATAGCCGATATGGCTTTATGGTTACAGGCTTTAATGTCAGGCTCTGGAGTTTTGATGTCCGATACCACGTTGCAGGAACTTTTTGAACCCCAGGTGCGGGCCATTTCCAAGAACCGGAATTTCTATCGGTGGAAACGACCTCGCGCTTCCTATTATGCCTTGGGTTGGCGGGTGATCAACTTCCCCAACGAAACCCTCCTTTACCATGGTGGGTATGTGAATGGCTACCGCAGTGAGGTGGCGATCGATCAAAAAAACCGTGTAGCCATTTGTGTCCTGATTAATTCACCCGGAGCGCTGGCCGATATTTCAGTGCCCGAATTCTTCAAGCGCTACTCCGCCAAAGCAGATTCCATCAACCGGTGGGAAAACCGAAACCATATTCTCTTTGTTAAAAATACCGAACCTAAAGCTCCGGTATTGAACTAATGAAGCGTTCTTATGTAGTTCCCGTACTGATTGTGGTTGCCATCGCGGCCTTCATCCTGTATTCCTTACAAGGAAGCAAGACAGACGAAGGTTACCTCCAGTCGGTTGAAAAGCACAGAACAGAAGTGGATCAATTTATGCGATCGGACGGTTCACCTTTTGAACCGGACAGTCTTCCGTTTACCGGATTGAAATATTTCCCGGTCGATCCGAAGTACCGCATCAAGGCCCGGCTTGAACCGGTAGAGAATAAAAAAGTGATTGTCCTGGCCACCAGCGATGGCCTTGAACAAAAATATCTTGAATATGCCTATGCCTCATTCGAATGGGATGGTCAACAAAACCGGCTGTTGATTCTCGAACTCATGGAAACAGGTCCGCAACGGGGAAAACTTTTTCTGGCTTTTTCCGATGCTACCAGTGGGAGCGAAACGTACGGTGCCGGGCGCTATCTTGATGTAAAAAAAGTACCCGCAGCAACATCCGTGGTGTTAGATTTTAACCTGGCCTACAATCCCTATTGTGCCTACAACGATAAGTTTTCCTGTCCCTTTCCGCCCCGCGAGAACATTTTGCAGATTCCCATCAAGGCAGGTGAGATGAGTTATCATCCTTAATGCGCTTACAGCAGAATACTTAGAAAAGACCTTCCAATCCCGTACTTTTGGAGCCTTGATTTTTCTGGTCTATGAAAATTTCCTACAACTGGCTCAAGCAATACATCGACATTCCGGAAACTGCTGAGGAGATAGGTCACGTATTAACCTCAACGGGACTTGAAGTGGAGAGTGTTGAGCCATTTGAGACCATTAAAGGCGGCTTAATGGGTTTGGTCATTGGCGAAGTATTGACGTGCCACAAACATCCGAATGCCGATAAACTTTCTATCACCACGGTAGATGTAGGTAGTCAAGTATTACCCATTGTGTGTGGCGCACCCAATGTTGCTACTGGCCAAAAGGTAATCGTGGCCTTACCGGGTACCACCCTTTACCCGTTTCAAGGCGATCCGTTTGTGATTAAGTCAGCCAAGATCCGGGGCGAAGTTTCGGAAGGAATGATTTGCGCTGAAGATGAAATAGGATTAAGCGCCAATCATGCCGGCATCATGGTCTTAACAACCCAAGCTCCAAACGGAACTCCGGCAGCCGACTATTTTAATGTGCAATCCGATTTTGTGTTTGAAATTGGACTTACTCCCAACCGGGCAGACGCAGCTTCCCATCTTGGGGTAGCCCGCGACATTAAAGCGGCTTGTAAACGTTCTCTCCAATTACCCTCAGTTGCAGAATTTAAGACTGATAACACCAACCTGTCAATTCCGGTAGCCGTTGAAAATACCGAGGCGTGTCCACGCTATACGGCAATAACTCTTTCCGGTGTTACGGTCAAGGAATCACCCGATTGGTTGAAAAACCGGCTAGCAGCCATCGGACTCTCGTCCATTAACAACATTGTTGATATTACTAATTACGTTCTGCATGAAACCGGACAACCTTTGCATGCCTTTGATGCCGATGAAATAATCGGGAAAAAAGTACTGGTGAAAACCTTACCGGCTGGTACGAAATTCCGTACCCTGGATGATAAGGAACGGATCTTAACCGGATCCGATCTGATGATTTGCAATGCCCATGAACCCATGTGCATAGCGGGAGTTTTCGGTGGGATTAAGTCTGGAATTACGGCTAAAACAAAAAATGTCTTTTTAGAAAGTGCCTACTTTTCATCCGACTACATCCGGAAAACGGGTATCCATCACCAATTAAAAACGGATGCCTCATTTCGGTTCGAGCGGGGTACGGATCCCAACATGACGGTTTATGCCCTGAAACGGGCCGCTATGATGATCAAAGAACTAGCCGGTGGAACCATTTCTTCCGAAATCGTGGATGTTTATCCCACACCCATCAAAAACAGGCAAATCAAGGTAACCGATAGTCATGTAACCCGCTTGATTGGAAAACCGATTTCACGGGAACGAATTTTCGAGATCCTGACTGGGCTTGATATCGCCATCGTGGACCAGGCGATCGATTCCTTTACTGTTTCGGTACCGCCCTACCGGGTAGATGTAACCCAGGAAGCTGATGTTGTGGAAGAAATTCTACGCATTTATGGATTCAATAACATTGAGCTTTCAGAAATTGCCGGCACCGATTACCTGGCCGAATTCCCGGAAAAAGATCTCAACAAATTTAAACGGGTACTGAGTAGCCAACTGGTGGCAAATGGATTTTATGAAATCCTGACCAACTCGCTGACCAACGCTGCGTATCAACAAAAACACAAACTTACTTTTACTGGAAAGCCGGTTGAGATTCTCAATAAGCTAAGCGAGGAACAAGGTATTTTACGTCAAACCATGCTTTTCACAGGGTTAGAAGTTTGTGCCTACAACATCAATCGCAAGCAGAAAGATTTAAAACTTTTTGAATTCGGAAAGATTTATTGGAAAAACGAACCTGCCGGGCAGGTAACCCAGGCGTATTCCGAAGAAGAACGCCTCGCCTTGTACCTGACCGGGAATGTAGAAACCGAAAACTGGCAGAATAAAACGCGGCAAGTCAATTATTTTGATTTGGCCCAGCATGTTGTTCAAATTTTGGAAAAGTCGGCTGTCGAAAATGTGAAGCAAGAAAAGTTACAGGATTCGCTGTTCGACTATGGAATGCGTTTCCTAAAAGGAACTAAAGAACTTGGCAAGCTTGGAAAAGTAAAAACTAACCTGCTGAAAGATTTCGGAATCAAGCAGGAAATTTTTTATGCCGAAATTAATACTGCCTTGCTTTTCAAATCGGCAAACCCTAAGTTCGTTGTACAGGAAGTACCCAAGTTCCCGGAAGTAAGGCGCGATCTTTCTTTGGTTGTAGACAAGCAGGTTACGTTTGAAGAAATCAAAACGCTTGTGATGTCCACGGAAAAGAAACTGATTAAAGAGGTAATTGCGTTTGACGTGTATGAGGGCGAAAATATTCCCGCAGGTAAAAAAGCCTATGCGCTGGGTTTTACCTTGCAGGATGCGAATAAGACCCTTACGGATGAAGAGATTGACAACGTGATGAACCGTTTGATGGGAGCCTTCGAAGGAACCATGGGTGCCTTAATTCGAAAGTAATCTCATGCATTCAGCTAAAGTAAGTAAAACCGAGTGGGCCATTTATCTGATGGTCTACTTATTGGTTGTTGCCTTCATTTTCAGGTCCAACGATGAAAATTTATCCTTTACCGAGTTAATTACCTGGAATTACGGATTGCCGGTTTTACTCTATTCAACATTCGTCATGCTGTTCATCCTGGGATTTTCGCAGGTCTTAAAAACTTTCATTCGCAAAAAAGCTGTAGTTTTAGGTTTATCGATCAGTATCGGATTGATTCTGGGATTGAAAAGCCTATTAGTTGTAACACATTGGATTTTTAACTAACATCAACGCAAGATTCGCCAATTTTGTAGCCTATGGATCAGGAAGCACTCAAATCAGGCCTTAATGGATTAGAACGTAAAGTACTGGTCTTATTAAACGAACACAAATCCCTGAAAGACGAATTAAAAAGCCTGAAACTGGAGAATCATGAACTGAAATCAGACTTGCGCAAGCGGGATGAACAGTTGCATCATTTTAAAAATCAGATTAAAATCACTAAAATTGTGGATCATATTAACCCGGAAGACGGAGGTGTTTCGGAGTTAAAGAGAAAAGTAGACGAGTATATCCGCGAAATCGATAAGTGCATCGCTCACTTGAGCAGATAACCCGGAATTTGATGGACGAATTATCCGTAAAAATAAAGATCGCAGACCGCGAATACCCCATGAAGGTAAAGCGCAGAGAAGAAGAAAAAGTGCGTGCGGCCGGCAAGCTGATCAATGAGAAAATCAAACATTACCGGGAACAGTTTGGAATTGACGACAAACAGGATCTGTTGGCCATGGTGGCATTCGATTGTCTGGTAGATAAAATGGCCGATGCGGAAAATCTGCAGGAAATAGACCAAACCGTGATTGAAAAGGTGAACCAGATCAATCAGTTGGTATCGCAGGCACTCTAGCCTTTCTTTTTAGTACTCCTCTCATCATCAGTCTCAGGCCGGTTGGCCGCCCGGGTTTTTTTAAACCCGTTTACTACACTATCTATGAACCTACTCGCTCAAATCGGAACCGGATCCTCGTTCAATGAGGCTCTTGTTACCTATGCCGTTGCCGTAGTGGCAACCATCCTGTTGAGCCTGTTATTCGGAACTTTCCTGTACAAAAGAAAACAAAAACGAAATCTTCAGGCGAATGAAGAAAAAGCCAAGTTGATTGTTAAGGAAGCCGAACTTCAGGCCGAAAACATCAAAAAAGACAAAATCCTGGAAGCCAAAGAAAAACTCCTGAAAATGAAACAGGAGTTTGAGGAAGAAGCTAACCGGAAGAAAAATCAGATCATCAGCAACGAACAGAAAATCAAGCAACGCGAAGGTCAACTGGCCAAAGAACTGGAGACCCTGAAGCGCAAGGAAGCTGAAGTTGACGCTGAAAAACAAAGTCTTGCCCACCAACACGAGTTAGTGAAGAAGCGCAAAGAAGAACTGGATAAGTTCAACGCACAAAAAGTAGCCCTGTTAGAAGGGATTTCAAAACTGACAGCTGACCAGGCTCGCGAGCAACTCATCGAATCTCTTAAGGAAGAAGCGCAAACCAAAGCCAGTTCCTACATTAAAGATATCATGGAGCAGGCCAAGCTTTCGGCTACCAAAGAAGCCCGTAAAATCGTGGTGGAAACCATTCAGCGTACCGCTACCGAACATGCTGTTGAAAATTGCGTGTCGATCTTTAATATCGAAAGTGATGATATTAAAGGCAAGGTGATTGGACGCGAAGGGCGCAACATTCGGGCCTTGGAGGCAGCCACTGGAGTTGAAATCATTGTGGATGACACACCCGAAGCCATTATCATCTCAGGCTTTGATCCGGTACGCAGGGAAATCGCGCGTCTTTCTTTACACCGTCTTGTGCAGGACGGCCGTATTCACCCGGCCCGCATTGAAGAGATTGTGGCAAAAACAACAAAAAACATTGAAGATGAAATTGTGGAGATTGGTGAACGAACCGTCATTGACCTCGGTATTCATGGGCTGGCACCAGAATTGGTCAAGATGGTGGGCCGCATGCGGTACCGTTCATCCTATGGACAAAACCTGTTGCAACATTCGCGCGAAGTAGCCAACCTGTGTGCCCTGATGGCTGCGGAGTTAGGGCTGAACCCCAAACAAGCTAAGCGGGCGGGTTTATTACATGACATTGGTAAAGTATGGCCTGAAGAATTGGAAAAACCTCACGCCATTGTAGGTATGGAATTGGCTCAGAAATACAAAGAGCATCCCATCATCTGCAATGCCATCGGGGCTCACCACGATGAAATTGAAATGACGAACCTCATTTCTCCGATTGTACAAGCTTGTGATGCCATTTCAGGCGCCCGACCCGGAGCAAGACGTGAAATAATGGAACAATACATCAAGCGCCTGAAAGAACTGGAGCAAGTGGGCCTCAGTTTTGAAGGGGTTGAAAAATGTTATGCCATTCAGGCCGGTCGCGAGCTGCGGGTAATGGTGGATGCCGAAAAGGCTACGGACGAACGAGCTGCCCAACTCAGCTTTGACATCTCCCAGAAAATTGAGAAAGATATGCAGTACCCTGGTCAGATTAAGGTTACCGTAATTCGTGAAATGCGGAGTGTGGCTTACGCAAAATAATTTTCAATTCTTTCCATTAAAAAATAAGGAGCCCCGATGTCGGGGCTTCTTTATTTTAACCCACTATTTTTTTTGTGAACGGTTAATACATCATTTTTTGAATGCCTAATTTTATAAGAATGTACACGAACGGGCGTATGGGATTGAATCTGGTCGCAAAAGTTTTAGGCCTGCTGGTGATTGTCTTTACCTCACATGGTCAAACCCTGCTTAGCCCTGCAGTGGTTAGAAAAAACTCACTTCACACACTCGCTCAACATTATGATAAAGCCCTGGGCGATCATGCCCGCTTATACAATGGTCAGGAATATGTTGACCTCTATGCCAACAAACTGATTGATGGACATCCTTATTTCTTAGACGAAGAATATCAAGCTGGTTCGGTCATGTACGATGGTTCGCTTTACCAGGATATCCAACTCCGTTATAATCTCTTTCAAAATTCGGTGGTCGTAGAACACCCCAAAACCCATCGTGAAATTGAATTAGTCGCCCAGAAACTGGATCGCTTTCAAATTCAGAATGTACTTTTTGTCCGTCTTACACAACCAGAACCCGGTTATTACGCCCAACTTTATTCCGGATCTATTTCCTTTTACGGACGATATTATAAAACCATACAGGAACGGGTTGATGCCAAGGCAAAAATTACCGCGTTTATTCCCAAAACCCGCTATTACCTGCTGAAGGATAACACCTATCACGTGATCACTTCGAAATCCTCGGTTTTGAAAATTCTGGAGAATCAAAAAAGCGAGCTTCGTAAGTTTCTTAATCAGGAAAGAATTTCCTTCCGAAATAACCGGGAGTATGCCCTGAAGCGGATTGGGGAAAAATATGATCAATTAACTGCTGCCCGATGAAGAAACTGACCTTCATCGCGTTTTACTACCTCACCTTCGCAATCACCGTTGCCCACGGTCAAACCGAACCCTTGATCTCGTTACGGCTCAATCAACAACCCTTTTCAATTCTGGTTAATGAAGTAGAACGGCAAACTCCATTCCGGTTCTTTTTCGATCCCGTTCAGGTCGACTCCCTTTTCATAACGGTTAATGCTAACCAGGTGCCCCTGGCCGAATTATTGGATCAGGCCTTATTGAATTCCGGGTATCGGTACGCAATAGATGGTAACCAGTATGTTTACATCACCACCGATGATCCGATCTTGACCGACTTGCCCTCCAATTTTTTTAAAGGCGGGCCCATCGATAGCACCCGGTTTTTTGATGTGTCGCGCTTTAAAGATTCAGAATCCAAAAAAACGGAGACCATAATCGTGATCGGCAAGCGGGGCACGAATACGAAGCCCAGTGCCAGTATTGCCGGCTACGTGCGCAGTGCTCAATCCGGTGAACCCATCATCGGAGCCTCGGTGATGATTGAAAAACCATTGATCGGAGTGGCAACCGATGCCAATGGCTACTATTCGTTAACGCTGCCTAAAGGAAACCATGTCCTGAAAATCAGAAGTATGGGCATGAAGAATATCGATCGTTCAATCCTGCTCCATGCGGATGGTATGCTCAATATTTCGCTGGAAGAAGACGTCTTGCCTTTAAAAGAGGTCATTGTAGAATCAGAGCGGGATGCCCGCGTGATGGGCTTACAAATGGGGTTAGAAAAAATCGATATCAAAACGATGAAGCAAATACCGGTGGCCCTGGGTGAAGTAGACATTCTGAAAGCTGTGCTTACCTTACCCGGAGTTCAATCGGTAGGGGAAGCTACGGTGGGCTTTAATGTGCGGGGTGGCGCAACCGATCAGAATCTTATCCTGTTTAACGATGCCGTAATTTATAATCCATCGCACCTGTTTGGGTTCTTTTCCTCCTTCAATGCCGATTTGTTAAAAAATGTTGAGCTCTATAAAAGCGGGATTCCGGCCGAGTATGGTGGTCGCATCTCCTCCGTTCTGGACGTAACCACTCGCGAAGGAAATAAAAAGAAGTTCAATGGTTCAGGTGGGATTAGCCCCATCACCGGCAGGCTGGCATTGGAAGGGCCCATCATAAAAGATAAAAGTTCCTTTCTAGTGGGTGTTCGTTCCACCTACTCCGATTGGCTATTGAAGCAAATCCCCTCCACCCTGGTAAAAAACAGTGAGGCCGCCTTTTACGATGTGAATCTCAATCTCCATCATGAGTTCAATGAAAAAAATTCCGTTTCGTTAACCGGATACCTGAGTAAAGACCGGTTTAAATTACAAGGCGATACGACTTACGCCTATCAAAATCAAGTTCTTTCAGGAAGATGGCGCCACCTGTTTTCGAATAAATTGTTAGGGGTGCTTACCGGGAATTTCAGTGGGTATGACTATACCATCTCCAGCGAGAATAATCCGGTTAA
>ERZ1066115.364-NODE-364-length-12808-cov-12.551635_pt1 | contig 12808 bp, 14 predicted proteins | sample MGYA00382762_ERZ1066115 | MGnify/ENA primary metagenome ERZ1066115 (study PRJEB33369, sample SAMEA5778345) | biofilm metagenome | biome: Industrial cooling water; feature: Water cooling tower basin; material: Biofilm | place: United Arab Emirates | collected... | reverse complement strand
TTGTGATATAGTTGACCAATACCTTTACCGCCAACGGTTCATCTTCGATTATTATGCACGTAACTTTCGACATGACTTGCTAGGTTTATTTTAAGGGAAGCAAAAAAAGCATTGTTCGAATGGCGTACTTCGAGGCTTGACTCTTTATAAAGTAAATCCAATTGTCGCCTTAGATTGGTGAGTCCAATATTTTCTTTAATTTCTCCTTCTGCCGTTTCGTTAGCTGAGTTTTCAACTTCCAGGCGAAGAAGCTTATTACTTACTGATAACCGGATATGTACATAAGGTTGTGTAATGGTTTCTGATGTTCCGTGCTTAAAAGAATTTTCAATTAAAGGCATAAGCAATAGGGGAGAGATTGATTGAGAGCCATCATCCACTTGATGTTCCATGGATACGTTTAATGAGGCGTCATACCTGAGTTTCTCCAATTCCACATAGTGATTAATTAATTGCAACTCTTGTTCCAGAGAAACATAATTGCCACCGGTTTCATATAGCATGTACCGTAAGATCTTCGATAGCCGTAATATGGATTGCGGAGCAAGTTCAGATTTATCATACGCCAGGGAATAGATATTATTCAAGGTATTAAAAAGGAAATGAGGATTGGTTTGCGCCTTCAAATAGTTCAATTCAGCTTGTTGTTTTTCAATGCGAAGTTGCAAGGCATCGCGTTTTAATTTCAAATGCGTATAAATATGCTTGCAGAGGCCGAAGAACACGATGGAGGCTACAGCATAGGACATGAGCGATTCCAACCTTTCATAATACGTCATTTCGGCCACCTGAGTGTAAATGTTCAGCCACAATCCTAGTTCACGCCAGGTGTAAAATGCAAATGGGTAAAAAATGAAATGCAGAATTACAAGTAATATGAACCAATGAAGTTTTCTTAAACTCAGAAAGGTCAGACTGAATTCGAACAGCACAAAGTTTACCACAATCACATAGAACGTTAGCCAGATATTATTAATGATCATCTCAACTGGCCTGTCCGGATAGACATACAAACCACCACCGATCCGGATGAACCCATACGCTAATCCGACCCATAGGTATAACTTCCAGTTGGATGCCCTAATGAAATCCAGAATCTTCATTCTGTTAAATTTAGTCAAAATACAGCTGTTAAATTCAAGATGGGATAGTCATTGATTAGCTATAGAAATTGCCGAAACCGTAGACTATTCTTGGTGGTTCATAGCCGTAACCCTGCTGAGTATAGATCTGGTATAGATTCTTTTGTCCAATGCCGTTATTATTAACGTATTCATAACCATACAGCGAATTCGATCAACTTAAAAATACCATAAAAGAATGGCGAACTTACTAATAGATGACTCAAAGAAAATATCAGCCAAGCTGGTTGGAATAGCATATCTCTCCACATTCATCATTGTGGTGTATGCCAATTTTGGAATTTATGACCCGCTGCACGTGGCGGGCAATGCAACCGAGACAGCGAAGAGGATTTTTGAAAATCAGTATTGGTTTCGCTTCGGAATCGTTCTGGATCTTGTATACGCCATCGGATTCACAATATTGATTTCATCCCTGTATACCATTTTAAAAGATGTAAACCGCAGACTGTCCATTCTGGCTTGCGTTTGGTATTTGGTATATATTATTACCTGGGTGATAGTCACACTCAAGTTTTTTGATGCTCTTCGCCTGGCAAGTGGCGCTAAGTATTTGCAGGTATTTGATGATGAAAATTCATACGCCTTGGCAAGGCTTTTCTTATTTGCCCGCTTTGACCGATACTATGGTGTATTAATGTTTTATGCGTTAGGCTCAACGCTATTCAACATATTATGGTTTAGGTCTGGATATATTCCCAAGGCACTCGCAGTATGGGGAATTGTAGCGTGCGTTTGGTGCACCCTCTGTGCAGTAATCTATCTTCTTTACCCTGACTTTGAGAAAACGGTTAACCCCTGGGCATTCGATTTGCCAATGGCCTTATTTGATATCACATTAAGTGTTTGGCTCTTGGTAAAAGGATTAAAATCACAGGTCTGACGTTTACCCACTTGATTCGACAAATATCATGAAACTGAAACTCAACTGCCTTATTCTATTGCTTGCGTTGGACGTTTATAGTCCCGCACTGGCCCAAGTCACTGTAGAGCAGGGTCGTGTTTTGTATGAGGCCAAAAAATATGCTGACGCAGAGAAAGTTTTGATCGCAATAGCAAGCAATAACACTTCTTACGCTGCCGCACAATTTTATCTGGGTCGAATAGCTTTTGATAGGAAAAATTATGAGACGGCTGTGGAGTTCTTCGAAAGAGCAACTAAAGTCAATCCTACAAATGCGGAATACTTTTTCTATTATGGAGTGGCCAGCGCTGAAATGGCAAAAGCAGCTAGTATTTTTTCAAAACCCTCCTGGGCTTCACAGTCAAGAAAGGCGTGGGAAACGGCCTCCGCATTAGACAGTAGATATATTGAGCCAAGGCTTTCACTCATTGATTACTACTCGATGGTTCCTGGTGTTATGGGCGGCAGCATGGACAAGGCCAAAGAAATGGCCAATGAAGTAATGAAATTAAATGAAGCGGAGGGGCATTGGCGGTTAGGAAGTCTTTTGGTAATGGAAAACAATAACATAAAGGCTGAAGAAGAATTTGTTAAAATGGTGAAGGCTAACCCGGCTTATGCAGCAAACCTGGGTGCCTATTTCTCCGACCAAAAGAAGTACGACAAAGCTATAGGGTTATTTGAGCAGGCTTTGAGCCTAAATACCAATGACTTTTTGACTCTCTACCGCTACGGGAAAACTTCAGCTATAAGTGGTCTCCAGTTACACCGGGGCGAAGAATGTTTGAAACGCTATTTAGACCACGATCCCAAATATGGTGAACCTTCGCTAGCTGGTGCCTATATGCGCCTCGGGCAGATACAAGAGAAAAAAGGAAACAAAACCGGAGCCCGAAAAAATTACGAGGCTGCCATAAAGCTGGATGACAGTTTGAAAGAAGCAAAAGAGGGACTTATCCGCACCAGGTAAAAAAGTAAACAAGATGGAAGCAACACTATCGCCATCACCTAAAAGAATCGCCCGCTACGCAGGGTTTAGCTATCTATTCTTGGTTATCACCGCCCCCCTGGCTCATATCTATATTCCATCGTTGATTTTAGATAGAGCCAACAGCGCCATTACTGCCCAGAATTTGTTAGCCAATGAATTCTTGTTTCGCGTAGGTACTTTGCTCAACGTACTGGGACTTATAGCATTCATATTTACTGTTCTGTTTCTTTATGAATTGCTTCACCCGGTAAGTGAACGCCTGGCTCGCTTGATGAGAACTTTGGTTCTGGTGGGGATTCCGGTAGCTTTTATACTTGCTATTTTACGAATGAGTGCCTTGTTGTTATTAAAAAGTAAGGTCTATACCTCTTTTGAGAGCAACCAACTGGAAAACATAGCACTTATGCTCTTTCGTATTGGTGACTACGGTAGTTACATGGAGCAAATGTTCTGGGGTTTGTGGCTATTTCCATTTGGCATGTTGGTATATCAATCTGGGTTCATTCCAAAATTCCTGGGCGTTTGGTTGATTGCCAATGGAGTTGCTTATGTGGTGCTTTCTTGTTTGTTCATACTTTTTCCAGAGCACCTCTCTCAGGTGTCAAACTTCAGTTTTCCGTTGATCGTGGGCGAACTTTGGATTATGCTCTGGTTGGTAATCAAGGGTGTAAGAGACACAACGGGGCATAATGTCAATAAAACATAATTACTATGGCTGTTCAGGTAAAATGTCCATCAATTGGTCCGCTAAAAGCTATCAAAGAATTGTTACAATGGGCTCTATACCTGATTAGGAATTGGCTTCAAAAGTTGACAAAAACGTTAAATTCAGAGCTTTTTAATAAAAAACTGCAATTACGACTAAAATAGTGTAACTATATTTACTGCAATTACGAATAATATAGCATTGACTTAATGATATGAAGTCTGATTATGCGATAAATGCTCTCCTCGTTTATACCCACATTGTAACGGGTACAGTCGGGTTACTCACGGGAGTTGTTGCTATGATTCTCCGCAAAGGATCGCGATGGCACATAAACATTGGCAATGCATATTTCTTTTCGATGTTAGTCATGTCGGTCATTGGTGCGTACGGTGCATACTTCGTTCCGGAGATGATCTCCGTAATTGTTGGGGCGCTTACATGCTACCTGGTAATAACGGCATGGCTAACCGTTAGAAGAAACGAAAGTAAAATGAAATGGCCATTAATTGCTTCGTTGATGATGGCCCTCTTGATAGCTGCATCCGGTTACTACTTTGGATACGAGGCTTTGATAAGTGAAGGCGGAACAAAGGATGGATTCCCCTATGGAATTTATTTCTTCTTTGGGTCAGTGGCGTTGATGGCAGGTCTGATGGACATCCGTGTAATTTTGCGTGGTGGTATTGATGGCAAACAACGGTTGCTGCGCCACTTGTGGAGAATGTGCTTTTCACTTCTCATTGCCACTGCCTCATTATTTCTTGGACAACCACAAGTATTTCCGGAACCCATTCGCAAACCTCAATTATTAATGATTCCTGTAGTACTTGTATTAGTTAGTCTGATATTCTGGCTTTTAAAGGTAGCGGTATCTAAAAGATTTGTCAGAGCTTAAAATTTATTAAAGATCCTGGAAACTAAATATCATATAACAAACGATACGTTCGATGAAAAAAACAAAGCTTGGTGAATTTGAAGAACTGGTGCTCCTCACCGTGGCGGCCCTTCAGCAGGAAGCTTACGGAGTTGAAATCAAACGCGAACTGGAATCCAGACTGAAAGAAAAACTCAGTGTAGGCTCCATTCAATCCGCACTCAAGCGAATGGAAGAGAAGGGATTTCTAACCTCGCAATTTGGAGAAGCTACCGCGAAACGTGGAGGCAAGCGTAAGCGCATCTATGCAACTACTTCGCATGGACGTAAGGTACTCGAAGAAATGAAAGACATCCGCAGTCAACTGTGGAATGCAATACCCAAACTGGCGTTTGAATTGAAGGCCATCTGATGAAACCGCAAGCATTACATCCACCACAGTGGCCCCTAAAGTTTCTCCGGTTCTTCCTGAAAGAAGAATACCTGGAAGAGATTGAAGGCGACATGGAAGAAATTTTTTATGAGAATGCAGAACGCTTTTCTCTTCGCAAAGCAAGGCGAATGTATGCATGGGAAATGATTAAACTTTTGCGGCCAAACCTGATTAAAAATCTTGAATTCGTAAACCACATAATACAGTATAGCATGTTCAAGAATTACTTTAAAGTTTCATTTCGTGGTTTGAAGAAGAACCCGGTTAACTCCTTTATCAATGTCTTCGGGTTAGCTGTTGCCATAGGTCTCGCCATCTTTGCCTATGCTTTTACCCGTTGGACCTACAGCACAGATCAATTTCATGAAAATAAACATTCGGTTTACCTCACTACCTTTTTTGCCAATCGCGATGGAGTCAGTCAGCAATATGGGACAACTCCACGTCCGCTCGCAGAACTGTTGCGCCAGGATTTTGCGCAGATAAAAAGTACGTGTCGTGTGGAAGACCGGAATGTGGTAATGAAATATAACGACCACGTATTCCATGAACGTGTTCGCTATGTCGACCCAGAATTTTTGGAGATGTTCACGTTTCCACTAAAGTGGGGAACAGCCGGTTCGTTGCATGATGTAAACAGCATCATCTTAAGTGAAGAGATGTCGATTAAATATTTTGGCGAAGAAAATCCTATTGGCCAAAGCATTCAAATGATCTATGGGAAAGATCAAAGCAAGGTTTTCAAAATTTCAGGTGTTGCTAAAGCGTTTCCGAAGGCACGTACTATAAGTTTTAATTTTCTGATCAATATTGAGAATTTCCGAACAACTGAACCAGGATACAACGTTGATGATTGGAATGCATTTGTGAATGCCACGTTTGTGTACGTAGAAAATCCTTCCGATTTGATTGCAATCAAATCGAAAATGGAAAAGTATAAGACCCTTCAAAACAGCGCAGCAAAGGAAGACTGGGCTATTTCATCCTTCTCATTCGAGCCTTTAGCAACGCTGCACGAGCAATCAGAATACATTAAGGACGACATCTCAAGAAGCTCGAAGAATAATTACGTATCCATCATGTTTATGATAGCCATAGCGATTTTCATGCTGGCTCTGGCGTGTGTTAACTATATCAATATTGCTATAGCCACGGCAGCCAAACGCTTAAAGGAGATTGGTGTGCGTAAGTCAATAGGCGCCACCCGAAAAGTGGTGATTGTTCAATTTCTCACTGAGAATGTGGTGGTTACTTTATTCGCTTTACTCATCGGGTTGGCCATGGGATACTTTTTCTTCATTCCGGGATTTGAAGCACTCTGGAATTTTAATATGGATTTTCAATTTACAGACATTAACCTGTGGATTTACCTCCCCATTATCCTGTTGATTACCAGCATTGCCTCAGGAATTTATCCTGCACTTTATATTTCACGGTTCCAGGCGACAACAATTTTAAAAGGCAGTGTAAAATTTGGTCAGCGCAATGTGCTCACCAAAGTATTTCTATGCTTTCAGTTAGTGTTTGCCTGCGTGTTCATTACCATGTCGGTGATGTTTACCCAAAACACCGATTACATGAGCAAGCGAAGTTGGGGGTATAATCAGGATGATGCTTTATATGCTATGGTGCCTGATCAGGCATCTTTTGAACAACTCAGCGCAATCCTGTCGCAACATCCCGATGTGGAATTAATTTCAGGCTCCACTCATCATATTGGCCGTAATCATAAATCTACGGTTCTACATTTTCCCAGTCGCAACTACGAAGTAGATCAACTTGATGTTGATGCAAAGTATTTTGAAACGATGGGCCTTCATCTGAAAGCAGGACGATGGTTTAACGACCATGAAGGCAGCGACCAACACGCGGTAGTAATTAATGAAACATTGGCCAACACGCTTGGTGGAAATCCGATAGGACAGGTCTTTCAAATAGATAGTCTACAATTTGAAGTGATCGGTGTGTTGAGTGAATTTCATAGCTATTCATTTTCACAAACCGTTCGTCCGCTCATATTCAAAGTAGCTGACAAAGATGACTATAGATTCCTTACAGTAAAAGCACGTAGCGGCTCTGAATTAATTGTGTACAAAGCACTTCAAGCGGGATGGTCTGAATTATTTCCCGAAATACCGTTTGAAGGTGGCCTGCAACAGGATGTGTGGGGCCCCTATTACCGAGAGATTGGAATTTACAAGTTGGTGTGGAGAGTTTTCGCTCTCATTGCAATCACATTGGCAATGCTCGGGTTATACGGTTTGGTGCGCCTGAATGTTGAAGGACGCACCAAAGAATTCAGCATTCGAAAAGTATTGGGCGCTGGATTAAAAAATATTACGGCCAGTGTTGTCAACCAATATGTATCGTTGTTCACCATCGCACTTTGTATTGGAGCACCATCGGGGTATTGGTTAGGGAAGTGGCTCATAGAGTTCAGTGACGAATACCACATGCCCATTACTTTTTCCGGAGCTGCGGTAGCGGTGGTGATCACCGCGCTTGTCCTCATCATGACGGTGTTCACGCAGGTTTGGAAAGTGATAAAATCAAATCCTATTAATGGTCTAAAGGTTGAGTAGGTTCTCATTAATGAAATATTTATGAAAAAACTATCATTTAGTACTAACACGGCTGTCTTCATATTATTCTTCGGTGTGGCACTATTGGAGGCTTTCCAGGAACTGAATTGGATAAAAGCCGCTATATGGTTGTCCATTGGTGTTGCCTTTCTGTTGGCAGACAGCTTGAATGCTAAATCACAGAAAAACGAAAAATAATGAACTGACTTTATCTATGCAGATAGAAAATTACAATTATCAATACCTACCCACCGTACAGAATAAAACTGCAAGATTAAATATTTTATGTGCCAGCGATCAAAAGCGTTTACAATTAATTACAAAGCGAATAGTATAACAACATAGCTAGCTATGAAAGTAGGTTTGGTTATTTTATGTATTGCATTTTCAGCTTGTTGTTTTTCTCAAACTACAGGGACGGGTTTGGATCAATCAAATCTTCTTGTACCTATTTTGGTTAAGCATGACAAAGTATTGGTGGGCAATCCCTTTGCTCAATACCTTGAATTGAAGAAGATGGAAAGCGTATATGTCAAATCTCCATTGAGCGAAATATATCGAGAGCAGTTAAAAAACTTTGAACAGTTTCTTGGATTACCACTGGCAGGGCCTGAAGCCATGCAGCTACCAGCGTTAAGAGCCAGCTATAGTAATAAAGTAATCCTTCCGATCGAGTATGATGAAATTTGCCCTGCAATAGATGTAATTAAAGACAAAGGAAAGACGCATCGTATTATTATTTGGGCTGAAGAGCACCACTTACCGCAGACCCGTGCGCTATACCGGCAAATGATTGAAGAACTGTGGAAGATTGGCTTCAGATATCTTGCGGCAGAGGCCTTCAGTACTATGGTTGATACCGTGCGGGCGAAATCAGTGAATTATACGACAGGGTTTTATACCCGCGATATTGTTTATGCGGATGCAGTGAATCGAGCATTGCAACTGGGGTTCAAACTTGTTTCGTATGATAATAATGCGCAGGAACGAGACAAGGTACAGGCGTTAACTATTAACCAGAAAGTTTTTGAGAAGGATCCTGATGCTAGAATCCTGGTCTTAGCGGGTCGAGGCCATGCCATCGAGGAAAAGACAAAAGATGGATGGGAGCCCATGGGATATTGGTTGAAAGTAATTACCGGACAAGATCCATTTACACTTTATGCACCAACCATGAGCGAGCGCTTAACCCCAGAGGAGGAACACCCTGCTTATAACCATGTAATTATTCATTTTTCACCTAGGAACATTTCTATCCTTAAAATGAAGAATACAAATAAGCTGTTTGGTAACAACCCATACTTTGATGCCTATGTATTTTTTCCGAGGGTAAAGCTTTTGTATGGAAGACCTGATTGGCTTTTTACTACACTAAACAGAAAGCCAGTTGATATCCCAAGAATTTTAATGAATAAAGGAAATCAGGTTGTTATTCAGGTAATTAAAATGGAGCAACAGTTTACTGATATTCCGGTAGATCAAGTACTTGTTGATCGACAACAAAAGTCTATAAAATTAGCCCTGCCTAAAGGTGAATATTTATGCAGAGCATTATATGATGACGGTTCTGTATCAAGGGAAGTTCATTTACACGTGAAATAAATCAAAGTGTAAACATGAGTGACAATACTTTTAAGTTAATTTTTGCATGCCTTTGGATAATCTATATACTTATCAGGAGACCTCATGTTAATGCCTATAACCATTCTCGGAATAAGAGAGGAAAAACAACAGCAAGTGAACTTGTCGTGTTTGTATCATTAACCTTAGGCATGTTGATCCTTCCTTTGATTTGGGTTATGGTTCCTTCTAATTTGTATGATTTGAACCTTCCGGTTTGGTTAAGGTTGTTAGGCGTTGTGCTGGCAATTTTTAGTCTATTATACTTTTATAAAATTCATCAATGCCTGGGCCAGAATTGGTCTCCCACATTGGAAATAAATCCAACTCATAAACTCATCACCAAGGGGCCCTATAAGCGAATCAGACATCCGATGTATTTACAGATACTCTTGTGGGTTATTGCCCAAGCTTTAATCATTTCCAATCTATGGGCAAGTTTTTCTGGTTTGATTTCCTGGATAGTATTGTTTCTGATACGAGTGCCAAAAGAGGAACAAATGTTAATTGCTCATTTCGGACAAGAGTATAAGGAGTATATGAAAGAAACAAATGCAATTATTCCGAAAATGATGAAATGAGAGCGTCCTTATTCAGTAAGTGAAATTAAAATTTATAAATGATTAGTATGAATTTACAAACAGACAATCACCAGGTTTCGCCCCAAATCTATGCCCGTATAGGTGGATTATTGTATCTCTTGATTATTGCATTTGGTATTTTTTATCAAATGATGGTCAGAGATAGCATTATCGTAGCCGGAGATTCCATGACTACCATGGCCAACCTTAAAGAGAATGAATTTTTCTGGCGCTTGGGCATTGTCGCTGAATTCTTGTCAGCCATAGTAGGGTTTGGTCTGGTGCTGGTGATGTATCAATTAACAAAACCGGTCAACAAAGATTTGGCCATGCTGGCCGCATTCTTCAACCTGGCAGCCACTACCATTCAAACTGTATTCGTGATTCAACTCGTTGAGGCGTTATTTCCAATCGGTACTTCTTCCTACCTGCAAGCTTTTACTACCGAACAACTCGCAGCCATGATTAGCCTGAGCATGAAAAGCCATGTGTTTGGTTTTGGTATAGCACTGCTGATGTTTGGTCCTTATTTCTTGATTGCCGGTTACCTGATTTTTCAATCGAACTACCTTCCAAAATTCATAGGGGTACTTTATGCGATCTCCGGTATGGGGTATTTGGTGAACAGTTTCATGTTAATACTGGCACCTCAACTTTCAGGTATTGTATTTATGATCATCGTTCTTCCTGTTCTGGTAGGAGAAGTATCCTTAGCGCTGAGATTGTTGGTGAAAGGCGTGAATGAGCCTGAGTGGAGAAAATATGCCACAAACTAATTGTTTATAAGATGGAAAATTTCGCAGAGCGCAAAAAGACAGCCAGGCTTGCCGGTCTGTTATTTTTCTTGTGGATTGTTACGGGATTTTACGGGATGTTCTTTGTCTCCCCGAAAATATTTGTAAGTGGCGACCCGGTTGCTTCTGCTCAAAATATACTGAAGTATGAATTCCTATTCCGTACCAATATTTTTTCTGGATTAGCAACGAACACCATTTGGGTGTTATTGGTATGGGTCTTCTATGAGTTGTTTAAAACCGTCAATGAACGGTACGCTAAACTATTAGTAGCTTCTGTGGTAGTGCAGGTACCGGTAGCATTTGTGCAAGCCGGACTTAGTATTGCCAGTGTTATTTCGTTAAAGGGAGAAATTCTGAATTCCTTTGAATTGGTGCAGCGGCAGGATCTCGCCATGGCATTTCTTAAAATTAACGACTATTGTGTTTCAGCATTAGTATTATTCTATGGTCTTTGGCTCTTTCCGTTAGCGATATTGATTTATCAATCTATTTTCATTCCCCGCTTTTTGGGTGTTTGGCTAATCATCAATGGAGTTGTTTATGTCCTTCTAAGCTTCGCCAACATTGTGCTGCCTGAATACAAAGACATGGTTTTTACATATGGTATGCCGGCCATGTTTGGTGAGCTGGTGTTAATGCTCTGGCTTCTGATAAAGGGAACGCGTGATAAGACTACTATTTCAGTATAAATGGAATGCAGGGTATTCGATATTAAAGCCTTTCGATTTGCATTTGTAATAGCATCAATAGTGTCACTTAAGGCAACAAGCCAACAGACAGATAATTTAAACACTTTATTGGTAATCAATAAATATGACTGGACAGTCAATTTGGATTTTGATAATTCACTATTGAAAGCGACCTGTAAAGTTGAAGTAACAAACAGCGCGAATAGAAATGTAAAAAAATTAACGTTTGTTTTGTATAGACTCCTAACCGTAAGAGGTGTTAAGTCTGGCGAAACTCCTTTGTCTTTTGAGCAAAGTATTAGAAGTTTTGAGGATCAGGAAAGGCTACAATCGAATTTCATTACGGTTGAATTAGAAAAACCTTTGCAGCCAAAGCAATCCATTACGCTTGAAATTGTGTATGATGGAACATTATATGGCTATACGGAGGTTGGTTGGAATTATGTAAGAGATAGGATTGATCCGAATTTCACAATTCTACGGCCAGATTGTATGGCCTACCCTGAACTGGGTTATCCGGCAAATAAAATCAATAAGCAATTTCCGAAACCAAATTTTGATTATCGTATCAAAATAGCAGTTCCCGATACATTGGTGGCTGTTAATGGGGGTACTCTTGTTACTGCGAATACAGCTAATGGACACGCTACATTCGAATTTAAGAACATCAAAAAAGCATGGCGTATGGATGTTGCCATTTCAACGTATGGAAAATTATCTGACAATGGATTAACGGTTTATTATTTCAAAAGGGATTCAACAGGAGCTAAGAAATTACTTCAGGCGCTGCAAAACACCACCCGCCTGTACACAACGTGGTGGGGGCCGGTGAACAACTTTACGGGATTTTCAATAATTGAAATTCCGGATGGTTATGGTTCCCAGGCAGATGTTACATCCATACTTCAAACAGCATCGGCCTTTAAAGATTCTACTGAAGTGCACCAGGCGTATCATGAACTATCGCATTTATGGAATGTTGATCTCAAAGCTCCTTCTCCACGATGGGAGGAGGGGTTGGCAACGTTTATAGAATATTTAACAATAGAAAAACTGGAACATCGTGAGTACCTGGATTACGTAACAAATTGGTTTTTGCAAGTTGTCAAAAGAGAAGTAGAAAGAGACCCACGCTTGCGCACGGTGCCCATGGTCGATTTCGGGAAGAACGGAATGACGGATTATTCTTATTCCTTAGGCATGATAGCCTTCAGAATTCTTTATGAAATAGTAGAGGAAGAAGCATTCAATCAATCAGTAAAGACCTTTTATCAGCAATACGCCAATAAGGAGGCAACCACAGAAGATTTTGCTCGTGTTACTAAACTCGCATCAGGCCGGGATCTGTCAGCTTTCTTTAACGATTGGTTTTTTACAACTGATTACGTTCAACTCTTAGAGAGGCAATCAACTTTTAACGAGCTGGTCATTCACTATAAGTAATCCCCAGCAAACATTATAATTAATTTCTATAACCACATTTTAT
>ERZ1066115.363-NODE-363-length-12827-cov-15.276542_pt1 | contig 12827 bp, 14 predicted proteins | sample MGYA00382762_ERZ1066115 | MGnify/ENA primary metagenome ERZ1066115 (study PRJEB33369, sample SAMEA5778345) | biofilm metagenome | biome: Industrial cooling water; feature: Water cooling tower basin; material: Biofilm | place: United Arab Emirates | collected... | reverse complement strand
CGGCCGCTCGAGCTTATCAGCGCCCATTTGGGGCGCGCCGAACGGGAGGGGCGCGTCGGCGGGCGGCTCGGGCTCGGCGGCGCGGTCGGGCGCCTAGACGAGCTCGGGGCGGCCGCCGACCATATCGACGCGATGCTCGAGGCCTTGGAACGCCGTCGGGACGAGCTCGAGCAGGCCAACGCCGAGCTCAAGCGCCTGGCCGCCACCGACCCGCTCACCGGCCTGGCCAACCGCCGGAGCTTTAACGAGCACGTAGGTAAGGAGCTGCGCCGCCTGGCGCGGCTCCATCGGCAGCGCTCGCAGGTGTTCTCGAGCGCCGTCCTCCTGTGCGATATCGATTATTTCAAGGCTTTCAACGACCTCTACGGCCATCAGGCGGGCGACGCCTGCCTCAAGGCCATAGCCTTGGCCATCGCGGGCGAGGTGCATCGGCCCGGGGATATAGCCTGCCGTTACGGCGGGGAGGAATTCCTCATCCTGCTGCCGGGTACTAACCTAGAGGGCGCCCTGGTCGTGGCCGAGCGCGTCCGCCTCGCCGTCAAGCAGCTCGGCATCCCCCACGGCGGCTCGACGGTCTCCGAGGCGGTCAGCATGAGCATAGGCGTGGCCGTCTCGCGCTTCGCCGAGGACGGACCGAGCATGGAGCGGACTATCAGCGCCGCGGATCAGGCGCTGTATAAGGCCAAGCAAAACGGGCGCGACCGCGTAGCGGCCGCGCCCGAAGAATCGGCGGAGCGGATACCGGACGCCTAGGGCGGCCCGGACGGTCGCCCGCGCGCTTCGTTACTCCCCGCCGAGCGAGGTGAAGTCGAGGGGGATGGAGGGCTTGCGCTTGCCGAGCTCGATGTTCAGCATGAACACGCCCTGCTTGCCGTCGCCCAAGAGCTCGAGGGTCTGCAGGATATCGGTGGCGTTCTTCTCCTCCTCGACCTGCTCGTTGACGTACCAGCGGACGAGGTTCTCGGTGGCGTAGTCCTTCTCGGCGAGGGCCAGTTCAAGGAGCTCCCGGATGCTGGCGGTCACGAACTTCTCGTGCTCGAGCGTGGCTTCGAAGATCTCCTTGACGGTCTTGGCCTTGATATCGGGCTTGTCGATCTGGGCCAGGGCCGGAGCGGCTCCCTGGTCGATCAGGTAGCCGAAGAGCTTCATGGCGTGGAACATCTCCTCGTGGTACTGGACCATGAGCCAGTTCGCGACGCCGTTATAGCCCTGCTCGGCCATCTTGGCCGACATGGCCATATACAGGTAGGCGGAGTACATCTCGCGGTTGATTTGAAGGTTTATACGATCGACGATTTTCTTAGAAAGCATATGAAGCGCTCCTTTCAGTGCTCTAGAACCGTATGCGTCGGGCCTCCGGGGCCCGCTCGTTACATGATACTGCTATTCGCCTTCCGCGGCAAATCAAGCCGGGATTAGCTCGAAGCTCGCCATATAGCGGAGGGGCGGCTTCGACTCGATGGGGTCGACGTCGAGCCTGCGCCAGCGGCCGCGTATGCCTAAGGCTTCGGCGCCGAGCTCCAGGTGACGCATGGCGATGCCGGCGTCCAAGTCCTGCAGGAGCACGCCGGGTATGGCCCTGCTGTAGGGCGCGTCCTCCATCAGGTACAGGTGGGCCGCGTCGCCGATGCGCACGATTCGCCACGGCTGCTTGTTCGAGGCGGACGGCCCCAGGCGGACGGCCTCGAGGGCGGGGGCGAACGCGTCGGCCGGATCCATCGGCCGGTCCCAGGAGCCGTCGAAGAACAGCTCGCCGAAGGGCTTGCGGGTCGACGATCTAGCGGAGAACCGTATGAGCCTATCGGCTATGCTCGAGCTCTCGGCGGGGTAACCTATCGGCGTGATCGCGGGCACGACCTCGTCCGCCTTGAGATCTAGCGCGGCTCCCGATGACTTGCGGTCGAAGATGCCGCCTAGCCAGCAGCTGCCCAGGCCTAAGTCCGTCGCGCGTAGTATCATGCCTTCGAGCAGGTAGCCGTAGTCCATGAAGGCCAGGGGGCCGGGACGTACGCAACCCACGAGGTAGGCCGGCGCGTTCTTGATGACGCCGTAGGTACCGATCCTGCCGGATTTAGAGGCCGTAGCCCCGGCGAACTCGGAGCCTACCAGGGCGAAGCGAGCTTGCGTGCCGAAGGGGGCCGAACCGGGGGCGGCGACGAGGGCCGTAAGGGCGTCGCGCTCGGCCGGCGCGAGGGGCTTGGGTAAGTAGCTGCGCGTCGAGCGACGCGCCTTGATGGTCTCGGGCGTTATAGGCATGGTCGCAAAGATAACGCTCCGTAGGCGCGGCGGCTAGGCTGATCGTCCTGAGCCTGCCCGGACGCCGCCGACGGGGGCTCGCGACCGGGGAGCGCCCCTTAGGCCCCCGAGGGCCGGATCGAGACCCCGAGCGACGATAGCTCGCCGACGGTCTCCAGGCCGGCGGGGGCGGCGCGTCCTTCGAAGGCGAGCTCGCCCCCGCGCTCGAGCCTGACCGACATCGCGGCGTCCACCGACTCGGCTATGCGCCGCTCCATCGAGCCCGCTACCGGCGCCAGGAGTAGCCCGCCCCGGCCGCGTTCGAGCCCGAGGGTCAGGCGCTCGGCGCCTCGGCGTAGCTCTAGCTCTATGCGCGCGTCGGATGCCTCCGCCCGGGCGACGCGGGCGCCGTTCCAGGTGGCCCAGATCCGTACCGGCGCCGAGCCGGCCGGCGCGCCCGCCTCCGGAAGCCGGGCGGCGCAGAGGAAGCCGGGGAAGCTCCCCCCGAGCCAGGGTATATTCGCCAGCGAGAACATGAGCGAGGCGCCGGGCTCGGCGAAGCCGTTGGACTGCGTCCAGATCCAGGCCGAGGGCATGGAGCTGCCCCAGTCCTTCTCGATATAGCCCCGCCCGCGGCCCAGTTCGAGGTTTCCCTCCTCGGTCTCTATCCGCCCGGCGACCTCATGGTCCAGCGACACGAGCCCGTGGCGGCATTCCATGAAGGGGACGAAGCTATACGGGCCCATGATGCCCGGGCGCCAGGGCCTGGACGGGAAAGCCGTCGTGGGCCCGTAGCGGAGCGACGCCTTCAGGCGGCCGTCGGGGCCGTCCAGGTCGAGCTCGACGCCGCCTAGGCCGAATCGATTCGGGCCGACGGCGAGCTCCAAGCGTTTCGGATGGCATGAAAACGAGGCGAAGGGGAACTCGTACCAGCGCGTGCGTCCGCCGTCGCCGTCGATGGCTTGGACGAAGGCTTTCTTGGAGCCGTCGGCGCCTATCGATATGCCGGGTATAAAGGACCACGCGCGACCGTCCTCGGCGACCTGCTTGAAGTACCAGCCCTCGAAGTATCGGCGGCGCCTACCCGCGCCTTGGAACAAATTCGGTTGAAAGATCGGCATCGTCCTATCCTTTCATCGCGCTGCGCGGGACCTGGCTCATCGCGCCTTACTTAGGGGCATGAGGCGCCGCCGCGGGCGCCGAATAGTTTCCTCAGGCCGCTGGCCGCGGCCGCCAAGCCCAGGGCGAAGGCGCAGCCGATGATCACGAAGGCGGCCCGCTCCAGGGCGGCCTGGCTCGGCGTGAAGCCGGCGACGTTGCCCGCCCCGGCGCTCATCACGATGACCATGGCCGCCAGGGCGGAGCGCGTCGCCTTGCGTATGCCCAGGGCGGAAGCCGTGAGTATGACGGCGGGGCCGGCCATGAGCACCTGCGCGATCAGGTCCAGGCCCGTGAGCGAGGCGAGCCAGCCGACCGCCGAGCCCAGGGCGTTGGCCGCCATGCGCTCCGCGCCGAAGCGGAAGGTATCCTTGTCCTCCGGCGAAAGGACTAGGCCGACCGAGACCGCGCTCCAGATCAGGCTGGTCTTGGGGAAGATACGCCAGAGGACGACGAAGAAGGTAATGCCCAGGCTCGCCTTTATTATGTACTCGCGGAACGCCGGGCAGAGGAGGTCGTTTCGTAAGGCGCTTAAGAATCTTGGCCCCTTCTCGCGGCCGGCCGATGCTCTCATATCTTAAATATAGATTGACGCCCGGGGCGGGGGCTAGTACGCTCTGCTTCATGTTCCAAGCACAGGTATACGCAAGCCGGCGCCGCGCGCTGGTCCGGGCCCTCGCCGAGGGCGGCGCGCGCGGCGCGGTCATCTTCGCCGGCAACGGCGAAGCCCCGATGAACTACGCCGACAACTGCTATCGATTCAGGCAGGACTCCTCCTTCCTCTACTTCTTCGGCGTCGCCGAGCCGGGGCTCTGGGCGACCATAGACTTGGACGACGGCTCGTCGACGCTCTACGCCGACGAGCTCTCCGAGTCGGCCCTGGTCTGGACCGGGCCGCGCCCGAGCCCGGCCGAGCTGGCGACGGCCTGCGCGGCCGAAGGCCACGCGCCCGTCGCGTCGGTCGCCGAAGAGCTCCGCGAAGCCCTCGCCGCCTCGCGGCCCATCCATTATCTCCCGCCGTATCGGGCCGAGACGGCCCTCGAGCTCTCCCGGCTCCTGGGCGTCGATCAGGGAAGCGTCCGCTCCGGCGCGTCCGCGGCGCTGATCCGCGCGGTCATAGCCCTGCGCCAGATCAAGGAACCGCGCGAAGTCGCCGAGATCGAGCGCGCCGTCGACGTCTCGATAGAGATGCACGAGGCCGTCATCGGCGCCGCCAGGCCGGGCATGCGCGAGGCCGAGCTCATGGCCATAGCCTACGGGCGGGCGCTGGCCGGCGGCGGCATGCCGTCCTTCCCGCCCATCGCCACCGTCCGGGGCGACGTCCTGCACAACCACGGCTACGCGGGCGTACTCCGCGACGGGGCGAGCTTCCTCCTGGATTGCGGGGCGGAGACGGAGGAGGGCTACGCCGGGGACCTGACGAGCAGCTTCCCCGTCGGCCGACGTTTCGACGCCAGGCAAGCCGCGGCCTGCGAGCTGGTCCTCGCGGCGGGTCGGGCGGCCTCGGCCGCCATGAAGCCCGGCGCTCCCTTCCTGGAGGCGCATCTGGCCGCGAGTAAGACGCTGGCCGCCGGGCTCAGGTCGCTCGGGCTCCTAAAGGGAGACGTCGACGACGCGGTGGCGGCCGGCGCGCACGCGCTGTTCTTCCCCCACGGGGTCGGGCATCAGATGGGGCTGGACGTCCACGATATGGAGTCCCTGGGCGAGGATAACGTCGGCTACGGCGAGGGCTACGAACGGAGCGCGCTGTTCGGTTACCGGAGCCTCCGCATGGCCAAGCCCCTGAAGGCCGGCATGGTCCTGACCGTCGAGCCCGGCTTGTACTTTATAGAAGGCCTTATCGCCGCCTGGAGACGGGCCGGCCGCCACGAAGCCTTTATAAACTATGATGAAGCGGAGCGCTGGATCGGTACGGGCGGCTTTAGGAACGAGGAAGATTGGCTCGTTACCGAAGGCGGCGCGCGGCGGCTGGGCCGCGCGTTCGACAAGAGCTTGAGCGCGATGGAGGCCAGGCGGGCGGCCGCGCTCGGATAAAAAAAACGGGCGCCGCGCGGCGCCCGTCTTCGTCTCGGCCCGTAGCCTGCGTTTCGGCTACCAGTCGCCCTCGCCGGTCGCGGCGGAGGTCGCGTCGGAAACGGCGTCGGTCTCCTCGACCGCGACCGTCTCCTCGGCCTTAGGCTCGGACACGCAGGACGTAGCGAGGAAACCGAAAACGACAGCCAGGCTCAGCACGGCGAAAAATCTCTTCATGGCAAGCTCCTTATTTTACTAGATTACCAATAATCGCCGCGAGGCGCAAGCTCGCGGCTACTTGCCGCGACCTGGTTGCTCGCCGCGGCGCGGCTATTTGCCGCGAAGGAGCTCCAGGTACATCTGGTCGGCCAGCCCGAAACCGGCGGACTTGCTCATATCCTTGGCCCGCTCCTGGTATAGCATGTCCTCGAAGATCTCCTGGGCGTAGCCGCCGTCCAGGAGGTCGGTCTTGTTGACCGTCGCGCGCATCTCCTTGAGCATCATCTGCACGAAGATGGACTCGAACTCGCGGCACTGCTCGTAGAGCTTGCTGCCGCGGTCTATGCCCTCGCTGCGGTCGAGCTTGGCGCCGGAGCCCTGCAGCTCGGGCGGCGTCAAGGGCTGGTATCTATAGGCGAGGGCGGCGCCCGTATCTATCGTCATAGCTTATCCCTAGCGTTTCAGGTTGGTCGCCGTGCCGAGCATATTGTCGCTCGTCTGTATGGCTTTGGAGTTGAACTCATAGGCGCGTTGGGCGGTGATCATGCTGACCATCTCGCGGACGACCGAGACGTTGGACATCTCCAGGAAGCGGTGGATGGTCTTGCCCATGCCGTCGAAGCCGGGGCGGCCGGGCAGGGGATCGCCGGAGGCCGCGCTGAGCTTGAAGAGGTTCTCGCCGACGGCCGTGAGGCCGACCGGGTTGGGAAAGCGGTAGAGCTCCAGGCGGCCTACGTCGATCGGGTCGTCGAAGCCGGGGATCTTGACGTTGATGCGGCCGTCCTGGCTGATCGACAGGGTCTCGGGGATGAAATTCTCGGGGAGTATCACCTCCGGCATGAGCTTATAACCGTTCGAGGTGACGAACTGGCCGTTCGCGTCGATCTTAAAAGCGCCGTCCCGGCTATAGCCGTAGCTGCCGTCGTAGAGCATGACGCGGAAGAAGCCGTCGCCCATGATGGCGATGTCGGAGACGTTCTCGGTGTTCTGCAGGTTGCCCTGGGTGAACTGCCGCTGGGTGGCCGCCAGCTTTACGCCGTGGCCCATCTGCACGGGCACGGGGACCACGGTGTCCTCGGTCGCCGGGGTGCCGGCCACGCGCACCGTCTGGTAGATCAAGTCCTCGAAGTCGGCGCGCATGCGCTTGTAGCCGGAGGTGTTGACGTTGGCCAGGTTGTTCGAGATCGTGTCGATGCTGGCCTGCTGGCCGATCATGCCGCTCGCGGCGGTCCATAAACTCCGTACCATAGTCACCCCCGGGCTCCGCGCCCCGCTCGTATTCGATTTAACTATCGGCCGAATCGGCCGCCGGCTTTAAGCCGCCGGCTTATGGCGGCCTACGAGCCGGCCGGCCCGGCGCTTACACCTTGACGACCTCGTTGATCAGCTTGCCGAGCGCGGCGTCCTGGCTCTGGATGGTCTTCTGGTTGGCCTCGTAGGCGCGGTTCACCTCGATCATGCGCACCATCTCGGTCACGACGTTGACGTTGGCGGCCTCGGTAAAGCCCTGAAGGACGGTCGGCCGGTCCTCCGGCGTCATCGCCCGGGCGGGGCCGGAGAGCTCGGTGTCCTTCCAGAGGCTGGTTCCCTGCTTGGCGATGAAGCGATCCAGCTCGAAGTCCACGATTTTCAGGGTGTCCAGGAGTACCGTGTTGTCCCACTCGTTCTGCTCGCGGCCTACGAGGAGCTCGGGGTCGTCGATATAGTCGGCGTTCACCCAGACGCGGCCCTGCTTGTCGATCTGGAAGTTATTGGCCTTGACCTTGATGGGGCCGTCGACGCCCATGACCGGGAAGCCTTCCTTGGTCTCGAGATAGCCTTCCTTGCCCAGGACGAACGAGCCGTTGCGCGTATAGCGCTCGCCGTCGGGGGTGCTGACCGTAAGCCATCCCTTGCCGTCGAGCGCTAGGTCGAAGTCGCTCTCGGTGCCCTTGAGCGCGCCCTGCTCGAGCTCGGTATAGATCTCGTTGGACTCGACGCCGGTGCCGAGCTTGCCGATTACCGGGGCCATGTCGCCCGAGCCGAGCGGATGGAGGTAGACGCCGTCGTCGTTCATCCGGCGCAGGAGGAGCTGGGCGAAGGCCTTGCTCACCGCGACTTCGCGCTTATAGCCGTCGGTATCGACGTTGGCCAGGTTATTGGCCACCGTATCGAGCCTGACTTGCTGGGCGGCCATGCCGCTCGCTCCCGTATACCATCCTCGTAACATGGGGCCGTACCTCCGACATCCTAGGTATCGGCTCGTACGGGGCGAGTTTGAAGCGGAAACGGGTCCGGCCTTCAGGCGGCGGATTCGCGGCGCGGCGTCGCCGGCGCGGCGTCGCCGGCGCGGCGTCGCCGGCACGGCGTCGCGTTTAAATCGTGGTGAGCTTGCCCTCGTCGATCTCTTGGACGAAGATCCGCCCGTAGCGGCCGGAGTGGGGCGGCGGCGCGCCCTGGGGCGTATAGCTCGTGAGGAAGAAGTACATGACGTCGGCCATGTCGTCCTGGGATTCGACCAGGGCGTAGCGGAAGAAGATCTCGCCCTCGTGCTCAAGGAGTATGGCGCGGCGCCGCTCGTCGCGCTCCTCCTCGGGATCGGTCGCGACCCGCAGGGTGGCCCTGAGCCCGCCGTAGTAGGAGCGTGCCAGCATGTAGAGGTTGAGCTTGCCCCGTCCGTCCCGGTAATACAGCTCCGCTATGCCGCCCATGGCCGGCACCGAGCCTATGATGAGATATTTATCGGCCTTGGCGATGGGCGACCAGCGCACGGCGTAGTACGCGTCCCCGTCGCGGACGGATTTCTTTATCTCGTAACGCATTCGGGGCCAGAGTAGCACGTCCTTGCCGGCGAGGGCAATGAAAGAGGCGCGCCGCCGGGCCCGGCCGAGCTCGACTCGCCGTCTTGACTCCGCCGGCCCGCCCGGCGGATACTGGACTTCCATGAAGAAGCTTATCTTCGTGACCGGCGGCGTGTGCTCGTCCCTGGGCAAAGGCATAACGGCCTCGTCCATCGGCACCCTGCTCGAGGCCCGCGGGCTCAATGTCCGCATGATGAAGATCGACCCGTACCTGAACGTGGACGCGGGAACGATGAATCCCTACCAGCACGGCGAAGTGTACGTGACCGACGACGGGGCGGAAACCGACCTGGACCTCGGGAACTACGCCCGCTTCACCGACGCCCCGATATCCAAGGCCAACTCCATAACCACGGGCCAGGTCTACCGGGACGTCATCAACAAGGAGCGCGAAGGCCGCTTCCTCGGCCGGACCGTCCAAGTCGTCCCCCACATCACCGACGAGATCAAGGCGCGTATCCTGGCCATAGGCAAGGAGCCGGACGTCGACGTGACCATCGTCGAGATCGGCGGTACGGTAGGCGACATGGAGAGCGTGCCCTTCCTGGAGGCGGCGCGCCAGCTCATCCACGAGCAGGGCCATGCGAACGCCGCGAGCGTGCACGTCACCCTGGTGCCCGCCGTCGCCGGGGGCGAGCTCAAGACTAAGCCGACCCAGCATTCGGTCAAGGAGCTCCAGGAGGTCGGCATCCAGCCCGACGTGCTCGTATGCCGCTCCGAGAAACCCCTGGACGAGTCCCTGCGCCGCAAGTTGGCGGCCTTTACCAACGTGGAGTACGAGGGCGTCGTCTCGGCGCACGACGTGGCCTCTACCATCTATGAAATACCGCTGGTGTTCAGCGAGCAGGGCCTGGACGTCTTCCTGTTGAAGAAGATGAACGTCGAGAGCCGGCACGCCGACCTACGGGCTTGGCGGGACGTGGTGCGCCGCGTGAGCGAGCCCAAGCGCCGCGTGCGCATCGCCGTGGTAGGCAAGTACATGGAGCTCCACGACGCCTATAAATCGGTATGGGAAGCCCTCTGCCACGGCGGCATAGCCAACGACGCCGGGGTGGAGATCGTCCGCGTCGATTCCGGCCGGCTGGAGGAGGCCGGCGTCGACCTCGATGCCCTGTTCGAGGGCATAGACGGCATCCTGGTGCCCGGCGGCTTCGGCCAGCGCGGCATAGGCGGCATGGTCGCCGCCGCCCGCTACGCCCGCGAGAGGAAGCTGCCGTACTTCGGCATCTGCCTCGGCATGCAGATCATGGCCATCGAATGGGCCCGCGACGTCCTGGGCTGGGCCGACGCCGACTCGGCGGAGTTCAACCAGGACGCCGGCCATGCGGTGGTTAGCCTCCTCGAGGACCAGGTGGACGTGAAGAACTACGGCGGTACCATGCGCCTGGGACGCAACGACACGGCCTTCAAGGAGGGCTCCAAGCCCGCGCTCGCCTACGGCTCGACCCTGGTCTCCGAGCGCCATCGCCATCGCTACGAGTTCTCCAACGCCTACCGCGCCGATTTCGAGAAGTCGGGCATCGTGATAGCCGGCCTTACGCCCGACGGCGAGCTCGTGGAGAGCTTGGAGTGGCCCGAGCACCCTTGGGGCGTGGGCGTCCAATTCCACCCTGAATTCAAGTCGCGGCCGGTAGCGGCGCATCCCCTGTTCGCCGCCTTTATAAAAGCCGGCCTGGAGCATGGTAAAAAGCGGGCCTAGGCCCCGCGGCTACGCGGCCGGAGCGCCGCGGCCGGGCGGTCCGGGGCTCGTCCTCGCGGCCGCCCTCGCCGCGGCCGTCCTGGGCGCGTGCAGCCTGGATTACGGCCAGGCCATGCTCAAGGAGCTGGAGGCCGGCCTGCCCGACCTCGTGCTCTACGACTTTACCCATACCGTGGTGGAGGCGGGGAGCCCCCGCTTTCGGCTCCGGGCCGAGCTCGGCGAGAGCTACGGGCGCGACCGGCGCATGGAGCTCTTCGGCGTCGCTTTCACCGAGTTCGACGCCGAGGGCGAGCCGGTCGCCGAGGGCCGCGTCGACCGGGCCACCTTCTTTACCGATACCGAGAGCGTCGTCTTGGACGGCGAGCTGCGATTCGTCCGCATAAGCGACGGCCTGGCCTTCGAGTCGAGCTACCTGCGCTGGAACCAGGGCCGACGCTACCTATCCAGCCGCGGCGACGCGCTCACGACCATCGAGGACGGCGCCGGGGGGCGCGTCTCCGGCGGCGGCTTCAGGGCCGACGCCGCCCGGCGCGGCTTCTCGTTCGACGGCGGCGCGGAGGGGACGATCAGCCCGGCCGTCGACTCCGCCGACTCCGTTAACGAGGGGAGCGCGGGCGGCGGGACGGCCGCCGGTTCGCCGGACCAGGTCGCGCCGACCGCCGGTTCGCCGGGCCAGGACGCGCCGGACGGCGTCGCGCCGGGAGCCATCGCGCCGGGAGACGTCGCGCCGTGAGGAGCATCAAGGCGGTCGCCGTCGCGGCCATAATGGCGCTCGCCGCGCTGTCGTCCGGGGCCTCGGGCGACGATATCTCGTTCGCGGCCGACTCCATGAGCGGATCGATGCGGCGGGGCGAGGGACGCGTCACCCTCATAGGCCGGGCCTGGGTCCGCGCCGGCGCGGTGACCGTTCGCGCCGATCGTATCGAGCTCTGGGGCGATGATTACCGCTACCTCGAGTGCCGCGGCGCGGTGACGGCGACCGACGAAGGACGCGGGCTCGCGCTCGCGGCGGACGCGCTCTACTATGATCGACGGATTAAGCTCATGCGGCTGACCGGCGGCGCGTCCATGGAGGACGCGACGAATGAAACGGTCGTGAAGGCCGAATTTATCGAGTATGACGACCTGAAGGACCTCGCCCTGGCCCAGATCGGGGCCCGCATCCTCAAGGGCGAGATAGCCGCCCGCGCGGAGTTCGTCCGCTTCGACCGGGCCGCCGAAACCTTGGAGCTCTCCGGCCAGCCCTACGTCCGCCGCGGCGGCGACGAGTACCGCGCCCGGCGCATCAGCGTCGACTTAGGTACCGAGGCCATCCGCCTGGAGGGGGCGGTGAGCGGCTCGGTCGTCGACCGAGGCGACTCTACGGAAGGGAGCGGCCGATGAGCGGCGCGGATCACGTCCTCTCGGCGGAGGGGCTGGCGAAACGCTTCGGCAAGAAGGTCGCCGTCAAATCGGTGGGCTTCTCGATGCGGTCCGGCCGTATCGTCGGGCTCTTGGGGCCCAACGGCGCCGGCAAGACGACCGTGTTCTACATGACGGTGGGCTTCTTAAAGCCCGACGCCGGGCAGGTGCTCCTGGACGGCCGGCGGCTGACCGGGCTTCCCATGTACCGCCGGGCGCGGCTCGGCATCGCCTACCTGCCGCAGGAGCCCTCGGTCTTCCGTAAGCTGTCGGTCGAGGCGAACGTGCGCGCCATCCTGGAGACCCGTCCGGACTTGAACGCCGCGGAGCGGACGAGGACCCTCGACGCGCTCCTGTCCGAGTTCGGCATAGAATCCCTGCGGAGGCAGCCGGCCTATACGCTCTCGGGCGGGGAGCGCCGCCGCACCGAGATCGCCCGCGCGCTCGCCCTCGAGCCCAAGTTCCTGCTCCTCGACGAACCCTTCGCCGGTATCGACCCCATCGCCGTGCACGAGATCAAGGGGATCGTGGCCAAGCTCGCGGCGCGCGGCATCGGCGTCCTCATCACCGACCATAACGTCCGCGACACGCTCGACATCACCCACGAGGCCCATATCATCCATCGCGGCGAGCTCCTGGTCTCGGGCGACCGCGCCGCCATACTGGAGTCGGAGCTGGCCAGGCAAATCTACCTGGGCGAATCCTTCAGGATGTAGGCGGCTTCCGGGCCGCCCGCGCGCCCGAGCCCCCGAGCTTCTTCGCGTAGAAATCTATTTACTATTCGCCCGACTCATTGTATACCTATCGCTAAGTATGTATAAAGTATTATTAATTGATCGAAAAACTAACCACATAGACGCGCTTCGCGATTTGCTGGCGCCCGAGTTCCAGATCTCCTCGAGCGGGGATTTCGAAGAGGGGCTCGAACGCTTGAAGGGCCAGGCGGCCGATTGCGTCGTCGTCGACCTGGACTGCCTGGACCGAGCCTGGGGCGTCAGGCCCTTGGCTAGGCTCTACCGGATATCCCCGGCGAGCGCCGTGATCGTTACCCAGGCTAAGCTCGAGCCGCGGGCGGTCCTGCCCTGGCTGGAAGCGGGCGTCGCGAGCTTCTACGCGCAGCCCTACGAGGCCGATAGGCTAGCCGACGCGCTGCGCTACGGCCTGGGCGTTCGGCTATCGGGCGGGCGCATGCGGCCGTTTCCCATCCGCTCGCCCTCGCGGGCCGGCGCCCGGCCCGGGGGCCTAGACGTACGGGGCGCGCC
>ERZ1066115.362-NODE-362-length-12871-cov-9.905587_pt1 | contig 12871 bp, 7 predicted proteins | sample MGYA00382762_ERZ1066115 | MGnify/ENA primary metagenome ERZ1066115 (study PRJEB33369, sample SAMEA5778345) | biofilm metagenome | biome: Industrial cooling water; feature: Water cooling tower basin; material: Biofilm | place: United Arab Emirates | collected... | reverse complement strand
GATGCCGGACTGGATATGGATATGGTGAGTGAAGGGTTATTAACCACTTTGAGCAAATCGGTGGAAGAAGGCAAAATCACCGAGCAACAAATTGATGCTGCGTGCAGACGGATTTTAAAAGTTAAGTTTCAACTTGGGTTGTTTGATGATCCGTATAAATATTGTGATGCCGATCGGGCTAAGCAGGAAGTTTTTACAGAAGCTAATCGTGCTGAAGCGCGCAACGCGGCCACCCAAAGCTTTGTGCTATTAAAGAACGATGGCAATATTCTTCCTATAAAAAAGTCAGGGACGATAGCGTTGGTGGGCCCGTTGGCCGATGCCAAAGAGAATATGACCGGAACGTGGAGTGTTGCGGCACGATTCTCTGAATCCATTTCTGTTCGAGCCGGTCTCGAGAAGGCGGTGGGCACACAAGCCAAGGTGGTGTACGCGAAAGGTTCGAACCTGGATGAAGATGAAACTTTGGAAGCAAACTCAACGATGTTTGGAAAATCACTCCATCGCGATAAGCGCAGTGCTACCGAATTACGGGAGGAAGCGGTAAGGATTGCCCGAAATGCCGATGTGATTGTTGCAGCGGTGGGCGAAGCAGCCGAAATGAGTGGTGAAGCAGCCAGTCGTACGAATATTGAAGTGCCGGCAACCCAGCGCGAACTTCTTCAGGCTCTCCTCAAAACAGGTAAGCCGGTTATTGTGGTGCTGTTTACGGGCCGGCCGCTGGCACTTTCGTGGGAACATAAGAATGTGCCTGCGATTTTGAATGTTTGGTTTGGTGGCAGTGAAGCTGGGGATGCCATTGCGGATGTGTTGTTTGGCGATGTCAATCCAAGCGGCAAGTTATCGGCAACATTCCCTCAGAATGTAGGTCAGGTACCGATCTACTATGCCCATAAAAATACGGGTCGGCCCTTGCGGGGTCCGTGGTTCCAGAAGTTTCAATCCAATTACCTTGATGTTTCCAACGAACCGCTATATCCCTTCGGGTATGGATTGAGTTACACCACCTTTGAATATAGTGATCTTGCCCTGAACAAGTCCGAGATGACACAAGCGGACTCCCTTATCGTTTCGGTTGATATCACCAATACCGGTACACGGGATGGAGCCGAAGTGGTGCAACTCTACATTCAGGATGTAGTGGGTTCTGTTACCCGGCCTGTAAAAGAGTTAAAGAATTTCCAAAAGCTGCTGTTCAAAGCCGGTGAGAAGAAGACAGTTACCTTTACCGTTTCCGCTAAGGACTTATCTTTTTATAACCGTGATTTGCAATGGGTTGCTGAACCGGGTGAATTTAAAGTCTATGTAGGCGGTAATTCGCGCGATGTAAAGGAAGCCATGTTCACGTTGAAGTGATGACAGGCAGACCTGACCTGATGTTAGAGTAGCGCATTAATGATCATCACTCCGATCAGGCCACAAATGGCTACGATCGTTTCCATGACCGACCATGACCGGATGGTATCGCGGATGCCGAGGTTAAAATATTCTTTGAAGAGCCAAAACCCGGCATCATTGACGTGCGAAAACATCAGGCTTCCGGCTCCGATGGAGAGCACCATCAGGTTCGAATCAACACCGGGCCGGCCGATGAAGGGAACCATGATGCCGGCCGCGGTAAGTCCTGCTACGGTTGCCGAACCCACGCACACCCGGATAATGCAGGCGATAATCCAACCCAACACCAGTGGATGCGCATCGATGCCGTCAAGCAGCGCGGCTATGTCATGACTCACCCCACTATCAATCAGGATTTGCTTCAGCGCACCTGCACCACCCATGATCAGCATGATCATGCTGACATCTTTTACGGCTTCGCCATAAATATCCATAATCCGCTTCATGGGCATATTCCTGCGTAATCCCAGGCTGTAAGTTGCCGCCAGCAACGATAACAACATGACAATAGCCGGATCGCTGATGAAAACAAACACTTTTTTGAGAAGTGTACCTTCCGGAATATAGGGATTGAAGATGGTGGTTAGTGCCAATAAAATAACCGGGAGCAGCGCAGAGAATAGACTATTAGCCATTCCGGGTAACTGATCTTCGGGTAATCCTTCCGTTTGAAATGTCGACAACAATTTAGCTTCAATTCCTTTCAGGGTTTTTGAGTAGATCAGACCTGCAATCAACACGGTAGGTATGGCAATGGCGAATCCGTAAAGCAAGGTGGTTCCCATATCCGCCTTGAATTGCGCGACCAGGGCTGTGGGTGAAGGATGGGGTGGCAGAAAACCGTGTGTAACCGATAAGGCAGCCATCATCGGCAATCCTATGTAAACGGCCGGCAGCTTATACCGATACACCACAGAAGCGATCAGTGGAAAAACCAGAATGAATCCTACGTTATAAAATAATGGAATACCGATAATGAACCCGGCAGTCATTAACGCCCATTGCAAATTCCGGTCGCCAAAGGTTTTCACCAGGCCGGAGGAGATTTGCTGGGCGGCTCCACTTTCGGCAACCAGTTTACCCAACATTGAGCCGGCAATGACCACAATGGCGAGTGACCCCAACATGTCGCCAACTCCTTTCTGTACCGAGGTGCTGATTTGGGAGACCTCAATACCCAATAACAAGCCGGCCAGAATGGAAACGATCAAAAACGAAAGAAAGGCATTCAGCTTGAAGTAGGAGATGAGGACAACTAACAGCACGATGCATAGGAATACCAGGAGTATGGTCATGCTGCAGGTTTAAGGATTTAGAACTTGTCGGGGATCTGAACGATACGAATCACAATTTCGTGGGGGTCGCCATCTTTATCCACCAGGTTGAATTTCACCATAGGATTATCGCGTGTCAGGTTAGGCTCGATGTTTACGATTTGATTATTGTGCAGGTGTTTTTCGATTTCATTTTTCAAAATCACCAATGCATTGGCAACATCTACTTCAAGCGAACTGGGGTTATAGGAAGTGGTTTTCATTTTTGTCGGGTCAAAAGTTCAGTTCAGCACTACTCATGTAGTTCATAGGGAATACTCCAGAATTACCAGCGGATTAGCGCAGAAGCCCATGTAAAGCCGCTGCCAAAGGCCGCTAAACAAATAACGTCATTTTCCTTGATTCTTCCTTCGGCCCAGGCTTCGCTCATGGCAATTGGAATGGAAGCGGCTGTGGTATTGCCGTATCGCATGATGTTGTTATAAACCTGGTCATCACGCAACGCCATTTTCTCTTGAATGAATTGACTAATGCGCAGGTTGGCCTGATGGGGAACCAATAAGGAGATGTCCTCCTTTTTCAGATTGTTGGCTCGAAGGGCTTCCTGTATGACTTCCATAAATCGAACAACGGCATGCTTAAATACCTGGTTGCCGTTCATCACGAGTTTAAAATGGGTGGTATCCAGAATTTGTTCCGGTTGCCGCTCTTCACGCGGCCGACTGCTGCCGGGATCGCGCACATAGAGTTCTTCCGCAAACCGGCCATCGGCATGCAAATGGGTGGAAAGAATACCTGGCTTTTCGGTTGGTTGAAGGATTGCCGCTCCGGCACCATCCGCAAAGATGACTGCCGTGTTGCGTCCGCGGGTGGTGGGGTCAATGGCGGTTGATTGAATTTCTGCGCCCACCACCAGAATGGTTTTATACATGCCCGATTTAATAAACTGGTCGGCAACCGATAAGGCATAAATAAAACCGGAGCAGGCGTTGCGGATATCCAATGCCCCGATGCCATCGAGTCCCAATTCACGTTGCAGTAATACACCTGAGCCGGGAAAGAAATAGTCGGGAGTAATGGTAGCAAAGACGATAAACTCAATATCTTTTTCAGTTAGCTTAGCCCGTTGCAGGGCCATGCGGGTGGCTTTAGCCGCCATGTTGGCCACGGTATCTTTTTGGGGGTCTATCCATCGTCTTTCCTTGATGCCGGTTCGTTCGGTAATCCACTCATCGGTGGTCTCCATCATGGTAGAGAGTTGGGCATTGGTAATTATCGTTTCGGGAACATGATGCCCTAACCCGACAATCTGGGAATAACGCATAGGCTTGTGTTGTGGTCCACAAGTTAAGGAAATGTTACCTAATGGGTGTTAGTGAATCACAAATTTTACATGGCCCGGTCAATGAATGAGAAGAATTCGCTCTTAAATGAATTGAAGGTTTTCATAAAGGCGCTTAATTCTTCCAGCAACTCACCGTGTTCCTGGTAATATTCCTGATCCTGCGATTTAAGTTCCTGTAGAAGATCAGCGAGTTTGTGTTCATGGGCTTTTATTTTTTTGCGAAGCGTATCAATCAATTCGCCTCCGTAATAGGTAATCACATTTTGAAAGTGACTGATTTTTTTCTTGTCTTCAGGACTGGTAAGCTGGGCGGAGTAGCGATCGAGGAGTTTTTGAAAGAAGGCAACTTCCTGTTTCCATAACACCGTGGTGGAAAGCCATTCGAGGCTGCTGTGGTGCATTTCCATCAGGCTGGGCTGCAGCAGGTATTTTCCGGTAGTCGATAATACGGAGATCATAGCGGTACGGGTTTTAGTTTTACATGACGGAAGGTGAATTAATATTCCGATGAATGTAATGATTTCCGTCAGGTTTTGAAAGAAAAAAAAACGTGCAAATGTTTGGACCCAATCATGGGGTCATGACCGGTGATCGGCCCTGACCTCATTTTTTAATTTGTTCCAGAATCAACTTTCTTCCGTATCAACGACTTGGTGTTATCATCCGAATGCCGGTCAATGAGTTTATGTAAGGGGTCAATACCGGCTTTGCGAGGTCGGGAGTTAACCGTGATTTTAAACTCATTATCCTTCTGAAGTATTTTGTGCTTTTTCAGATAGATCAAACTATCCTTACCGGCCTTACTCTTTCCATAAACTCCGATATCAATCCAATCGTTAATCGGAATGGAGGTTTCCAGGCCGGTGCTGTCGGCCCGGAGTTTTTCAGCCGTAACCTTCAAGGTAACCTCAAATTCGGTTTCTGATTTCTCTTCGTATTCAGCAGTTTCGGTTTTGTTTTCGAACAGGGTAATGGTTTCGAACATATCATGAATCAGGTACTGCAGACTATCAGGAGTTACAGCCCGGATGTGTTTGAGCAAGTCAGCCGAAGTTGGGTAGGGGGCATCGCGGAATCGCCACTCCTCGTTGTACCTGCGAAAGGCTGCGTTCACGCTGTCCTCGCTAATGTAATCCTGCAAGGCATAAAAAACCAGGGACGCTTTCTGATAATGGATGTAGCCTTGACCTTCAACAAATTCAAGGGGTTGTTCTTTTTTGCGTTCCGATGCACGACCGCTGAGGTAGCGATCCAATTCATATTTCAGGTATCGCTCAATAATTTCAGGTGAGAATTTGTGTTTCAGGACCATCAGCGCGGAGTACTGCGACATGCTTTCGCTTAACATGGCATTTCCTTTAACACCCGCTTCCATCACCTGATGTCCCCACCACTGATGGGCTACCTCATGGGCAGTTACGTAATACACATAATCAATGTCCTTGTCAGGATCATCAATTTTGGCAATGAAGCCAATACCTTCCGAGAAGGGGATTGTATTGGCAAAGGACTGGGCAAAACTGGAATACCGGGGAAACTCCATAATGCGTAACTGCCGGTATTGATAGGGACTGAAATTTTTCGAGTAATAGGCGAGCGCATCCTTCATTCCCTCCATCATCTTATCGAGGTTGTAGTCATGGCCCGGGTGATAGTATATTTCGAGGCTTATGTCATTCCAAGCATCGCGTTTAATGGCATAGTTGGCAGAGATCATGGAATAGAAATTGCACATGGGCGCATCCATATCATATTGAAAATAGACACGATCGCCTTCTTCCCATTGTTTGACCAGGTAACCCGGAGCAATGGCTGTCTGGCCTTTATCGGTACTGATCTGCATGGTGAAGTCAATATGGTCAGCATCATCGCCAAATAAACTCATCGACCGACCCCGTGGATCGTTACGCTCCATCATCCGCTCCCGTTCCGGTAATCCTTTTTCCTTGCGGTCGTTGTCATCGGCCATTTCTCCATCGCTGCTATACCCCAGCGAAGGAAAGTATCCATTATTAAAAAAGGTACCATTGAAGATGACCTGCGTATTAGAACCGCTGGCCACAAAACCACGGGTGGTGAAATTGGTCTTGAACTCCATCTTCACACTGTCACCCGGCTGCAAGGGTTGTTCGAGGGCATAAATGGTGTACTTGAATTGATCAAACTTTTCTTTTACTCCATGGTTGCGGTCAAAGCGGAGGTATTCGGTTTTGTTTTCCGGTGACACATCTTCCTGAATGTGAATTTCGGAAATCGGTTCCTGCGTTTTGTTTTTGAGGATGTAGAATCCTTCGGCAACAAAGTCGCGTTTGGACGGGTAGATGTCCACCGACAGGTTTACCCGGGTAATACGGGGTTGGGCCATGAATTCATACTGTTTCAGGGTTTTCTCGTACTCTACCTGTAAGTCTTTACGCTCTTCTGAATTGCTATATCAGTTTAATACGTTAGTGTTGTAAAAAATATAAAACCCGGTTGATCCAAACATGACCAGGGTGCCGGCAATCAGGAGGCGCAACGAGCGCGACAATCGTAGTTTGCCCGACTTCCACCGCATGTTCATTACGGCTTCGGATCCGCGCACGGAAAACACAACGGCAATCGCGAATAGAAATACTACAAAGGCAAACCAATACACCTGAAACCACGTGAACGGGGTTACGAAGTGGCCATAGACGTTCATATCCGAATAGGTTCCCAGGCTGCCGCTTCCAAATTGGAAGAGCGGATGTTCCAATCCCATTTGACCGAGAAAGCCTACCAGAATGAAAAAGGCGATCGCCACTGCGAATCCCAGAAATTTATTATTCACCATCACCTGGATGAACATGGAGAGCAATGTGTAGAGCACCAGGAAGGCCAGGGTTTCGGTATACAAGCTTCCGAAATAAACATCCAGTTCAAACTTGTAATAGCCGTAGGATGCCTGAATGATGACGCCACAGATAATCAAAGCCAATAAAAGGACCAGGTAGACCAGCAACAGACCCAGAAACTTGGAAACCAGGTTGATGAAATCCGGCATGGGCATCGCATCGATGATCAGGTTCAGATTTACCGCACGCTCCTTCCAAACCAATTCACCTGAATATAAAACGGCAATGATGATAAAGAACAAATTAAAGCCGGATAATAGTCCGAGGATCGAGTACGTGGTCGGGTAGGAGCTGGTTCCAAACAATTCATTCAGATTGATGGCATTCAGAAACATGAGCAACATACCCGCGATCACAATCGCCAGGAAGGGTATTTCCTTGAATACCATCTTGAAGTAAAACACCGTGAGTTTGATTAGCTGCCCCAGGTGGGTAGTTAAGCCCGTGAACTGTTGAACTACCGGGATTTTTGTTTCCTCGGGTTTAATCATCAGTCGTTCGTCTTTCAATACACGCGGCCGGAATACTGAGTTTCGCACTACATTGAAGCTAAAGGCGAAGTGGTTAATGAGTAAAACAAGAATGCCTACTCCAATCCAGATTAAGCGGTTGTACAGGATGTAACCTTCCAGGGGAATGGGCAAGGAGTTTCGCTCTCCGGGAGTCCAATACTGGGTATGAAAACTGAAAGCGCGAACTCCGAACGGATCAAGCAAAGCTGCGATTTGCTTTTGCTCCAGATCGCGCAGCATGGACTGACTGGCGAGGTAGAGTACTAGTAATAAAATTCCTTGCGTGTAAATGACAATCGACTTCCGACTGAGGGCTCCGCTGGAAAAAAAGATCGCGCCTACAAAAAACATATTGGGCACTACGAAAATCAAAAAGGGTCGCCAGTAGGTGGCGAAGTTGAAAGGCAGTAACCGATCGGCCTCGCGGGTGGGAAATAAGTCCCCAATCATAAAGGCGATGGGTAAACTGGTGGCGACTAACAGCAACACCACATACGAACCCCAGAAGCGACCCATCAGATACGAGAACTTTTTAATGGGTGTGCTGAAGAGGATGGCTTCGGTATTGTGTTCGAAATCACGAAGCACGGCCACGCCCATGATGGCGGACGCGATCAGGGACATAAACACGGCCATGATCACGACCATCTGACCAATCACGATGGGGGCGTTTTCTTTCACTTGTCCAACACCACCCCCAATCTGAACCACATCGGTTGTTACAGCCAGAATGCAGAGCAAAAACATGATGCCGAAGTAGATGTAATTGGCGGCCCGTGCCTTGCGGTAATTCAATTCAAAAAGGAAAATATCTTTAAACATAACTTCGAAATGTTAGGCAGGTTGTTTGGCGGTTCCGAAAATGTGGGTGAAGTAAACATCTTCCAGATCGGCATCGGCATGGTGGAAGCCGGCATCAGGTTGGGCATCCTGGAAGACCGTGATTTCTGGACTTCCGGCAATGAGCCGCTCGGAAATGACATTCATGTTGGCGCGGTATTGTTCCAGTTCCGCTTTGGTGATTCGTTTTTTCCACACTTTACCTTCTATTTCAGCAATGGCATCCATCGGACTGCCTTTGTACAATACCTGACCTTTGTTGATAATGGCCATGTCGGTGCACAACTCTTTCACATCTTCTACAATGTGGGTTGATAAAATGACGATCGTATTTTCACCAATCTCAGAAAGCAGGTTGAGGAAGCGGTTGCGTTCGGCCGGGTCGAGACCCGCAGTGGGCTCATCCACAATAATCAGTTTTGGGTTGGCAATCAAGGCCTGGGCGATTCCAAAGCGTTGTTTCATACCCCCTGAATAGCCGCCCAGATTTTTGTTGCGTGCCTGCCACAAGTTGGTTTTGTGAAGCAAGGCATCTACTAACTGTTTACGTTCGGTTTTGTTTCGGATGCCCTTCAGTACCGCCAGGTGATCCAACAAGGTTACCGCATCCACTTTAGGATACACCCCAAATTCCTGAGGCAGGTAGCCCAGGATTTTTCTGACTTCTTCTTTTTGAGTAAGCACATTTAAATTTCCCAGGGCGATACTGCCTGTATCTGCTTCCTGTAAGGTAGCGATCGTGCGCATGAGCGATGACTTGCCGGCCCCGTTCGGCCCGAGTAAGCCAAACATACCTTGCTTGATCGTGAGAGAAACATCTTTTAAGGCTTGCACGCCATTGGCGTAGGTCTTGTTGAGGTTTTGAATGATCAGTTCCATGCCGTTAGATTGAGAGGTTTAAGTGAATGAGTCGCGAAAAGCAGCGATTTGTTACAATTGAAATAACAAAAAATCCAACGCTTTTCACGTTGGATTATCAATTTTGTTGCGGTCGGAGTTTGCTTTTGGATGAATGGTTGTGACCTTATAGCACCACATTCACAATCTTACCCGGAACCACAATGACTTTTTTAGGGGGTTTGCCTTCCGTCCATTTCTGCACAATCTCAGAAGCCAGGACCAGTTTCTCAATGTCCTCCTTCGGCATATCAAGAGCAAACTGCATTTGGGCGCGCACTTTTCCATTGATGGAAATCGGGTAGTTGTGTGCACTTTCTAGCAGGTATTGTTCATCATAAGCTGGATAGGATGCGGTAACCACGGAGGTCGAATGACCTAATAATGACCACAGTTCTTCAGCAATGTGCGGGGCAAACGGTGAGAGGGCAATGACCAGAGGTTCCAGCACCTGACTTTTATTGCACTTGAGTGATGAGAGCTCATTGGCACAAATCATAAACTCACTCACAGACGTGTTGAATGAGAAGTTTTCAATGTCCTGCTCGATTTTCTTTAAGGTCTTGTGCAGCACTTTCAGTTCGTCACGGCTAGGTTCCGCATCCGTTACTTTGAAGGTACCAGACTGATCGTGGAACAGGTTCCAGAAACGTCTTAAGAATTTAAATACACCATCGATGCCTTGGGTACTCCAGGGTTTGGATGCCTCCAGCGGCCCGAGGAACATCTCATACATGCGCAGGGTATCGGCTCCATACTCGTTAATAATCTGATCAGGGTTCACCACATTGAAATAGGACTTGCTCATTTTTTCAATGGCTGAACCGCAGATATACTTGCCATCCTCCAGAATAAATTCTGCGTTGGCAAAGTCGGGTTTCCATTTTTTGAAGGCTTCAGTATCTAACTCAAGACCATTTACAAGATTAATGTCAACATGGAGTTGGTCAGTTTCATACTTGCCTTTCAAATTTGAGGATACAAATTTTGAAGTTCCCCTTACTCGATACACAAACCTTGAATCTCCCGTAATCTTCCCCTGATTAATAAGCTTCTTAAACGGCTCATCAAAATTCAGGTAACCTAAGTCGTGCAGTACTTTTGTCCACAGGCGAGAGTACAGCAAGTGAGCCACAGCATGTTCTGAGCCACCGATGTACACATCCACCTGGTTCCAATAGTCGAGGGCTTTCTTATCCGCGAAAGCGTGGGAATTGTGCGGATCCATATAGCGTAAAAAATACCACGCGGCCCCGGCATGGGTAGGCATGGTATTACTATCGCGCTTCAGACCGGGGGCAAAGTTGATCCAATCTTTAAGGTTGGCTAACGGGCCTTCTCCATTGCCTGAGGGTTTGAAGTTGTTGGTCTCGGGCAGCTCCAAGGGCAGTTCATTTTCCTTCAAGGCATATGGAACATCGTCTTTGAAATAAACCGGGAATGGCTCGCCCCAGTACCGCTGCCGGCTCCAGCCCGCATCGCGCATTTTATAATTCACCTGTCGTTTGCCAATTCCGCGCTTTTCAAGTTCATCAATAGCCACCTCAATGGCTTTGTGCATGACCAGCCCGTTCAGGAAACCGGAGTTTTCCAGGATGGCTTCTTTTGTCGGGTTAGCTTCGCTGCCGGTGTAATGCGAACCGATGATATTGGTGATCGGAATGTTGAAGTGCTTGGCAAACTTGTGGTCGCGCTCATCGCCACAGGGTACTGCCATGATGGCCCCGGTTCCATAACCGGCCAACACGTATTCGCTGATCCAGACGGGTATTTGCCTTCCGTTAAACGGATTAACGGCATAGGCTCCGGTAAACGCACCGGTAATCTTTTTCACCTCAGCCATCCGATCCACCTCCGAGCGGCTCTCGACATACTTCAGGTACTTTTCAACCTCTTCTTTTTGCTCCGGAGTCGTAATCTTTTTGACAAGCTCATGCTCAGGCGCCAACACCATGAAGTCAACCCCAAAGATGGTATCGGGGCGGGTGGTGAAGACTCGAATGACCTCACCCCCCGACCCCCTCTCCACAGGCGAAGGGGAGGTATCGTTAAAGGAGGGTTGTGATTCCAATTCAAGCTTAAGTTGTAAAAGAACCTCAGAGAGGCTGTTTAATACTTTTTCATTCGTGTAGCGAATTACCTTAAACCCTTCAGTATTTAATATAGTAGTCCTTTCTTCATCTTCTTTCTGTTGATTGTTGTGAACATCTCCATCAATTTCGACAACCAATCGCTTTTCAATACACACAAAATCAACAATAAACCGACTAATGGCATGCTGTCTTCTGAATTTATATCCTAAACTATTATTTCGAACAGCTTCCCAGAATTTACCTTCAGCTTCTGTAGGATTCTTTCGGTTATCGCGCGCATTTGGCTTGCTGGTTTGCCAAGTTTTGGAGTCGGTTGTAAAAATAAAATCTTGAGCGCGTAACTCATGTTCTTTCATGGTTCCCCTCTCCTCCGGAGAGGGGTTAGGGGTGAGGTGGAATTCTATCTCAGCCCCCACACTTTTTCCGATCCAATTCCGTTGGATTTCCTTCATCGACTCACTGAAGTCGATTTCATCAAGACCTTTCAACAAACGGTCAGCATACTCGGTAATGCGTAAACTCCACTGGCGCATTTGCTTTTTAACTACCGGAAAACCACCTCGATAGCTAACTCCGTTAATTACTTCATCGTTGGCCAGCACAGTACCCAAAGCCTCACACCAGTTAACATCGGTATAGGCCAGGTAGGCCAGCCGGTACTCCATCAGAATTTCCTGCTGTTCTTTTTCGGAGTATGCTTTCCAATCGGAAGCACGAAAGTTTTGAATCTTGAATTTCGAATTCGGTACCGGGTGATTTTGATTCCCTTCCTTCTCAAAAATGGTAATCAGTTCGCTGATGCGTTCCGCCTTTTGCTTTTTTCGGTTAAACCAGCTATCAAAAATCTGCAGGAAAATCCATTGGGTCCACCGGTAGTAGGTAGGATCACAGGTTTGCACCTCGCGACTCCAATCGTACGAAAAACCGATGTTGCCCATTTGCTTTTTAAATGTGCTGATGTTGGTTGCTGTAGAAACAGCAGGATGGATGCCATGCTCCAACGCATATTGTTCGGCCGGAAGGCCAAAGGCATCGAAGCCCATGGGGTGCAACACATTGTAGCCTTTAATGCGTTTAAAGCGAGCTACAATGTCGGAGGCGATATAGCCTAATGGATGGCCCACATGCAAACCGGCCCCGGAAGGGTACGGAAACATATCCAGCACATAGTATTTGGGTTTGGAAGTGTCATTGGTGACCTTGTAAACATCTATCTCAATCCAGGTCTTGCGCCACTTCTCTTCTATGCGTTTGATCTCGTCTTTCGTGTATTCGGCCATTATACGTGCTATTCTGTAAAAAGTGAACCCCAAAAGTACGGAGGGCGTGAGCAGGATGCAAGGGGAGAAGTAGCAGTAAGCCGGACTAGCTATTCATCTCCTTACTTCTATCTCACCGTGCTCTTGTCAATCCGCTTGGGTGTATCGGTTCCGGCAACAATCGATTTCGCACTAAGTGCAATGGCCCGAATGGTGGCAGTTACGTTCTTCATATCCAGGGTTTCCACTTCATCATTGACCGTGTGGTAATATTTGTCAACATCTATTTCATCGGTTGAAATAGTATGGGCCGGTACTCCTAAACGAGCGAGTGTAGCATTATCGGACCGGTAAAACAGGTTTTGCTGCGGGTAGGG
>ERZ1066115.361-NODE-361-length-12873-cov-10.419332_pt1 | contig 12873 bp, 10 predicted proteins | sample MGYA00382762_ERZ1066115 | MGnify/ENA primary metagenome ERZ1066115 (study PRJEB33369, sample SAMEA5778345) | biofilm metagenome | biome: Industrial cooling water; feature: Water cooling tower basin; material: Biofilm | place: United Arab Emirates | collected... | reverse complement strand
CCCCTGATCGACATACCGGGCCGTCATATCAAAGTTGCGCAACATGGGTACAATGCCGTTGGAGGTTCCACCGGTTCCTTTAATGTAAGACCCTTTCGCACGTACATTGTGAATGCTCAAACCAATACCCCCTGCTGATTGCGAGATTTTAGCCGTCTGCTTCAAGGTATCGTAAATGCCATCAATGCTGTCGTCCTTCATGGTTAGCAAGAAGCAGGACGAAAGCTGAGGCTTAGGTGTGCCGGCATTGAACAGAGTAGGAGTGGCGTGTGTAAACCACTTTTCCGACAACAGGTTATAGGTTTCAATGGCAGCCGGAATATCTTCTCCATGAATGCCCACGGCTACCCGCATAAGCAGGTGCTGCGGGCGCTCAACTACTTTGCCATCGATTTTCATCAGGTACGAACGCTCCAGTGTTTTGAAGCCGAAGTAGTCGTAACTGAAATCGCGGTCATAAATAATGGCTTCATCCAACTCGGCCGCGTGCTCATGAATCACTTTCCAGGTTTCCTTGGAAATCAACGGGGCATTTTGACCGGTCTTGGGATCCACATACGTGTAAAGTCTTTTCATGGTACTGGAAAAAGACTTACTGGTAACCTTGTGCAGGTTAGAAACGGCAATACGTGCCGCGAGCTTGGCAAAGTCCGGATGGCGGGTGGTCATCGTAGCCGCAATTTCAGCGGCCAGGTTGTCCAGTTCCTGAGTGGATACGCCATCGTACAAGCCGTTAATCACTTTCATGGCCACCTCTACCGGGTTGACAAACTTGGGATCTAAACCGTAGCAGAGTTTTTCAATGCGGGCCGTGATTTTATCAAACTTTACGGACTCCCGGTGTCCGTCACGTTTTAAAACGAGCATCTGAAATAGGGTTGTGTTGGTAAAAAAAGTTTAAAAAATGTGATCGAATGTATCAAAAATCTTCGTTTAGTGAAAACTTGGGAGCACTTTCTTTTTCGGTGCTCTTCATCACTCCGGCTTTCTGATATTCGGCCACACGCTTCTCGAAGAAATTGGTTTTTCCGCGTAGCGAGATCATGTCCATGAAGTCGAACGGGTTGGTGGCGTTGTAAATCTTCTTGCCAATCAATTCGTTCAGCAGGCGATCGGCCACAAACTCAATGTACTGCCGCATTTGGGCGGCATTCATCCCGATGAGGTTAACGGGCAGCGCGTCTGTTACAAATTCTTTTTCGATGTCAACGGCATCTTTAATAATGTCGATAATGCGCTGCTCCGGCAACTTGTTCACCACGTGTTTGGTATAGAGGTGACAAGCGAAGTCGCAGTGCAAGCCTTCATCGCGTGAAATCAGTTCATTGGAGAAACTCAGGCCCGGCATGAGGCCGCGCTTCTTCAACCAGAAAATGGAACAGAATGAGCCGGAGAAGAAAATGCCTTCCACCGCGGCAAAGGCGATTAAACGTTCCTGGAAATTGCCCTGAGAAATCCACCGCAACGCCCAGTCAGCCTTCTTCTTCACACAGTCCATGGTTTCGATGGCGTGGAAGAGGCGATCTTTCTCCTTGGGATCTTTCACATACGTATCTATTAATAAGGAGTAGGTCTCGGAGTGAATGTTTTCAATGGCAATCTGAAAGCCGTAAAAGAACTTAGCCTCTGTGTATTGAACTTCGCCCACAAAGTGCTCGGCCAGGTTTTCGTTCACAATGCCATCGCTGGCGGCAAAAAAAGCCAGTACGTGGGTAATAAAGTGGCGTTCGCCATCATTCAGGTTCCCCCAATCCTTCAGATCATGACTTAAATCAATTTCCTCGGCTGTCCAGAAACTGGCCTCAGCCTGTTTATAAAACTTCCAGATATCATGGTGAACAATAGGAAAGAGCACAAAGCGGTCTTTGTTCTCGCGTAAAATCGGTTCGTCTTGTACAGAATGACTCATGAGAATATATTTTTTAAGGTTTTGGTATCTGGTTTTGCCAATAAAAGCCCTTACCGGGCTTTGATTTTTTTTGAGCGAGTTGAATGGATGAGTGACATCATCAATTCAAACTTCAGCATCGACAAATATTCGAAATGATGAATCAAAAACAAAGTGCTCTTTTTCTTGGAGGCGATGGGTGAACAGACGTATTCGCGCGTAAGTGTTTGGTAAATAGTTGCTTTAAAAAAATTGGTCAATTATTAGATGAGATAAAATTTTTTTAAAATTTTTTTCACGCACCGATGCAGACTTTTTTGTCGAATAGTTTAAGTGCAACGGGCGGTGCAGGTGGCAAATTTTTTTGGTCGAGGTGAGCGGAGTCAATGAGCAAGGGTTGGGACCACGGAGCCCGGAGCGGGCAGACTGGCGATCGGGGCTTTCCGAACCGATTCATCCAGAATTCAGGGCCTTGAAAAGTCGAAAAAGCTCAGATTTTACGATTTTGAAGCATTTTTGAGCTGTATCTTGTTTTTCCGTGGGTTTACCCTATCTTTGCAGTCCATTTTAAAAAAAACAAGCATGTACGCAATAGTAGACATTGCCGGAAAGCAGTTTAAGGTGGCTAAAGACCAATACATCTATGCGCCCAAAATGGAAGGAGAGGCCGGCACAAACGTTAAGTTTGAGAAGGTTCTTCTTCTGGATAAGGATGGCAGCGTAGAAGTTGGCGCCCCTACTGTAAAAGGTGCTCAGGTTTCAGGTAAGATTCTGGAGCACGTAAAAGGAAACAAAGTGATCATCTTTAAGAAGAAGCGTAGAAAAGGCTATGCGGTGAAGAACGGTCATCGCCAACAGTTCACCAAGGTGCAGATCGAAAGCATCGGTTAATTCTTACATGTTGAACTTAAAATTTTGAATTGAGCAATGGCACATAAAAAAGGAGAAGGTAAAGTAAAGAACGGCCGCGAATCGGAAAGCAAACGATTAGGCATTAAGGTTTTCGGTGGCCAAAAGGTGATTGCCGGAAACATCATTGTACGGCAGCGGGGTACCAAACACAACCCGGGCCGCAATGTGGGCATGGGTAAGGATCACACCTTGTTTGCATTAACCAATGGCGTGGTGGTGTTCAAAAAAGGAAAAGCCAACAAATCATTTGTATCAGTTCAGGCCGAAGCCTGATTTCAATAAAACTGATTGAATTTTTAAAAAGCACCTCTCAAATGGGGGTGCTTTTTTTATTTTCATTATTAGTTATGATTAGTCGAATTCCAAATAAACTCTCCCTTACAAATTTTCGGCTAGAATAAAATTTTGTTAATCCGCATTAATTCGAACTAAACTATTTTTTCGAAAACGAGTGCAATTTTTGGTCAGGCTTCTGTTAACCCAATTCTCGTGATTTTTGCCTCTAAACAACGTGCCCAATGTTAAATTTTTAAGGGATTGTTATGAAAACGTTTCTATTTCAAATAAAAATTCTTCTAAATTAGCGGTTCATAACTTATTCTCTAACTAAACCTAAACCTATGAAGAAGTTTCTACTGTTATGCTTCTCATTCTTTTTTGTGCTCAGCGTCTGGGCGCAGGATAGGGTGGTTTCAGGTAAAGTAACATCCTCCGAGGATGGTTCTGCTTTGCCTGGAGTAAACGTGGTTCTGAAAGGAACTACGAATGGAACGGTTACCGATACTGACGGTAACTTTAGATTGACAATTCCCGCCACGGGGGGAAGTCTTGTTTTCTCCTTTATTGGTCTCCAGACTCAGGAGGTACCAATTGGAGATCGTTCCACCATTGATGTATCGCTGGGCCTCGATGTTCAGCAATTGACCGAAGTGGTGGTAACCGCACAAGGTGTGCAGCAGGAAAAGCGTGCCCTGGGTTACGCGGTAACCACGGTAGGTAGTTCGCAAATTGCCAACCGGCCCGAACCAGACGTTAGCCGGATTTTGCAAGGTAAAATTCCCGGTGTTAACGTAACCTCTACGAGTGGTGTAACCGGTACCGGAACGAATATTATCATTCGCGGGTATTCCTCTGTAACGGGTAGCAATCAGCCCCTTTTTGTGGTGGATGGTGTGCCGTTCAATACCAATACCAACCAACAGACCAGTTTTGCTGCGGGTGGTACAACAACGTCCAGCCGGATGTTGGATTTGGATCCCAATAGCATTGAGTCTGTAAGTGTGTTGAAAGGCCTTTCAGCTACCGTGCTTTATGGCGATCAGGGTAGAAACGGGGTGATTCTGATTACCACCAAAGCTGGTGGCAAGGTGAACAAGGCAGCCGAGGTAACGGTTTCTCAATCATTCTTCCAAAACTCAATAGCCTCATTACCGGATTATCAGGACAATTATGGCGGTGGTTTTCAACAATTAACACCGGTTGCCTGGTTTTTCAGTAACTGGGGTGCCAATTTCGCTGATGTACCCGTTGTCAAGAATCCTATCGGGGTTTCAGGCGTGGCTTTTATCCGCAACGCTTTTCCTCAGTATGCGATAGATCCCACACAACCGTGGGGTCCTACCAGTGCCGCTACAATTGCCAACGTAGTGGATTACCCGAATAAGGCCTATGATGATATTGGAACCTCTTTCTTCAGAAAAGGAAATGTATCGAATACCTCCGTTCAACTTTCCGGCTCTCAGGGCAAAACGGGTTTCAATGCCAGCATAGGCTATCAAAAAGAAGAAGGATTCACCCCAGGTAACGATTTGACCAAATTAAACCTCGGCTTGGGTGTTAATTCTGCGATTTCTGACAAGTTCAGTATTAAAACCTCGTTTAACTATGCCAATACGGATATGGCAACGCCTCCGTTGAACGTAGGTTTTGGTAGCAATGCCAATGGCGGTATCCCTTCTGTGTTTGCCAATGTTATGTATACTCCACGTAACGTAGATCTGGCCGGCTTGCCCAATGAGCATCCGGTTGACAAGAGTTCGGTCTACTATCGCGGGGGTAATGATATCACAAACCCGATTTGGATTACTAAGTATTACAGTAACACCAGCGTGGTTAACCGCTTCTTCAATTCAACCTCCTTCACCTACGACCTGAGCGAGAATTTCTCCGTGGTTTATCGGGTGGGCTTGGATACTTATACCGAACAACAGGAGTGGAAATATAATAAAGGTGGTGGGGCTGGTCAGTCGTTGAATGTTCAAAATGGTATCTATAACAGTTACAGCATTAAGAATACCATTTGGAACCACGATGTGATGCTCAATTTCAAAACCGACTTCAGTGAGAAACTGAGTTTCACGGCTTTGGTGGGTGCCAACAACCGCTATGACCGCTATGACCAGTTTGGCGTATCCAGCTCGGGTCAGGTAGCCTTTGGATTGTTTAATCACTCCAACTTCCAAACCTCTTCTTCCCGGAACATCATCGATGGTTCACGGATGAACTTTATTTCGGAACAGAGACGGATCGGGATTTATGCCAACACCACATTGGCTTATGATGATTACCTGTTCCTAAATTTAATGGCAAGAAATGACTGGACCTCAACTGTGGAAGAAGAAAATCGGAGAATCCTGTATCCGGGAGCCAGCTTGTCCTTCCTGCCGTCCTCAGCATTTGACTTACCGGAGTTTGTTGACTTGTTGAAAGTACGGGTGGGTTATGGAACCTCTGCCGGTTTCCCCAATCCTTACAGTACACGGAATATCCTATCTCAGAACACCCGTTCATTCCTGAGTGATGGTGCTTCCAGCCCGCTGATTTCGCAAACTATTTCTAATGCGTTGGGTAACCCGAATTTGAAACCGGAGTTGCAACAGGAAATAGAAGCTGGTGTGGAAGGTAACTTCCTGAATGGTCGTGTGGGTATCGATCTTTCACTCTATCAGCGTACGACCAAGGATTTGATCACCAATGCACCTATTGATCCGGCAACCGGATTTACGTCCACCAACATCAACATCGGTGAGATGCAAACCAAGGGTATTGATCTTGTATTGAATGGTGTTCCTTACCGGTCAGCTTCTGGTTTCGCCTGGGATGTAACGGCCAACTTTGGTTTGTATCGGTCAGTCATCACCGACCTTGGTGCTGATCTTGATGAAGTAGTGATTGCCGGATTTTCCGATTTAGGAAACTTTGCTATCAAGGATAGACCCTATGGTGTTATTAAGGGTATTGGTATTCAACGCCTGAATGGTGAGAAGATCGTAGACCCTAGTGGTCGCTATTTGCCGACCGTAGATCCGGTGGAGTTGGGCGACCCGAACCCGAAGTGGACAGCATCCTTGATTAACGGTGTGAGTTTCAAGAATTTCAGACTTTCTTTTATGTTTGAATATCGTCACAAGGGCGCTATTGTTAGTCAAACCATTACCGGGGTATTGGCCCGTGGTTTAACGACCGATACCGATGTGGATCGTAATACCACCTTCATCCTCCCGGGGGTTCAGTCTGATGGCAGCCGGAACAATGTGCAGATTTCAGCCGCAAACTACTTCTTTGATAATTACTTCTTCAGTGATGAAGCGGTTACATTCGATGGAAGCACTATTCGTCTGCGCGAAATCTCTTTGTCATACAATCTGCCAAAGAGTGTCCTGAGCAAAACACCGTTCAAGGCCGCGTCACTTATCCTGACAGGCTCCAACATTTGGTTTGAAGCGCTCAATTTCCCGAAGGGAGTTAACTTCGATACGGATGTGTTAAGTACGGGTGTGGGTAACGGCTTGGGCTTTGATTATCTGACAGGTCCCAGTGCCAGAAGGCTCGGTGGTACTATTAGTTTAACCTTCTAATTCTGAGCAGACAAATGAAAAATATATATAAAGTTTTCGCATTCCTGGGAATATTTATTTTCAGTTCATGCGAATTGGATTATTTGGACAGTCCGAATGATGTAACGCTGTCAAGCGCCAACCCGGACTTCCTGATGAATCAGATCCAGACAAGCTTTGCTGGCTTTTTCAGCGGAGCTCATGGTCGTGGTTTGCGGGTTACCCGCATTTGGCATCAGGGTGGAAATACCTATGAGGTTTCCAACGGTGCCTCTGCACAAAATGGCACCTGGGGTGCTTATTCCGGCTTATTGCAGGATATTCAGTCACTGAAGGAGCTTACTGCTGGCGGTATCTTTTTCCGGCACCAGGCAGTGGCAAAAATCCTGGAAGCCTATACCCTGATGACCTTGGTGGATATTTTTGGTGATATTCCCTATACGGAGGCCTTGGATCCGAATAATTTCAATCCGGTTGCAGATGATGATGCGACTGTCTATTTAGCGGCCTTTAACTTGCTGCAGGAAGCAAAGGCTGACCTTGCCGCAATTACAGCCAGCACACCCAATATTGCCAATGATCTGTTTTATGGAAACAATGCAACCCGTTGGACCCGCTTGGCAAACACGTTGGAATTGCGGTATCACCTGAACAGAAGACTGATTGATGCGGCTGGTTCAACCACTGCCATCAATGCGTTGATTGCCGGTGGTAACCTACTTCAGGCTGGAGATGATTTTGTTTTCCGGTATGGTTCCAGTGCAGCCGATCCGGACAGCCGCCACCCGCAATTTGCCGGACAGTTTCCGAATGGCGGTGGCGATTATCAGTCTACCTATTTCATGTGGCATATCACAGAGGCTAAGAAGTTAACTCCAGGCGATGGTACCGATTCACCAGATCCCCGGGCGAATTATTACTTCTATCGCCAGGCAGGAACCAATCCCACCCTGGCTTCAGAAAAGGAGTGTATCGCTGAATTCAAGCCTAATCATTATGATGCCAGTATGGTTTGGTGTTTGCCCGGTACCCGCGGTTACTGGGGTCGTGATCACATGGATCCGGATGGTATTCCCCCCGATAATTTGAGAAGAACCTTATACGGTGTTTATCCAGCTGGTGCCCTGTTTGATGATAATACCCCGGGAGCTATGAATGCCACCAAAACCGGTGGTCGTGGTGCAGGTATTCAACCTATTATGTTGACATCCTTTGTTGACTTCATGTTGTCGGAAGCGGCCCTTACCCTAGGTACAACGGGCGATCCACGGGTGCTGTTATTAAGTGGAATCCAGAAGCATATTGATTATGTAAGAACCTGGTCATTAACAACCACAGAAGCAGCCAAAATCAATACCTTTTCTCCGGCTGCCGCTCATAACACGAAGCGCGATGCTTATGTAGCCCTGATTAATACCGAATATAATGCGGCTGCTGCTACCCAGGATCGTTTACGGATTATTGCCAGAGAATACTGGAAGTCGTTGTATGGAAGCGGTTTGGAAGCATACAATTTGTATCGCAGAACCGGCATGCCTGACAATATGCAACCAGGACAGGTACCGGATATTGGCAAGTTCCCCAGATCTTTCTTCTATCCCAATGATTATGTGGTTCGTAATCGCAATGCGGTTCAAAAAACCAACCACGATGCGACTGTTTTCTGGGACACGAATCCAGCTGGATTTATTGATTAATTCTAAATGAGAGAAAAAATGAATAAGATAAAAATACTATTTGCGTTGGGGGTGCTCATTGCGGTATCCTCTTGCCGGGATTTTGTCGAGCCGGCAATACCGTATAATGGTTTCCAGCGAGGAACATACCTGCGAACCATCAGTTCTACGGCTTCCATTAACTTTTTTGCCCTGACTACCTCACAGTTTTCTTTAACCGTGGAGTCGGTGGATGAGAATGACGGAGGTTCGGTTGAATCCGTTGCTATTTTCGTGGCCAGAAGACGCGCCAATACGGTAACTCCGGAACAGTTGATCACCACACTTCCAAAGTCAGCATTTGCGTTAACTTCGGAGTCCAAGTATATCCGGGCATCGGTTACCATACCCATCACCGATGTACTAACTGCGCTTGGATTTACCGCTGCTAACATTAATGGTGGTGATTTCTTTGAATTCCGATTGGCCTTGACGGATAACGAAGGGCTGGTGTTTACCAATACCAATGTTTCCGGTGACGTAGCGGGTGGTGAATTCTATCGGTCACCCTTCTTCTACCGTGTTCCCGTTGTTTGTCCCTCTGATTTAGGAGGCACGTTCAACTTCTCACAATCCGGTATGAGTTCCGCATTTGGTTCATGCCCAGGTACAATTACGGGCACCGTAACATTTACCCCTGTTTCGGCTGGTTCATCTTCCTATATTGTGTCGGATGCTACCTTTGGCTTCTGGAATTGCTATGGGGATAACTGGGTGGGCACGGGTGTGAGACTGAATGATGCCTGTGGTAAGCTTTCCTTTTCTGGAACTGATAAATATGGAGATTCTTATACCTTCAATTTTATCAGTAACAATGGTACAAGCCTTGTATTCAAATGGGTTAACGCTTCCGCTGAGGAGGGTACCGTTACCCTAACTGCGAATGCAGGTAAACCTTGGCCGCTTACGTTGAATTAAGAGTAACAGTGATTGTTAAAGAAAAGGGTCACCTTAAAGGTGGCCCTTTTTTCTTTATATCGATCAGTTTAGAAGGTGGAATTAAAAATTATACTGCAATGCAAATGGAAGGGCGTGATAAAAGGCCCTGCCATGGTTCTGCTTTTGGCAGTAACTAGTGACTATCAAGAAATAGGCAAATTACTGAATCATCTTCAAAAGTGTAGTCAACCGACTTTTCAGACTCCTGCGATCAATGATAAAATCAAGGAAGCCGTGGTCGAGCACAAATTCAGCACTTTGAAATCCTTTGGGTAAATCTTTTCCAATCGTTTCCCGAATAACCCGCGGACCGGCAAAGCCAATTAACGCACCCGGTTCGGCAATATTAAAATCACCCAACATGGCATAAGAGGCGGTTACGCCACCGGTAGTCGGATCTGTTAATAAGGAGATGTACGGAATTTTTTCCTGATCCAATTGGGCAATTTTTGCGGAGGTCTTGGCCATTTGCATGAGTGAAAGACCAGCCTCCATCATGCGGGCACCACCGGAGCGGGAAATCATGAGGAAAGGGGTCCTGGTTTTCAAAGAATGGTCCATGGCCCGGGCAATTTTTTCGCCCACCACCGATCCCATCGATCCACCAATGAAACTAAAGTCCATACACGCGATGGTAATATTCAGGCCGTTCATCTTACCGTAGGCGGTACGTACGGCATCTTTCAGATTGGATTTAGCCTGCGACTCTTTGATACGCTTGGGATAGGGTTTGGTGTCGATGAATTTAAGCGGATCTGCCGACTCCATGGTCGCATCCAACTCGGTGAACTCGTTGTTATCGAAAAGAATTTCGAAATATTCCTGTGACCCGATTTTTACATGGTACTCCTCCTCGGGAACTACGTAGGCGTTGTTTTTAAGTTCTCGGGTATGAACGATCTTACCAGCAGGTGATTTAAACCACAGTCCATCCGGAACTTCTCGCTTGGCTTCCGTGGGTGTTAGGATTCCTTTATCGGTGCGTTTAAACCAGGGCATGGTAGAAGGTATTAAGCAATATCAATTGAATTGTCCAGATACACGTCTTGAATAGCATTCAAAATTTCAACTCCCTCTTTCAACGGGCGTTGAAATGCTTTGCGTCCGGAAATCAAGCCCATGCCACCAGCACGCTTGTTGATAACTGCGGTACGAACAGCATCGGCCATATCGCTGGCTCCTTTTGAGTCGCCACCCGAGTTGATCAACCCGGCACGGCCCATGTAGCAGTTAGCCACCTGATACCGGCATAAATCAATCGGATGTTCGGAGGTTAATTCGGTATAGATGCGTTCATCCAATTTTCCATAACTGCTGCCACCGGTATTCAAAGCTTTATAGCCACCATTATTTTCGGCCAGTTTCTGCTTTATGATGTCGGCCTGAATGGTTACCCCCAAATGGTTGGCTTGGCCGGTTAAGTCGGCCGAAACGTGATAGTCAATACCATCTTTCTTGAAGGCCGCATTCCGGGTATAACACCACAGGATAGTGGCCATCCCTAATTCATGTGCACGTTCAAATGCTTTCGCCACTTCCTGGATCTGTCGGGTTGAATTATCAGAGCCGAAATAGATGGTGGCTCCCACAGCCACGGCACCCAGGTTCCAGGCATCTTCCACCGATCCAAACATGATCTGATCGGCTTTATTGGGATAGGTGAGCAATTCGTTGTGATTGATTTTCACCACAAACGGAATTTTATGGGCATACTTGCGCGACATCAGGGCCAGACCTCCATAGGTGGTGGCCACTGCGTTACAGCCGCCTTCAATGGCCAGCTTAACAATATTTTCAGGATCGAAATAGATCGGGTTTTTGGCGAATGATGCGCCCGCACTGTGCTCAATTCCCTGATCAATGGGAAGAATGGATAAGTAACCCGTATTGCCCAACCGCCCTGTACCGAACAATGCCTGCAGACTGCGCAAAGTTTGCGTATTTCGGCTGCTTTGCATGAAAATCCGGTCTACAAAATCAGGACCCGGAAGGTGAATTTGATTTTTGGAGATCGTCTTGCTTTTGTGGGTGAGGAGGGACTCAGCGTCTTTACCTAGTAGCGCGCTGATGTTGGTTTTTGCCATAATTTCAAATCAGGTGAGGGGCAAATATAGGTTTCTGAGGGGGTTTGTGCAACGCAATGCAAGGGAACCGCCAATAATGAAAAAACCCATTCCAATGAGCTTGAAATGGGTTTTTTAAAGGATTTTGAGCAATTAAGCTTCTTTGGTACCAGCCAGTTTTTCTTTGATTCTGGCCGATTTGCCCTGACGACCTTTGAGGTAATACAATTTGGCTCTGCGAACCTTACCGGCTTTAACAAATTCAATTTTATCGATGCTCGGGCTTAAGATCGGGAAGATCCGCTCCACTCCAACACCGTTAGATACTTTACGAATTGAAAAACTCTCGCCATTGGTACCCTTACCTCTGCGGTAAAGCACCACGCCTTGAAATTGCTGGATACGCTCCTTGTTTCCTTCACTGATTTTCACATGTACATTCAGTGTGTCTCCAGGCTTAAAATCAGGGATATTGGCACGCTTTGCGGCTAATTCCTTTTCTGCTTCTTTTATTAAATCGGCCATGACGATCGGTCTTTTTAAAATGGACTGCAAATATAGACTAATTGGGCGTAATCAAGCGGCATGAGCCTGCTTTTTTTGGTACTCAAAACAGTTCAGGTCTGCGTTTTTGAGTTCTTTCCAGCGATTTTTCGTATTTCCACTGGGCGATTTTGGCTTCATGGCCCGACAACAGAACTTCAGGAACTTTCCAACCTTTGTATTCTGCCGGACGGGTATAAACGGGCGGGGCCACCAGGCCGTCCTGAAATGAGTCTGTCAACGCGGAGGTTTCATCAGAGAGCACGCCCGGAATCAGCCGGATCACGGCATCGGCCACCACGGCTGCCGCCAATTCCCCACCCGAAAGCACGTAATTGCCGATGCTGATCTCGCGGGTAATTAAATGTTCACGTACCCGCTCATCCACTCCTTTATAGTGGCCGCATAGCAGGATCAGGTTTTGGGTAAGGCTTAGTTCATTGGCCACCGCCTGGGTTAGTAATTCACCATCGGGACTCATGTAAATAACCTGATCATACGTACGCTCTGATTTAAGGCGGGAAATACAGTTGTCGATGGGTTCAATCATCATCACCATTCCGGCACCGCCTCCAAAGGCATAATCGTCTGTAGTCCGATGCTTATTCGTGGTGTACTCGCGCAAATCATGTACGACCACCGTCACTACTCCTTTCTGCTGAGCCCGTTTTAAAATGGAATCTGAAAATGGGCTATCCAATAGCCGGGGCAGACAGGTAATAATGTCAATTCGCATGGATGAAATTACTCAAATCTCCAAAAAGCCTTCCGGAAGACTCACCCCAATTCGTTTCTTCGTTCGATTCACGGAAATGATAAACGGACCGTTTACTGGTATCAGAATTTCCTTGCCCTCTTGATCAACTTGAAGCAGTCGATTATTACCCGTGCCCATGATGCCTGTTATGTTTCCCAACTTACCGGTAACCTCATCTTCCACGGAGAATCCAAGCACCTCATCATCGTAAAACTCGCCC
>ERZ1066115.360-NODE-360-length-12976-cov-12.787633_pt1 | contig 12976 bp, 16 predicted proteins | sample MGYA00382762_ERZ1066115 | MGnify/ENA primary metagenome ERZ1066115 (study PRJEB33369, sample SAMEA5778345) | biofilm metagenome | biome: Industrial cooling water; feature: Water cooling tower basin; material: Biofilm | place: United Arab Emirates | collected... | reverse complement strand
GTAGGGGAAGGCCAGCCCGCGGGGCAGGAGGTAGTTGCGGGCGTAGCCGGCGGCGACGTCCTTCACGTCGCCGAGTTCGCCCAGGTTGGGGACGTCATGGTTCAGGATAACCTTCATGGTCATTCTCCTTGTGGTATAGTGCGCAACGGCAGCCAGGTTTCAAGGGTACCGAGCAGGGCCAGGGCTCCGGCGACGACGGCGCCGAACGCGCCCCCGAGGAGCACGACGGCGACGAGCGCGAAGCCGAGGAAGCGCGCGATAGGGGCCATGCCGATACGCGCTAGAAGCGCGCCGGCCACGGCGAAACCTTGGACTCCGTAGCAGAGCGAAAGTGAAAGGGCCAGGTTCCAAGCGATCGGCCCTAAGGCCGACGCCGGCAGGAGCCTGGCGGCTAAGATGCCGGCCCAGGAGGCCAAGAGCGGCCACACGAGCCAGAGAGGCACGCGGTAGAGCGGCAAGGGCGGCGCGAGCGCCGGCTCATCCGGCCCTAGCTCGGTGGCCGCGGCGGCCTTCGCCGCCACCGTCTCCGGGTCGGGCATGCCGCCCTCTCCGGCCCGCGCGTCGGCCATCGCCGCCTTCGCGGCGCCGATGAAGCGCCAGCGCAGGCCCAGGCGCGTTCCGGCCCAGGCGCTGCCGAACACGAAGGCGAAGAGCACGGCGCCGAAGCTCGCGGCTAAGACGCCTTGCATGGCCTCGAGCAGCGCGGCGGCGTCGAGGCCCTCGAGCCCCAGGCGGACGCCGGCTTGGTCTACGGCGGATTCGAGCATGGCGCGCACGCTCTCCTGGCCGAAGGCCCAGGCGAAGGCCGGGTACGAGACCAGGGCGACGACGGCCCCGGCCGCCAAGGCCCGGAGCGGGAAGGCCGCCGCGCGTCCGCGCGGATGGGCCAGGCCGACCAGGGCCGCGATCAAGGCCAGGGGCGAAGCCAGGCTTAGGAGCGCGGCGGCGCCGTCTAGGGCCCCGCCGGCGGCCAGGAGCCCGAGCTGCACGACGGCGATCGCGAAGGCCGAAGATCCCGCTGCGGCCAGCATGGCCTTATACCCCCGAGCCGCCCCCGCCGCCTGGATGGGCACGAGGTAGAGCGGCGCCAGGCTGACCGTGCTGTAGAGCGCGGCCGAGCCTAAGCCGAGGAGGATATTCGGTAGCTGCCTTCGCAGGGCCGTCTCCGGCCTCGCCCCGAGCACGCCTTAGCCCGCTACGTAGGGAAGCAGGGCCAGGGAGCGCGAGCGCTTGATGGACTGGGCCAGGGCGCGCTGGTGCTTGGCGCAGGTGCCGGTGATGCGGCGGGGCAGGATCTTGCCGCGCTCGGTGATGTAGCGGCGCAGGCCCTCGGGATCTTTGTAGTCGATCTTGGCCTTCTGGGCGCAGAACTTGCAGACCTTCTTGCGGAAGAAGCCCTTGCGGCCGCCGCGGCCGCCGGGGCCGCGGTCGTCGTCGCGGCGCGAATCGTCCCTGCGCGAATCCTCGCGGGGCTGCCTATCGTCTCTGCTCTGGTTCATATCGGACATAGTTAATCTCCTTGTGGGTATCGCCTTCCCCGTACGCCGGGGCGGCTTTTAGAACGGGATGTCGTCCGCGTAATCGTCGGGCGCATTCCCGGCGGGAGCCTGGCCGCGGCCCTGATCTTGGCCGCGCCACTCCCGGGCGCCTTGGCCGGCGCCCTGTTGGCCGCCCTGCCCATAGCCCGAGCCCTGCGAGGGCCCCGACCCGGCGCCCTGGCCGCCGCCGAGGAGCTGGACGGTGTTGGCGCTGACGATGACCTTGGTCCGCGTCTGCCCGTCCTGTTCCCAACGATCCTGGCGCATCGAGCCTTCTACGGCCACGAGCTTGCCCTTGGTCAGGTATTGATTGAGGCTTTCGCCGGACTTGCCCCAGAGATCCACGTCCCAATAACTGGGCTCGTCGACCCACTGGTCGCCCTTCTTGCGCCTCGTGCTCGTCGCCACCGCGAAGTGGCATACGGCCTGGCCGGAGTTGGTATACTTGAGCTCGGCGTCCCTGGTGAGCCTGCCCACCAGCACGGCTATGCTTAGATCGGCCACGGCTAGCCTCCCCTGCGCTTACTCTTCAACCTTGACGAAGAGGTACTTGAGCACGTTGGTATTGAGCTTGAACACCTTCTCGGCGGCGATGATCTTGTCCGGCGCCATCTTGATGTTGAAGAGGACGTAGCGGCCGCGCGGCCGGTCCTTGACGGGGTAGCTGAGCTGGCGCTCGCCCATCTCTTCTTCTTTAACGAGTTCGGCGCCCTGGTTCTGCAGCTCGGCCAGGACGGCCTCCTTGCCCAGACGGTAGAGTTCCTCTTCCGTCGGGAAGATAGTAACGAGTTCGTAGGATCGCATGATGCCTCCCTGTGGTCTATGATCCGTCCCGTACGGGCGGATAAGGAGAGTCGGAACGCCCCAGGAGGCTACGCGGCGCGCGGCCGATCGCGCCCCGGGGCGTGACGAATCGCGGCAGTATAGCCCGTCCGGCGACTCTAGTTCAAGACCGTATCGGCATTTATGCGACGTATAACGGGCCGAGGCGGATCGACGCGCGGCCCCCGGGCCTTTACCGCCGCCCGTTCATGCAATACACTGAAAGCCTATGGCTCACATGATCCATTATCAGGACGACCTGTACATAGCCGAGAGCCTTTCCGCGGCGCTTGAGGCCGCGGCCAAGCTTAGCCCGGACCCCGATATACTGGGCGAGACGATACTCGGCGTCGCGCGCGCCTTGGACGTGCTGATACGCCGCCTCGCCGAGCTCATCGGCTCGAACACCCACTTAGTCGAGAGGTTCGAGTATTTAAGGCTACTATCGATGTGCGCCAGGCGTTCGGCCGAGGCCATGGCGGGCCTGCTACGCGCGGATCATAGCTTGGCCGATTCCCTCGCCAGCTCCGCCGACGAGCTTAAACGCATCGCCGAACGGCATGCGGCCTTGTCGACCGAGTTAGCGGAGCTCCTGCGCTCCGCCATAGCCGACGGCTCGGCCGACGAAGACCTCGTCTCGGGGGATGAGCTGTCGCAACTGCTAAGGATATAGCGGCCCGCCCGGCTTAAAACAGATAGGGCTCCATGGCCGCGAGGCCGTCCAGGGTCAGGTTCGGCTCGACCGCGTCGAAGGCGTCGGTGAGTCCCGAGAGCACCCGGCAGAGCCCGCCGGTCGCGACGACCTTGGCCCCGCCCAGCTCGGCCTTCATGTTCCCGACCAGGCGCTCCACGAGGCCCGTATAGCCGAGCACGACGCCGGCCTGGATGGCCTGCACGGTATTCTGGCCTAAGGCCGAGCTCGGCGCCTCGAGCGGCACCACGGGTAGCTGGGCGGTGGCGCTCGACAAGGAGCCGGCGGCGGTGCCCAGCCCCGGCGCGATGGCGACGCCGGCGATGGTGCCCCTACCGTCGACCGCGGTAAAGGTCAGGGCGGTGCCGAAGTCGACCACCAGGCAAGCCTCGTTGAACAGGGTCCAGGCGCCCATGGCGTCGGCCACCAGGTCGGCGCCGATCTCGTCGGTCGCGATCACCTTGATGGGCAGGCGGCCGTAGGTCGAGGGATTGAGGAGCGCCGGCTCCGTGCCGAAGACGTGGCGCGCCATCTTGCCGACCGACGCGGTCAGCTGCGGCACGACCGAGCTGATGATGACCCGATCGACCTTGGACGGCTCGACGCCGCGGTCCTTGAGCACGGCGCTAACGACCACGCCGTACTCGTCCTCGGTCTTGCCGGCGACCGTCCGTATCCGGAAGCTGTCGGTCAATCGGCCGGCCTCGTAAACCCCGCCGACGATATTGGTGTTTCCCGCGTCGATAACGATCAGCATGGGCGCTACTATCGCGCCGCCCGGCCCGGCTGTCAAGCCGAGCTGTCAAGCCGAGCTGTCAAGCCGAGCCGAGAAAGCCCGCGGCCGCGCCCCGTGCGCCGCGCTTGCCTAGCCGCGCCGCTTTCTGCGATAATTCCGGCGGCCGGCACGGCGGCCGCGCCCCGCTATGCCGCGGACCGTTCCCGAGCGCCCTAAGCAAGCTAGAAATGACGAGGAGCCAGCCATGAGCGATATCATTCAACCCAGGGTCCTGAAAGGCTTTAGGGATTTCCTCCCCGAGGCCGAGATCGAGCGGGCGGCCATGATGGAGAAGCTGGCCGGCGCGTTCCGCTCCTACGGCTTCGTGCCCATCGATACGCCGGCGCTCGAGTACGCCGAGATACTCCTGGGGAAGGCCGGCGGCGAGACGGAGAAGCAGGTGTACCGCTTCAAGGACGCCGGCGACCGCGACGTGGCCATGCGCTTCGACCTGACCGTCCCCTTCGCGCGCTTCATGGCCGAGCACGTCGCCGAGCTCTACCTGCCGTTCAAGCGTTACCACATGGCCAAAGTCTGGCGCGGCGAGAACACCCAACGCGGCCGTTATCGCGAGTTCGTGCAATGCGATTTCGACATCGTCGGCGTGGATAACGCCGCCGCCGACTTCGAGATACTCTCGGTCATACGGAGCGCCATGACGGCCCTCGGCGCGGCGGACAGCACCGTCCGCATGAATAACCGCGGCGTCTTTAACCGTTTCCTTTCCCGCCTCGGCGTCGCGGAGCGCTCGGTGGAGATACTCAGGATCGTCGACAAGCTCGCCAAGATCGGACCCGACGAGACCCGCTCGCAGCTAGCCGAGCTGGCCGGCGCGACGGCGGCCGACGAGCTCATGGCCTTCATACGGACCGACGAAGCCTTCGTCGACACCCTGGCGCGCATCGAGCGCCTGGCCGGCGGCCCCGCGGAGGACAGCGAGCGCCTGCGCCAGATCTACGCCATGGCCGAAGCCTGCGGCATAGCCGACAAGGTCGTCCTGGACCCGAGCATCACGCGCGGGCTGGATTACTACACCGGCGTGGTCTTCGAGACCTTCCTGGACGACATGCCGGAACTGGGTTCGGTCTGCTCCGGCGGCCGCTACAACGACCTGGCGTCGCTCTATACCAAGCAGCGGCTACCCGGCGTCGGCGCCTCGGTCGGCATGGACCGCTTCCTGGCGGGCCTGGAGGCCTTAGGCAGGCAGAGCCGCCGCGGTTCGTACGGCCGGGTCCTCGTCATGAACATGGACGAGGCGGCCGCGGGCGAGTACCAGGCGGCGGCCGCGGCCCTCAGGCGGGCCGGCATAGCCTGCGAGGTGTTCCCCGAACGCCGCAAGCCGGCGCAGCAGTTTACGTACGCCGAGAAGAAGGGCATTCCGTACGCCCTGATCCGCGGCGAGGATGAGAAGGCCCGCGGCGTATGGACGCTCCGCGAGCTATCGACCAGGAAGAACGACGATTACGCCGAGCTCTCGGCCGTAGCGGCGGCCCTCGGGCACGCGGCGACGGAGGCTTAGCCCTGGACGGAACGCGCGGCGCCGGGCCGGGCCGACCGAAGCCGCGGGCCTCCGGGCGGCCGGCCGCGCTCGCCGCGCTCGCCGCGTGCGTCGCGCTCGCCCTAGGCGCCTGCGCCGTCAATCCGCCGGCCATACTTTCGTTCAGCTACCGCCTGGTCGTCGCCGGCACGGCCGCGGGCGCTCCCGAGGAGCGGCTCTCGCTCTTCGCCGCCGTCAGCGATAAGGACGGCGCCGCGGACTTGGAGCGACTCGTACTGGCCCATGACGGGAGCGAGCTCTATTGGAGCCTGGGCCCCGACGACTGGCTCGTTCGGCAGGAGGGGTCGCGGCTGTTCATCGGCTCGAACGGCTTTAAGGCTCCCGCCGGAGAGGCGCTGCCCCGCGGCCGCTACAGGCTTATGCTCTACGACCTAGCCGGCGAGACGGCGGAGGCGAGCTTCGATCTCGCGGCGCCGATCGGCACCGGCTACGCGCTCCCTTCGCTCGCGTTGGCGGGACCGGCCTCGATCCGAGTCTCCAGCCCCTACCCTATGACGACCGCCTTCTTTCTGGATTCGGGGTTTAAGATACTCAAGGCGGCGCCCGCCGAACCGGGGCTGCACAACCTGGCCGCCCTCTGGGGCGGCGAAGACTGGCGCGGGGCGGCGACCTACGCGGCGATATACGCCTACGACCCCCGCTCGGAGATAGGATTCTTATCATGGATACAAGCGATAGGCCCTTAGGAGTCGCCGGCGCCCTGAGCTCGAAGCGAGCGGGGGAACGCAGCTTCGTCCTGCGCTCCGGCCGCATGACCGACCATCAGAAGGATGCCCTCGGCCGCCTCTATCCCGTCTACGGCGTCACGTACGCGCCCGGGGACCGGCTCGATCCGGACGCCCTCTATCCGGGGCTATCCGGCCCCTTCGTCGTGGAGATCGGCTTCGGCATGGGCGCGGCGACCGCGATCATCGCCCGGGAGCTACCCGAGACGCGCTTCCTGGGCATAGAAGTGCACGCGCCCGGCGTGGGGAAGCTCCTATCCGACATCGAGGCCCAAGGCTTGGCCAACCTGCGCGTCGCACGCCACGACGCTATCGAAGTCCTACGGGATATGCTGCCGGAGGGAAGCGTCGACGGCTTCCACGTCTTCTTTCCCGACCCCTGGCCTAAAAAGCGGCACCATAAACGACGCATCATGAGCGCCGAGTTCATACGGCTCATGGCGACGAAGCTGAGGACGGGCGGCTACCTGTATTTCGTAACGGATTGGGAGGAATACGCCGAATGGACGCTCGAGCGCATGGGGGCGGAGCCCTTGCTCATGAACGCGCATGAACGCTGGGCGCCGCGGGCGCCGTGGCGGCCGGTGACGAAGTTCGAGAAGCGCGCGCTCGACGAGGATAGGCCGATACGGGAGCTTTGGTTCACGAGGCGCTAAGCCTCGAAGCGACGAAATAAGGTCGCGCCGGCACGCGCCGCGCGGACGGCTCGCTTCGACTCAAGGCACGCTTAGCGCAATACGGCTACGGCCAGGCCGACGAGGGCCGCGGCCAGGATGCCGAGGCCGGCGAGCCAGAGGCGCCACGGCAGCGGGGCCGCCGGGCCGCGGCCCGCGGCGCTCTCGTACGCCGGGGCGCCCGGCGCGTCTAAGGCGCCCGCGTGCCCGCAGACTGGGCAGCCGCGTATGAAGCGGCTAGGCGCGGCGCTATAGCCGCATTTGGGGCACAGGACGGAGCTGAAGAAACGGCCGCAACGCGGGCAGGCCTTTTCATCCCGGCCCACTTCCGCGCCGCAGCTTTGGCAGAAATATCGCTGGTCGCGTCGGGGGCTCAGGCGCTTTCCTTTACGCCGCAACCCTTGCACGGGGCGGCGTCGGATGAGGCGCAGCTGGGCTCGGCCTTGGCGGCCTCGGGCTTTTGGCCGTCCGCCTTGGCTTCTTTCTTAGGCGCCGCGCTATTCTTGCCCTTGGAATCGTTAACGTAGAATCCGGATCCTTTAAAAATGACGCCTGAACCGCCGAAGATCAGCCGTCGGACTTCTTTCCCGCATTCGGGGCAGTCCTTAAGGGCGGGGTCCGACATGCTCTGGGTCTTTTCGAAAGTATACCCGCAGCTTCGGCATTCGTACTCGTACGTGGGCATACGTCACCTCGCGTGATGTGATGATGATCTAACGATCGTTAATATACTAAAAAGGTCGATCGCGAGTAAAGCCGCCGGACCGCGCCTCGTCGCCGCCGGACCGCGCCTCGTCGCCGCCGGGCCGCGCCTTGTCGCCGCCGGGCTGCGCCTCGTCGCCGCCGGACCGCGCCTCGTCGTCGCCGAGAGACGGGCCGGGCCTCCGCCTCCGGCGTTCATACGGGTACATCTTATTTACAGATATCTTGTCCACTATGACCGAGCGGGCCGGCTCGATTAGTATCAGGCTCGCGGGGATCGTTAGCTCCCGCGGTCCGGTACGGATCCGCCTAAGCCCTCGCCTCAAGGAGGTCCACATGATCGTAGCCGCTCGCTTCTCTTCCGGACGCCTGGAGGCCTCGCGCTAGGCTCTCTCCACGCTTTCCGGAACATAAGCGCTCATGCGATATCGTCCGTCGGCGGCTTACCGCGGCGGGCGTTGAGCCGGCGCCCGCCCGCGCTACGCGGGGGGCGCGCGTCGATCGCCCGAGCTCCGGCCGAAAGCCGGCTCTCGGGCGGCCGGAAAGCCCGCTCGACGCGGGAAATAACAACCATGTACCTCGTGTATGAAAATCATGACGCGCAGGCTCCTGCGCGGACCGACGGGCTGATCGCCTGGGGCTGGGACGCCTTCTTCCAGGCCGCTTTCGCGACCCTAGGCGTCCCCGCCGAGATCCTGGCCCTGAGCGCCGTCGCGGACGGAGGCGCTACCGCCGAGCGGGGCGCTACCGCTGAGCGGGGCGCCGCCCCAGCCCCGGAGGAAACCGAGGCGGCCGATACCGCGGTCGCCTCAGTCGCCGCGATCGGCGACGCCACTGCCGGCAACGCCGCTATATCCGGCCTGAGCAGGGCGCGAATCCTGGAGACTCGCCGTTCGGGCTACCTGATCGTGCGCGGCGACGGCCCCCTCGCCGTCGAGGACCGGGCCGTCCTATCGGGGCGCCTTAAGCGCTTGGTGCGAGAAGGCGCCGAGTCACCGACGGTCGGCGACTGGGTGGTCGGCCGCAAGGAGCCGGGCGGCCCCTTCGTCATCGAAGAGCTCCTAGCTAGGCGGAGCGTCTTTTCCCGTAAGGCCGCCGGCGACGCGGCCCATGACCGCGTGCGCGAGCAGGCCTTGGCGGCGAACGTCGACTACGCCTTCCTCGTGACCGCCGCCGGCGCCGATTTTAACCCGCGCCGCCTGGAGCGCTACGCCAGCCTGGCCTGGGAATCGGGCGCGCAGCCGGTCGTCGTCATAACGAAGGCCGATCTCGCCGGGGACGCGGTGCTCGATTTAGTGGAGGAGGCGAAGGCCGCGTGCCCCGGCGCGCCGGCCTTCGCCGTCGCCGCCTTGGAGGGCAAGGGGCTGTCCGCCTTCGGGCCCTATCTGCGGCCCGGCAAGACCGCGGCCCTCCTAGGGTCGTCCGGGGCCGGCAAGTCGACCATACTCAACGCGCTTGCGGGCGAGGGCCGCGCCGCGACCGGGGCCGTCCGGGCCTACGACCAGCGCGGTCGCCATACCACGACCGCCCGGACGCTTTCCATGTTGCCCTCGGGCGCCATGATCATCGATACGCCGGGCCTGCGCGAAGTGCAGCTATGGGCCGAGAGGGAGAGCGTCGACGCGGTTTTCCCCGAGATCGAAGCCGCCGCTGCCGCATGCAAATTTTCCGACTGCGGCCATGAATCCGAACCGGGTTGCGAAGTTCGCGCCAGGCTCGGATCCGGCGAGATCGACCAGGAGCGCTTCGACGCCTGGCGTAAGCTCCGTAAGGAGCTGGCCTTCTTAGCGGCTCGCGACGGCGAGGGACGGGATGCCCAAGCGGCCATCCGCGCGCGCAAGGCGTGGCATCGGCAGATAGGCAAGTTCCAAAAGGAGCTAAAGCGCTCGCGGCGTTGAGCGGCCGAGGTCGGAGGTCGTGTCTCGGCCGCGAGTCGAGGCGGACGCTATCGGCCGCTATAGGCCGAGCGTTTAAAGAAGGCACAGGCGGCGAGCCGCGGCGCTTGCCCCCGGCCCGCCGCCCGATCTTATGCTAAGCCGTAGAGATACTCTTCTATGAACTGCCGGGGCGACAGCTCCTTATTCAGGATACGATAGACGCCGTCGCAGATGGGCATGGACAATTTCTTGTCCTGCGCGATGCGACGCAGGAAGATGCTCGCCGGGGCGCCTTCGGGCAGGTAACCCAGGAGCTTGATGCGCGCGACGAGGTCCTCGGCGTCCTTGAAGGGCTTCAGAGCGTCTTTCTCCACGATCTCGCGGCCGAAACGGCGGTTGCGCCCGTGCACCGAGCGGCAGGTGACGTCGAGGTCGCCTACCCCCGCGATGCTGGTAAAGGTTTCAGGATGCGTCGCGCCCAGGGCCTGCCCGAAGGCCTGGATCTCGTTCAAGCCGGCCGCGAGCAGGAGCGACTCGGTGTTGTCGCCGAACTCGTCCGAGTCGGCCTTGAGCGCGTCGAGCATGCCGAAGGCGATGGCGACGACGTTCTTGACCGCGCCGCAGACCTGCACGCCGACCACGTCGAGCGACGGGAAGACTAAGAGGTGGCGGGAGCGCAAGAGCTCGCGCGCCCGAATGGCGTTGCGGCCGTTGGCGCTGGCCGCGGCCAGGCCGGTCATCAGGCCGCGCGACACCTCCTCGGCGTGGCTCGGCCCCGAAACGTACACGAGGTTGCCGCGGTAGAAGCCCGGCAGGTAGTCCTCCAAGGTCTCGACGATGAGCCGGGGGCCGCGCGACGTTTCTATGAATCCCTTGGTGAGCACCATGATCAGCGCGCTACCCTCCATGACGTTCGGCGCGGTCAACAGGCGCTTCACGGTCGGCAGGAGATAGGGCGAGGGCACGGCCAGCACGATGACGTCCTTGTCCTTGGCCGCCTCCAGGGCGTCGCCGGTCGCCGAGAGGTTCTCGGGTAGCCGGACGCCGGGCAGGAAGAGGGCGTTCTCATGGCGGGAGTTGACCGAATCGACGGTCTCGGGCTCCAAGGCCCAGAGCGTCACGCGATGCCCGTTCTCGGCCAGCACCTTCGCCACCGCCGTGCCCCAGGCGCCCGCGCCGATGACGCCGACGCGCTCGCCGCGCCGCGGCCGCTTGAAGCTCGGCAACTTAATGCGTCCTAAAGCCATAGGCCGTTACCATCCTCCCAAGCGTGGATCTCATCCTCGTTAAAGAAGAGCCCGAGCTCGCGCGCGGCGCTCGCCGTCGAGTCCGAGGCGTGGATGAGATTGCGCTGCGTGCGGCTGCCGTAATCGCCGCGCACCGTGCCGGCGTGCGCCTCCAAAGGATTGGTGGCCCCGGCCAGGGCGCGGAGCGCCTGGACGGCGTCGAGGCCCTCCACGGCCAGGGCGACGACCGGGCCGCTGGTCATATAGGCGATCAGCGGCGGGTAGAAGTCCTTGCCGGCGTGCTCGGCGTAGTGGCGTTCGGCGAGCTCGGGCCGTATGCGCATGGTCTTCATGCCGATGATCGACAGACCCTTCTTTTCGATCCTGGCGATGATCTCGCCCACCAGGCGCCTCTGCAGGACGCCGGGCTTGAGCATGGCGAAGCTTCGTTCAACGGCCATGGAGCCTCCTTAAGCGAGTCCTATACTAGCCTATGGGCGGCGGCATGGCAACGCCGGCGCTCCGCCGCCCTTTTCCGGACACTTTCGCTATAGCCGATCGGGCCCCTAGCCCGCCACCGCGTCCCCGCGCTACTATAGGCGCGTGAAAGAACTGCATGAAACCGCCCCGCGCGCCGAACGCGCGTTCTACGTGGGCGTTAAGGACCAGGACATACGCGGCCCCGAGGCCGAAAGCCTCGTCGGCGAGCTTGAGAGCCTCGGCGATACCCTCGGCTTGGAATGCGTCGGGAGCGTAACGGTACCCCTGCGCGAGAAGAACGCCGCCTACCTCTTCGGCTCGGGAAAGGTCGAGGAGCTCGTAGCCGCGGCCAAGGCGGCCGACGCCGATTCCATCATCTTCGACCGTCCCTTAAGCCCGGTGCAGCAGCGCAACTGGGAGAAGGCCTCGGGGCTTTCGGTCTACGACCGCGCCGAGCTCATCATCAAGATCTTCGCCAGCCGCGCCCATACCAAGGAGGCCTCGCTCCAGGTGGAGGTCGCCAGGCTCAAGTACTTCCTGCCGCGCTTAAGCCACTCCAGCGAGGAGCTCGGGCGGCAACGCGGCGGGCGCTACGGCACCAAGGGCTCGGGCGAACAGAAGCTGGAGCTGGACCGCCGGACCATCTCCGAGCGCATCGAGCTCCTGGAGGACGAGCTCCAGGAGATACGCAAGACCCGCGCCGTGCAGCGCCGCAGGCGCGAGCGCATCTCGGTGCCGCGCGCCGCCATCGTGGGCTACACCAACGCCGGCAAGTCCAGCATCCTGAACGCCGTCACGCAGGCCGAGGTCCTGGCCGAGGACAAGCTCTTCGCCACGCTCGACCCGACGACCAGGCGCCTGCAGACCCGCGCCGGCGTCGTGCTGGTCACCGACACGGTGGGCTTCGTGCGGAACCTGCCGCACGGCTTGGTGGAGGCGTTCAAGGCCACGCTCGAGGAGGCCGCCGAGGCGGACCTGCTCGTGCACGTGCTGGACGCGGCGGATCCCGAGTCCGAGACGCATTTCGAGACGACGCGCCGCGTCTTGACCGAAGTGGGCGCGGACACCTCCAAGACCGTCATCGTCTATAACAAGGTCGACAAGGTCGAGGAGCGCTCGGCGGTCGAATTCCTGGCCCGAAGGCATCCGGACGCCGTCTTCTGCTCCGCTAAGACCGGCGAGGGCCTGGATGAGCTCAAGGAGGCGATCAACGCCGCGCTACGGGCGGACGACCATGAGCTGCGGCTCCGGATCCCGCAGGCGGACTACGCCGTCGTATCGCTCCTGTATCGCGAGGCGTCGGTCCTAAGCGAGGAGCACGAGGACGACGCGGTGCTCGTCTCCTGCCGCGTCCCCGAGCGGCTGCGCTCGCGGGTCGCGCCCTACCTCGTCGACGAAAGCGATGTACATTAAGGCATAAACGCCGATATTATAGGGGTATGGAAAAGAAGCGCGCGTTCGCCATAGCCTTGTCCCTGGCCGTCGGGCTCGGGATCGCCGCCGCCCAAGGCGCGGAGGCCGAGAAGGTCTTCGCCCCCTACCCTTCGCGCCTGCGCGTAGGGGTACGCGAAGACGTCGTGCTCATCAGCTGGGAGGACAGCCCCGACGTCGCCGCGGGCTACGTCGTCTTTAGGCATGGCGCCGAGCCGAGCGCCGAGAACTTCGCCGACGCCGTGATGATAGGCGACGCGGAGAGCGGCAGCCCCGCCTTCGAGTACCGGCCGCCGGACGACGCGCCGTATTACTACTTCGTACTCGGCCGATCGGAATCGGGGATCTACGAGGTCTTTATCCCCCTGCGGAACGCGAGCCTCGCGCCGATCAGCGCCCAAGTCGCCGCGAAGCCGGCGGCGACGGACGCGGGCCGGGCGAGCGCCGCGCCGGCGGCCGTCTCCCCGGCGGCCGCGC